>Ga0222650_1000172_pt1 | contig 58736 bp, 44 predicted proteins | sample AntAcemetagen367_FD_179820 | JGI IMG/M metagenome (GOLD analysis project Ga0222650, IMG submission 179820) | Saline water microbial communities from Ace Lake, Antarctica - #367 | ecosystem: Environmental > Aquatic > Non-marine Saline and Alkaline > Saline | place: Antarctica: Ace Lake... | reverse complement strand
GGACCACCGTTAATGTTAGTGTATCTAGTTCTGAGATAGGATTTGTTGCTCAAGGTGAAGTCATTGTTTTTGAAGGTTTCTTGAAAGCGTACCTCGAAGGAACGGATGACGAAACGGAAGACACAAAAGGAATGCTTCCGAATATGACTGTTGGTCAGGATTTGGATGCTGCAAAAGTGGAAGGAATTGAGCGTTTTAGCCAGCCACCAGCACGTTACACCGAGGCAAGTTTGGTGAAGAAGTTGGAGGAGTTAGGTATTGGCCGACCATCAACTTACGCACCAACCATCAACACCATTATTAGTAGAAATTATGTGGTGAAGGAGGGAAAAGAAGGTGTTGAGCGTGAGTATGGCTACATCCTTTTAGATTCAAATGGAATAAAAGAAGAAGTTAAAACGGAGATTACAGGAGCGGAAAAGGTCAAGTTATTCCCTACAGATATTGGTAAAGTTGTTACTGACTTTCTTGTCGAGAATTTCACGGAAATTCTTGATTACAATTTCACCGCTCAGGTAGAAAAAGAGTTTGATGAGATTGCGGATGGTCAGAAAGAATGGACTTCCATGATTGATGCTTTTTACAAGCCGTTTCACAAAACCACGGTTCATACTGCGGAGAATGCCAAAAAGGCAACAGGCGAAAGATTGCTTGGCGTTGACCCTAAATCTGGCAGAAACGTTTATTCGCGCCTGGGGCGGTTCGGCCCAATGGTTCAAATTGGTGAAGCTGAAAACGAGGAAAAACCAAAGTTTGCCAGTATTCCAGCTGGAAAACGAATGGAAGAAGTGACACTGGAAGAAGCGTTGGAGCTTTTCAAACTTCCACGTGAAGTGGGAGAATTTGAAGGTGAAAAGCTCACCATCGGTATTGGAAAATACGGTCCGTATGTGCGTCATGGAAAGTCGTATGTGTCTATTGGCGAACTCGACCCGATGACCATTACTAAAGAGGAATCAATAACGCTTATTGAGGACAAGAGAGATGAGCTCAAAAAGATGATGATTAGTGAGTTTAAGGATGGTGAAGATGTTGTGCAGGTAAAAAATGGTCGATATGGACCTTACATAGCTGTCGGCAAAAAAAATTATCGCATCCCGAAAGAAACAGAACCGGAATCGCTGACCTTAGCAGACTGTAAAGAACTTATTGCGAAAGCACCCGCTAAACCGAAGCGAGGCGCTGTCCGAAAGAAAAAATAATGGTCTCTGATATCGCCCTATTCTTCGAGCCGATTACTTCAGATTTACTTGAACTGAATGCTGAAGGAACACTAGGGAGTCGTATCCAAACATTCTCTAATGAGGCTGGGTTTCCTCAGGTCGGAAAAGGGTCGGTTGTGTTGTTTGGAGTTTCGGAAGACAGAAGAAGCGATTGCAAAGGAAGTTCTGAAGGTCTTTTGGCCATCCGCCAGGAACTTTATCAACTTAAAGACCATTTTGGAGCGCTGCCAATTCTCGATTTGGGGAATATTAGTCCAGGAGAAACAGTGGAAGACACGTATTATGCTGTTTCCAATTCTGTAGCGGCCATAATTAAGCAAGGCGGAATTGCGGTTATTCTTGGTGGAGGTCAAGACTTAACGTATGCGAATTATCTAGCCTACGAAAAGCTAGAACAAGTCGTCAATCTTGTGTGTGTTGATTCAAGATTTGACCTTGGAGATGTAAATGATAATCTGAATGCTAATAGATATTTGCAGAAAATCATTCTTCATCAGCCTAATGTGCTGTTCAACTTCAGCAATTTGGCTTACCAAACACATCATGTGTTGCCAAATGAAGTAGAGTTGATGAAAAAACTGTATTTCGATGTCTATCGCTTAGGAGAAGTACAGAATAATATCGAAGATGTAGAGCCGATTGTTCGGAATGCAGATGCTGTGTCCATTGATATGAGTAGTATACGGAAATCAGACTTCCCTGCTAATTATCGGAATGAACCGAATGGATTATATGGCGAACAAGCATGTGCCATTGCACGATACGCTGGGTTGAGCGATAAACTATCATCAATCGGCTTGTATGATTCACTTTCCTCAGCAGACAATGGGCAGTCAGCAAAGCTTGTAGCACAAATACTTTGGTATTTTCTTTCTGGTGTAACGAGTAGAAAGCAAGATTACCCGTTTGCTGATAAGGATCAGTATTTGAAATATACGGTCTCAATTGAGGACGGGCAATACGACATCATCTTTTATAAAAGTCAGCGCAGTGATCGTTGGTGGATGGAAGTGCCGTATCCGTCAAAACGAGGTGAAAAGTACTATCGTCATTTCATGGTTCCGTGCAATTATGTCGATTATCAGCGAGCATGTGAAGATCAAATTCCGGATCGTTGGTGGCAAACTTTTCAGAAACTTGGTTAACGATGAATCCCAATATGATAGATATTTGAGATGGTTTTTAGTCGATAAATTGATTTAACAACTTGATGTTGATAGAAATATTTCTTTACTTAGCGGCTTCTTGAAAAAGGAATGTCTCCGATCGGGAAAAAAGGAAAAAAGGAAATCGAAGAATTAGATATGAAAAAGATTTTTACTGCAATTGCATGTGTAACATTTTTATTCTTGGGAACAGCGGTTCATGCTCAGCAAGATCCGCAATTCACAATGAATATGTTTAATAGGCTGTATGCCAATCCAGGTTATGCTGGTAGTAACAACGGAATTTGCGCCAATGTTTTGCATCGGCAACAATGGGTTGGTTTTGAAGGTCGTCCAGTAACAACAATGGCCAACGTTGACGCAACGGTTAAGGCATTACATGGTGGTGTTGGGCTTTCTATATTATCGGATCAGCTGGGAGCGCAGTATTCTGGTGGTGTAAACTTGTCTTATGCATTTCGTTTAGCTCTTGGGCCTGGCACGTTGGGTATTGGTGTTGAAGGAGGTGTTCTTTTCAATACACTTGATGGTTCAAAATTGAATCCAATTGACGAGAATGACCCGAACATTATTTCGGGTCGAGATGGTGGTGTGAAAGAAGATTTGGGTTTTGGTATTTATTATCATACAGATAAATTGTATGCGGGTATTGCTGCAAAACACTTAACAGCACCAACCTTGGATTTTGAAGAAGGTGGTACAGTTAGTGAAGTTGCAATTGCTCGTCATTACTACGCAATGGCTGGCTATACTTGGGATATTGATCCAGTATGGTCTTTGAATCCGTCAGTGTTCTTAAAGACTGATGCTGCTTCAACTCAATTCGATATTAATGTTCGTGCTCTTTGGAAAAATATGGTTTGGGCAGGTGTCTCTTATCGAATTGACGATGCCGTAGGGATTATGGCTGGAGTTAATATCAAAAGCTTTAGAGTTGGATATTCATATGATGTAACCACTTCGGGGATAAATAACTACAGTAGTGGTAGTCATGAAATTATGTTAGGTTACTGCTATAAGTTGCAGTCTCCAATTTCAAATCAGCGTTACCGAAACGTTCGATTCCTGTAGAACAGCAACATTTTTTGCAACATTTGAAAAAAAGTTTCGTTCAAGCATGGCTAATACCTAGTCTAAGGTATGAGTTAGGGAAAAGTTTAGGGGGATGTCAATTAAGAAACAGTTTAGTCAAACTATGTTAACCATTATGGTAAGCGGAATACCTATGCTTGCTATGTCAAAAATAAGTACCATGAAAAAACTGCTTTTTCTAAGTGTGTTGGCGGCTGCTCTAAGTAGCCTCAGTAGTTGTGGTAATTACGGCAGAGGTCAGTTAACTGGCGTACAGGGACGAGAGGAATGGTATATGGATGATCCATATGGTATGCTTTACATTCCTATGGGTAGTTACAATATGGGTCCGAGTGATCAGGATGTTCCTTATGCTGTCACTTCAAAGGCAAAAACAGTTTCGATTCAGGCGTTTTACATGGATGAGACTGAGATTACTAATAATGAATATCGACAATTCGTGCATTGGGTACGAGATTCAATTGCTCACTTGTTAATTGGTGAGGATCACCTTTTGGAGGAAGGTGAGTATGGTGAACGTATCAACTGGGATGAGTATGTCGAGTATGATGATGAGGAATACATGGAGATTCTGGAAGAAATGTATCTCCCGGAGCATGAGCGTTTCTATCGCAGAAGAGAGTTGGATACTCGGAAATTGAACTTCGAGTATTTTTGGATTGATTTGAAAGAAGCGGCACGTAAGGAAAACCGTGAACAGGGAATGAAGGATCGTTCTGTGTTTATCAAACGGGATATTATCAATGTGTATCCAGATACATTGGCTTGGATTCATGATTTCACCTATTCGTTTAACGAGCCAATGACTAACATGTATTTCTGGCATCCGGCTTTCGATGATTACCCAGTTGTAGGAGTTACTTGGAAACAAGCTAGAGCATTTTGTATTTGGAGAACACAATTGTTAAACAGTTGGTTAGCACACAATGATGAAACTTTTGTCCAAGATTTTAGATTGCCTTCCGAATCTGAGTGGGAGTATGCGTCTAGGGGTGGTTTGGACTTGTCTCCTTATCCATGGGGAGGTCTTTACATAAGGAATAGTCGTGGTTGCTTCTTAGCCAATTACAAACCACTTAGAGGTAACTATGTAGCTGATGGTGGTTTTCATTCTGTGAAAGTTTACAGATACGCACCCAACGATTATGGATTGTACTGTATGGCTGGTAACGTAGCAGAGTGGACAAAGAACGCATATGACGAAAGTGCATTCAGTTTTACACACGATCTTAATCCAGATTATTTCTATGAAGCAAAGGATTCAGACCCTCCATCATTGAAAAGAAAAGTTATTCGTGGTGGTTCATGGAAGGATATAGGTTATTATCTCCAAACTGGAACACGTACGTACGAATATCAAGATACTGCTAAGTGCTATGTCGGATTTAGAACAGTAATGACATTCCTAGGTCGGGATAAAGCAGATTTTTAGAGAAAGAAAACCAAACAATAATTAAATATTAACCTAATCATTTAAGAGTCATGCAGGGGAAAAAGTGGAAAAGTTTCATGGCGAAGTTATACGGCTTCGGAGCAGCAGTAGTAATTATTGGAGCAATGTTTAAGATTCAGCACTGGCCAGGAGCAGGACCAATGCTTGTGGTTGGACTTACTACGGAAGCTGTTATTTTCTTTTTCTCAGCTTTTGAAAAACCGCATGAGGATCCAGACTGGAGTCTGGTTTATCCAGAATTAGCTGGTATTCCTGGCGAAGGTGATGGTGGTAAAGGTCAAACTGGACTTTCCGCATCGCAAGAACTAGATCATCTATTGGAAGATGCCAAAATCGGTCCAGAGCTTATAGAAAGTCTCGGAAATAATTTACGGTCACTTGGAGATAACGTATCCAAAATGAGCGACATCACAGATGCTTCAGTTGCCACAGAAGAATATGTTGGTAATGTGAGAAGAGCATCTAGTTCTGTAGGAAACCTTACTGAAGTTTACGAAAAGGCTTCTGCTTCCATTGGAGCTTTGGTAATTGATGGAGAAGGTGTTGATTTCGGTTCTGAAATGAAGAAAATGGGAGAGAACATCTCTCAGTTAAACACTCAATATGCCCAGCAGCTTGCAGGAACCAAGCAATTCTTGGAAACTTCTGATGAATTGTACGGAGGAATGAACGAACTCATGGGCACGCTTAATGAGTCGGTAGGTGATGCGAAGAAGTACAAAGAAGAAGTTTCTCAACTTGCACAGAACATCAGTTCCCTTAATACTGTATATGGAAATATGTTGTCTGCGATGAATCGACCACAGGGTTAATTCGGAATTTTAAATCTTACATTAATAACTGAATTGATTTAAAATGTCAGGAGGAAAAGAAACCCCAAGGCAGAAAATGATTGGCATGATGTACTTAGTACTCACCGCTCTGTTGGCGCTGAATGTATCTAAGGAAATCCTGAACTCATTTATTCTGATAAACGATAGTCTGATTGTTACAAATAAGAACTTCGAAAGCAAGAACGAATCACAGTACGATGCTTTCAAGGCAGCGCTGTTAAACGATCAGAAGAAGGTTAAGGTGTGGTACGATATGGCGATTGATGTGCGGAATTCATCCGAAGGTGTGGTTGACCATATTGAAGAGCTTAAACAATACCTTATTATGCGAACGGACAAGTTGGATTCTAACGAAACTAACGCGTTGCTGGAAAAGGTCAAGAATGCATCGAACGAAGTTGAACGTGCAGCTGCTCAGGTGGTGGTAGATTCTATCTTTTCTTTGAGCAATGTGTCTTCTAAGGATAATTACGACACTCCAACAAATATTATGATTGGGGGTGAGGAAGGAAAACTCAAAGAAGGGCCACATACAGCAAGTGAGTTGGTGCAAAAAATGAATGCTTTCCGCGATAATTTGATTAGCAAGGTGGATCCTAAGAAGGGTCAAAGTATTATTGATGCACTTACCACCAATTTTGATACAGAAGTTAGGTTGAAAATCAGTAATTCGGAGTCTGAAGCATGGCCGCTTGCCAACTTCTATCACATTCCGCTTGCCGCTGTTATAACCAACTTGACGAAAATTCAAACGGATGTGCGTAATGCAGAATCGGATGTTGTAAAGTATTTGTTCCGTGAAGTGGATGCAAGTGACTTTAAGTTCGATACTCTAGCAGCAAAGATTATCGCTCCAAATCTGGTGTTTTTTGGTGATGACTATAAAGCGGAGATTTTTGTTGCTGCGTTTAGTACTACACAAAACCCGCAAGTTCAAATTGGTAAGGTTGATACTACAGTAAACGAGATTGTTGGTCCTATTGATACATCGTCTGTAAAGGTTGATCGCGGTGTTGGTAATTATGTAGTTAAAGCATCACGTGAAGGACTTCAAAAGTATTCGGGTATTATCAAGGTAAAAGCACCTTCAGGTCAGTTTTTGAAGTACCCTTTTGCTGGTGAATATATGGTGATGAAATCTGGTGTGGTAGTTTCTCCTACAAAGATGAACGTGCTATACAGAGGTGTGAAGAACCCTATATCTATTTCAGTTCCCGGTATTGCTCCTGAGTTGGTGAAACCGTCTTTACAGGGTGGAAGTCTTAGTCCAGATGCATCAGCAGGTAAGGGAAACTATATTGCTGAAGTGAAAGGTGGGAGTACCGCTATGGTTATTGTTTCGGCTGAGGTTGATGGAAAGCAACGGAAAATGGGAGAGTTTGAATTTCGCGTGAAAGATGTTCCAGCTCCTGTAGCTTCCATTGCTGGTGTAGAAGAAGGGCTTGTTTCTGCAAATAGACTTGCTGCTTCGCCAACGGTAATTCCTAAAATGAAAAACTTTGATTTTGAGTTGTTTTTCAAAGTGACCAAATTCGATTTGGTGTATCAAGTTGGAACCGACCTTCTTACAAAGCAGGTTACAGGCAGTAGCATTCCCCCTGGAGATTTAGATCAAATAAAAAGATTGAAGAAAGGGTCAAGAGTCTACATTGAAAACATTAAAGCAATCATGCTTGATGAAAATAATCGACCTGCTTCTGGCGTTACCCCTGTACCATTGTCTCCTGTTAGTTTGAAAATAAACTGAGTTTAAGGTATTAACTAAAAGAGGTTTACCATGAAAAAGTTACTTATCGTATTGACCGTTTTAATCGGTATTTCGGGCATTGATTCAACACTTTGCGGTGCTCAAAACGTGCTAGATGGAGTGTATGTTAAGGAGCATTATCCTACAAGAAAGGTAATACCTTACACCCATTTGCGCGAAGCGGATGTGATGTGGTCCACACGTATATGGCGTAAATTAGATCTTCGAGAGAAAATCAATCAACCGCTTTATTTTCCAACCGAAGCTATTAAGAATAGACGAAGTCTGACCCAAGTAATTATTGAAGCTGTACGTGAAGGTAGTCTGACTGCTTATGATCCGTTAGATGACGAGTTTACAATGACGCTGACAAAGGCTGAAATAGAACGAAAGCTGAATTTTATTGATACGCTTTACATGGAAAGCCCAGACCCTCCGTATGATCTACAAATGCAGGTGGTTGAGGAACCATTTCAAGCTTCGTCAGTAAAGGAGTTTCGCTTGAAGGAAGATTGGTTCTTTGACAGACAGAAGTCAATACTTGATGTAAGGATTATTGGAATTCAGCCGGTAGCTGATAATGTGGACAGGTCAACTGGTGAAATACGTGGTACTGAACCAATGTTTTGGGTTTATTTTCCTGAAGCAAGGAACATTTTTGCAAGTGCTGAGGTGTTTAATCGTCAGAATGATGCCGAGAGACGTACAATGGAGGATATATTCTGGAAGCGAATGTTCGGTTCGTACATCTACAAGGAGAAGAACGTTTATGATCGACAGATTTCTGAGTACATGATAAACGGAATTGATCAATTACTAGAGGCAGAAAAGATTAAAGACGACATCTTTATTCTGGAACACGACCTTTGGGAGTACTAGGACAAATTCATCACGAATAAAAAGACCCTCTATTGAAAACTCAATAGAGGGTCTTTTTGTTTTAGGGCCAAACGTTTTGTGAAAAGGCATGCTTCTTTAAGTTCGTATATTGGTGTAATACTCTCTTGCTATCTGCAATATGAAGCGTTTTCTAACCTCCACTTTTGTTTTTTGCATTTCTCTTTTCAGCGTAATAGCGCAGCCAATATGTGATAGTGGGGTCAAAGGACTTTACGTCAATGATTTCAAGCTTATCGTTGGGAATGCTGCGGCTGAAGACGACCTATTGGAATTTGCACAAGACAGCGGATTCAACTATTTGATTCTGTATAACCTCTATTATATCCACAATAACCTATTTGATATCACCACGTCATCAACCTCGCTTCCGTTGTCTAACTTTATCAATAAGGCCAAAACCATGTATGGGATCGAATCGGTTGCGGGTGTAGGTGAGACTTATGATTCCTTTGGAAATTTCCATGCTTACAATCAGCTGCATCTAGGTGATCCAACCAGATTGATTGACGTTTACAATATGGAGTTTGAGTTTTGGAATAGCGGCACAACTGCTCCGGGAGGATATTACTGCACAAGTTATTTAGAGCCCGAAGGTCTTACATGCGATACAGCCAACGCATTTGATTTTTATTTGGAAGAATTATGTCGTTTGGATTCGCTTTGCGATGCACATGAATACATCAACAGCGAAACTTACATTGGTAATCCTACCGAGGTACAGTGTACCGCATTGTCTGGTTGTGCTGACAGGGTTCTGGTGCACTATTATCGTCCTTCAGATGTTTATGTAGATGGTAGCAGCATTTATAACTACAAAGCAGACCGACTGCCAGCTTTAGCCGCAGCAGCAGAGCTAAGCCGTGTGATGCCAATTTTCGCGTGTACGGAAGAGTTCATGGGCGAATGGCTCTTGACAAACCCTCATGATAAGGCGTTTGATACTTGGCTGAACGGAACGGATGGTTACAATGATGATGTAGGTGCGTGGAAAGCAAACACCAGTGTAGAAGGACAGGTGTGGTATCGGTACACATGCTTGAACCCTGACCCGATTCTTACCGGAATTGATGAGGAAAAAGAAGGTGATGAATTGTTAATCTACCCAAATCCAGCTACCAATCGTTTAACGGTTGAATTTGATGGAATTGTAAAGAATATTGAAGTGGTTGACTTGATGGGAAGTGTGATTCTTGTTCCAATAAATAGTCAATCAAAAACTAAAACAGTAATCAATGTCAGTTCACTTCAATTTGGAACCTATTGGTTACGAAGTGAGAGTTTTAGCGGTTCGTTTGTGGTAGAATAAGAACTCGGTGGACAAAAGAAAGCCCCGATTTGCGAATGCAAACCAGGGCTTATCATTAACCAAAAATTCTTCTTAGCTGAACTGCTCAGTTTCAGTACTTGTTGACATTGCAGTAGTTGAAGACATTCTAAGCTACTTCAAACTGATCAGATGTATTTTTAGTGCCACCAGCTTTAAGTGCAAGATCACCAGCAAAGAATTCTTTGTGATCATCTCCTAAATCAGAACCAGCCATACGTTGATGTTTAACGCACGATACACCTTTACGTAACTCTTGACGTTGAACACCTCCAACATAAGCTAACATACCTTCTTCTCCAAAATATCCTTCAGAAAGATCATTCATATGTAATGCCGTTGTATGGTAAGTAGGTAATGTAATTAAGTGATGGAAGATACCTGCTTCACGAGATGAATCAGCTTGGAAAGTTCTGATCATTTCATCTGCTTTGTTTGATAATGCAGTACCATCATATTTAAGACCCATTAAGTCTGCACGAACATATCCAGATACATCTTCACCAGCTTCAGACATCGCGTCATACGCTTGTTGACGGAAGTTGATAGTCCAGTTAAATGATGGAGAATTGTTATAAACTAATTTTGCGTTAGGTATAACTTCTTTCACACGGTTTACCATCTGTGCAATTTGACCCACGTGAGGAGTTGGTGTTTCAATCCATAATAAATCTGCTCCAGCTTGTAAGCTGGTAATACAATCTAATACAACACGATCAATGTTGGTTCCTTGAGCAAACTCAAATAAACCTGAAGCTAATCGAGATGGACGGTGTAATTTACCACCCTTCTTGATTAATACTTCGTCATCTTTAGCATCAGCGATGTCGATTTCTTCTGTTTTTAGGAAGCTAATGTATTGCGAAGCTAAGTCTCCTGGCTCATTAGATACAGGAATAGTTTGTGTTAAACCAGCACCTTCAGAATCCGTACGTGCAACGATAATTCCATCTTCAACACCAAGCTCTAAGAATGCATAACGTAATGCATTGATTTTAGCGTGAAATTCAGCGTGAGGTACAGTTACTTTACCGTCTTGGTGACCACATTGTTTAACATCTGAAACTTGGTTTTCAATTTGAAGGGCGCAAGCACCTGCTTCAATCATTTTCTTACCTAATAAGTAAGTTGCTTCTGGGTTACCAAAACCTGCATCGATATCAGCAATAACTGGCACAACGTGTGTTTCGAAGTTATCAATCTCAGCTTGAACATCTTCTCCTGCTTCTAAACGTTTAAATAAATCGTTTAATTCTACAGCGTCAGCTTGTCTTAAGAATGTATATAGTTCTTCAATTAACTTAGGCACAGATGTTTTTTCGTGCATAGACTGATCTGGTAATGGTCCAAATTCAGAACGTAACGCTGCAACCATCCAACCTGAAAGGTATAGGTAAGTTTTTGAAGTTGTTTTGTGATGTTTTTTTACTGCAATCATGGTTTGTTGAGCTACAAACCCGTGCCAAGCACCTAATGATTGAGTGTATTTTGATGAATCAGCATCGTACTCAGCCATATCTTTACGCATGATAGCCGCAGTATATTTAGCAATATCAAGACCTGTTTTGAAACGGTTTTGAACTACCATACGTGCCGCGTGTTCAGGGTTTATTGCTCCCCAAGCGTTACCGTACTTTGCTTTCAAGTTTTTAACTGTTTCTAGTGCAGAAACATAATTCGGTTGTGAATTTTCCATGTTTTATGTTTTAGATGTAGTTGTAAGCATTTAGAGTAAGGAATTCTTCGAATTCTTCTGTTGCAATAAGCTTTTTGAAAAGCTCAGTTGCCAATTCAAATTTCCCGTTGTTGAAAGCGTCACTTCCAACGTAAGCTTCAATTTTTTCAAGTTCAGAAGGAATGAAGCCATCTACCATTTCGTACGAGACTTTTCGGCCGTCTTCCAGTTCAGCACCGCGCTGAATCCATTGCCAAACCTGCGTTCTTGAAATCTCAGCAGTTGCAGCATCTTCCATAAGGTTGTAGATGGCAGCAGCACCATTTCCGCGCAACCAGCTTTCCATATAAAGAATACCCACGTTGATGTTCTTTCGTACTCCAGCTTCGCTGATGGTTCCTTCTGGAACAGCAATAAGATCAGCAGCTGTGATTACATCATCTTCGCGCTTCACCTCAATTTGGTTCGGTGCTGGCATGGATTCGTCAAAAACATCCATCGCCACTTTAACCAAGCCGGGATGAGCAACCCAAGTTCCATCATGACCATTGTTCACCTCACGAACTTTGTCTGCTTTTACTTTGGCAATAGCAGCAGCATTTGCTTCTTCATCTCCTTTAATAGGAATGAAAGCCGCCATTCCGCCCATGGCGTGAACCCCACGCTTGTGGCAAGTTTGAATCACTAACCGAGAATAAGCATCCATAAATGGAGATGCCATCGTTACCTGATCTCTATTTGGAACCACAAATTCCGGGTGGTTTCTGAAACGCTTTATGTAAGAGAAGATGTAATCCCAACGTCCGCAGTTTAAACCCGCAGAGTGGTCTTTCAACTCCCAAAGAATTTCGTGTAATTCGAAAGAGGCAAGAATAGTTTCTATAAGAACAGTTGCCTTGATTGTTCCTTGTGCAATGCCTAATTCATCCTGCGCCATGATAAAAGCATCATTCCACAAACGAGCTTCTAAGTGGCTTTCCATTTTTGGAAGGTAGAAGTACGGACCACTTCCAATTTCCAATAGCTGATGAACATTATGGAAGAAATAAAGACCGAAATCGAATAAACCACCTGAACAAGGCTCGCCATCAATCAATAATTCTTTCTCTAGTAAGTGCCAGCCACGTGGACGAACAAGTAGTGTTGCCACTTTATCGTTTAGTGCGTATTTCTTTCCATTGGTAGGATTCTCAAACGTGATGGTTCTTCTATTTGCATCACGTAAGTTGATTTGTCCTCCAAGGTTGTTATCCCAAGAAGGGCAGTTGCTATCCTCAAAATCCGCCATAAACATTTTGGCGCCTGAGTTTAAAGCGTTGATTACCATCTTACGGTCAACCGGGCCGGTAATTTCAACCCTTCTGTCTAATAAATCTTCAGGAAGCGGAGCAACCGTCCATTCGCTTTCGCGGATGTGAGCTGTTTCTGGGAGAAAATCAGGAAACTTTCCGTTGTCAATCTCAGCTTGTCTTCCCTGACGGGCTTCAAGAAGAACCTTTCTTCTTCCGTTGAATGCGCGATGCAGCTTTACAATAAATGCAACTGCTTCTGGAGTAAGGATTTCCTCATATCCAGCATTTAACTCTCCTTTTATTTCAACGCCTTCCATGGCCACAGTAAATTCTGACATGTCTCTAATTTGCTGCAAATATAATAATGGAAATGACACTCCCAGCGAATTTTCGCTAAACGCAGAAATTTGCTAGAATTTTGATTTTCGCAAAGTATCAGGCGTATATTTGCCACAGTCTGTTAAGACGATAATGGCACTCGGAGAAGAAAATATCAAACTCATTTTTGGTCTGAAACTCAGGCAATTGCGCACTTCCAAGAAGTTGTCGCAATCTGAGCTTTCAGAAAAGTCGGGGTTATCGGTTTCTTATTTAAATGAAATCGAAAAGGGGAAAAAGTACCCGAAAACGGAGAAAATTGCCACGCTTGCTGCCGCCTTAGATGTGCCTTACGACCGCATGGTTTCTATTAAGTTGGATAAGCAGCTGGCGCCTGTTGGTGAAATTTTGAATACCCGATTGTTGGAAGAGCTACCATTGGGGCTTTTTGGTATTGATAAGGGAAAGTTAATTGAGATTATTTCTAGCGCTCCACTTAAAGTTTCGGCATTCATAAGTACGATTGCTCAGATTGCGAATACCTACAACCTGACACAGGAAAATATGTATTTCGCCATGCTTCGGTCTTATCAGGAGATGCATGATAATTACTTTGAAGAGATTGAAAAAGAAGCTGGTCGGTTTAGAAAGGAGTATGCCTTGCCTGCTGATGGCGCCCTTTCTTCTGATGTTCTAAAGGGAATTCTAAAGGAGCAGTTTGGTTATGCTGTTGAGGAAAACGACCTGAAGGAGTATCCTGAGTTGACGCATATTCGCTCTGTATTTATTGAAGAGGCGAAGAAGATTTTGATTAACGCCAAAATGGCTGAGAATCAGAAGGCGTTCTTGTATGCGAAGGAAATCGGTTATCAGTTTTTGGAGATGAGTGGTGAGCGTGCGGTGATGACTCCTTGGCCACGTGCAACGAGTTTCGACCACGTTTTGAATAATAGCCGTGCGAGTTATTTTGCTGGAGCATTGCTTATCTCGCCCGGAGGGCTTGCAAAACAGTTGGAAGCGTTTTTCGCACAGCCAAAATGGAATGATAAAGTATTGCTGAATATTTTGGATACATACAATAGTTCGCCTGAGATGTTCATGATTCGCCTCATCAACATTATTCCGAAATATTTTGGACTAAGTGGTATGTTCTTCATGCGATTTGACCACAAAAAGAACGAGCAGACAACGTTTCTGAAGAAGCAATTGCATCTTTCAAGAACGCGAAATCCGAAGAACATTACACTACTGGAAAAGCATTGTCGTGAATGGTTGGATACTTCCGTTTTTACTGATTTGGGAACTGAGGTTAAAGCGCATTGTCATCGATTTGTAACCAGAAAGGGCAACCAGAAATTTATGGTGATGGCTTTGAGTCGGCCAATGAAGCGAAACAAGAATACGGCTCTTTCAGTTTTGGTTGGTTTCGAAGAAACCTCGGCTTTCGGCAAAAAAGTTACGTATTCAGCTGACACATCTATTCCGGAAACAATGCTAATGGTGGAGGAAACGGAGAAAGAACGCGAAGAGGAATTCCGCAATATTAAAAGTGCGATGAGTGCGCTTATGGAAAGTCAAAAGCAAGGCGCTGTCGGGAAACTGACCGAGCCAGCGGACTGAACGTAGCTTCTTTGCGCCATGAGTTCCAAACCAATTATTGATGTAATCATTCCTGCATATAATGAGGCAAACGCCATTGGTTTGGTCTTGGATGAAATCCCAAAAGACTTGGTGCGAAGGATTGTTGTAGCCGATAATAATTCGACCGATAAGACGACTTCCGTTGCAGAGAAACATGGGGCTACAGTTGTTTTTCAACCGAAATCTGGTTACGGAAATGCGTGTTTGAAAGCAATGGAATTCATCGCCCAACAAAAAGTAAAACCAGATATAGTGGTGTTTCTTGATGGCGATTATTCTGACTATCCTGAGCAATTGAGCGAGGTTGTTGCTCCAATTTTGGATGACAAAGCGGATCTAGTGATTGGTTCACGCGCATCAGGTAATTCGGAGAGTGGAAGCTTAACTCCACAACAAGTGTTTGGAAATTGGTTAGCTACTCGATTGCTGAAGTTGTTTTATGGAGTTGCTTTCACGGATCTTGGACCGTTTCGGGCAATCAGGTATAAAAGTCTGTTAGCATTAGAAATGAACGACCCAACCTATGGATGGACGGTTGAAATGCAGATAAAAGCTGCCAAGCAAAAGCTTAGATGTGCAGAGGTACCAGTTGATTATCGTGTACGTATTGGGCAATCAAAAGTGTCGGGAACGGTGAGAGGCACAATAGGCGCGGGCTACAAGATTATACTCACATTGATAAAATACCTTTGACGCATGTTGGGTCATGCTCTTTTTTTAATTTACGTGTTGTGTTTAGCGACTATTCTCATCTACAGCATCGTTCAAGGGCATTTGACGTTTCTTTATCTGAAGTCGAAGAAACAGACTAGTGTGAAGCCATTACTTCCAGAAGTGCTGCCTTACATCACTATTCAGCTACCCATTTATAATGAGTTGTATGTGGTTGAACGGCTTCTCAGGAAAGTTGCCGAGATGGATTATCCTACCAATCTGCTGGAGATACAAGTGCTTGATGATAGCACAGACGAAACCGTAGAACTTACTGCTAGTTTGGTGAATGAAATCGCGAAGCTTGGAATTGATATAAAGCACGTTAGACGGGCAGAACGCATTGGTTTCAAAGCAGGGGCTTTGGCGTACGGATTGGAACAGGCCAAAGGTGAATTTATCGCCATTTTTGATGCTGATTTTCTTCCTGAAAAGGACTTTCTATTGAAGACGTTGCCCTATTTTCAGGATAAGGGAATTGGGCTGGTGCAAACCAAGTGGGAACATCTGAATAAGAATTTCAATGTGCTCACCAGGTTATTGGGAATGGCACTTGATGCCCATTTTACCATTGAGCAAAAGGGAAGGAATTCTAATGGCGATTTCATGAATTTTAATGGAACGGCTGGCGTATGGCGAAAAGAATGTATCGAAACTTCTGGGGGTTGGAGTGCCGATACATTAACAGAAGATCTCGACCTGAGTTATCGTGCACAGCTGAAAGGTTGGAAAATGAAGTACATGGAAGAGTTTACTTCGCCAGCCGAACTACCTGCTTATTTGCAGGCAGTTCGTTCACAACAATATCGGTGGAATAAGGGTGGGGCAGAAGTTGCCAAGAAGAACCTCAAGACTATTATTCGTTCCGAATTGCCATTTCACGTTAAGCTACACGCGCTGTTCCATTTACTAAATACTGGTATTTTTATAGCAGTTTTCCTCTCTGCGGTTGTTAGCGTTCCAATGCTTTATTTTATTTCAGAAGGTGAAATAGCTCGAACAATTCTCACATACTCTGGATTGTTTCTCTCGGGTTTCATTCTCCTTTCAGGATTTTATTGGGTATCTCTTCGTCAGCGAAATACAAATGCGTTTACTACCACCATAAACTTCCTCTTTTACTTCCCAGTATTTCTTAGTCTTTCCATGGGACTTTCCTTGTTCAATAGCATTGCTGTTATAGAGGGATACATAGGTATTCGGAGTCCATTTGTACGAACTCCAAAGTTCAATATCATAGGTAATGAGACCATTGTGAAGAAGAACCAATATGTCCACTCGCGTATTCCAATTATTGCCATTTTTGAAGGCTTACTGGCCGTATATTTTGCAATGGCAGTTTGGTTTTCTTGGCAGAATGGCCTTATTCCATTCATTCCATATCATCTCCTGTTGTCTTTAGGGTTTGGCGGTATTTTCTTCTATTCGGTTAAGCACAGCGTAATCCGCATTTAATGTTGCCAAATTGGGCATATCGGCTGTTGCTGTTTACGGCATTCCAGTTGCATTTGTCGTTTGCCCTTCTCATCGACCGCTTCAACACATTTGCTGTTATTGCCTCATTCGTAGGGCTATGGTTGGTCTTACTTATTCAATGGACGGATCAGAAAATGAGCGTGAAGAAGATGATTGCCGTTGGCATGCTTCTCCGTTGTGTTTATCTGTTGGTTTTTCCTGAATTATCGGATGATTTTTGGCGCTACCTGTGGGACGGAATGCTGATTGCAGAAGGAGCGTCACCATACGAGTTGCTTCCAGCTAATTGGGCAGAGAACGGTTTAAGTACATCATTCGAAGAGTTACTTCCGATGCTCAACTCTCCTGCGTATTATTCTATTTATCCTCCGGTATTACAATTCTTTTTTGGGTTGAGTGCTGCTATTTCTGAAGGTAATCCGTTGTTGTTTGTCATTGTCTTGCGATGCTTTGTATTAGCGGCTGAGTTGGGGTCAATGGTTCTTATTTGGAAGTTGCTGAAAGCTTGGAAAATGAACACACGTAACCTGATGCTTTACGCGCTAAACCCGTTGGTGATTACTGAGTTTTCGGGCAGTTTACACGGGGAGGTTTTTATGATTTTCTTCCTGCTGCTCAGTTTGTGGTTGTTGGTTAAGTATTACCACCCCGTCCCTGCGGGACACCCCTCCTTTACTGGAGGGGAGCGGGGTTCCGAGCAAGGGTTAAATCAACGTGCTAGCTCTCCCCCTGAAAAGGGGGAGTACCCGCAGGGGGAGGGGGTTGTTTACATGCTACTTTCCGCAGTTGTTTTCGGGTTAAGTGTAGGAACCAAACTTCTTCCGCTGATGTTCCTTCCATTCTACATAAAGCGGTTGGGGTGGATGAAGACACTGGTTTATGGAGCGGTTACGGTGGTAACTGTTGGCTTGTTGTACTTCCCGTTTTGGAGTGCAGGTATGATTCCGAATGTACTGTCATCAGTAAGATTGTACTTCTCCAATTTTGAGTTCAACGCAAGCGTCTATTGCGTTTTTCGGGAAGTAGGGATTATGCTGACGGGATACAATCAAATAGCCATTATCGGGCGGATGCTATCCTTGATTGTTTTGGCGTGTATTCTTCTCATCGCTTGGCGAAATAAGAACAATCAAGTTTCGGGATTACCAACGGCAATGCTTTTCGCTTGGTTTGTTTATTATGCATTTGCCACTACCGTAAACCCCTGGTATGTGGCTGTGTTGGCGGCCTTTTTGCCATTCACCAAATATCGGTTTGCACTGCTTTGGTTGATGCTGGTCCCACTGTCTTATCACGCATTCGGCTATGCCGATTACCACGAGAACTTATGGGTGATTGCTTTGGAATATGTTCCTGTTTACCTGTGGATGCTGTTTGAATTGAATGTGTTTGCACTGCTAGAAAAAAAGTGGGCGCTGAAGCGAGCGGAAGTTAAAAGGAAGCGCTTGTTGCCATTTTTGAAGGAGATGAATATAGATCCTTCGCTGCGCTCAGGAAGACAAGACGAGAGGCTGAGTCTGCTTGAAGTAGGAGCCGGAAATGGAGCATTGTCGGTGTTGCTTGGCAATGAAGGAATGAAGATGCAGCCGTTAGATATTACGGATAAAAGCCTGTTCAAAGAGGTAAATGTGACTGTTTATGACGGTGAGAAATTCCCGTTCTCTGACAAACAGTTTGATGTATGCCAGTTTATAACCATGCTGCATCATACAACGAATACGGAGGAACTCATTCGCGAAGCAAAACGTGTTTCCAATCGTATTATCGTGATGGAGGATATCTATGAAAGCCCTTTTCAGAAATACATTACATGGTTTACGGATAGTGTGGTCAATTGGGAATTCTATGGACACCCGCACACGAATAGAACGGATTTAGAGTGGAAGCAACTGTTTGAAAGGAATGGGTTGAAACTGGAAAAGGTAGAATGCTACCGCTTCCTATTCTTTTTTAATCAGGTTACTTATGTGTTGTCTCACGCGGAGACGCGTAGAAATGAGGACTTGGGTATAGACCTAACTCAACGGAATTTTGCTTCCCTGAGCGCAGCTGAAGGGGTTTTATCTGGAGGGCTCAGTGGTTTTCGACTGCGCTCAACCAAGCAGTTTTACGCTGCAAATACCGGTTTTCGCTCGCCAAGAATGAGGGCGGTTGTAATGCCAACCAATATGGCGCGTACAATATTGTAGGTGAATTCGAGCAGCACCCAGTTTGGCGAGGTGATGAGGAAGTCTCCGTAATAACTGGTAACGGTAACTCCTGTTAGGATTCCCATGAGGAAACCGAATTTGAGCCCTTTTACGTATGGGTTTCCGCCTTTGTACAGCATGAAATACACGTAAACAAATGCTAAGGCACGCATGGCGTGGGTTATCAGAAAGTAGCCCACCGGCATCTGCGTTCTTTCAATACCAAAGACCCATTCGTTGTACCAGTTTTCGAAGATGACTTCATGCCATAAGACTCCTCCTAGGGTGATAATGACCCAGGCAACGATTACGGCAATAATGAATCTTAGAATGCTCATTTTGGGTTGGCAAGTTTAAGGAATATAGTGAAGAGCCAATAGGGAATCGCGATAAGCAGCGCGAATTATCAGGTTAACTACCTTTTAATGAGTTTTGTAGTAGAAGTTGAGGCGCTCTCTTTATTTCGTGAAACGAAATAAACGCCTGTTTTTAGATTCTGAAGATTTAACGTGGTGGTTTGGATGATAGTACCGGTGGTTTGGAGAGTATAAGTAGTTGTTTGGATGATGGTACTGGTGGTTTGGAGAGTATAAGTAGTTGTTTGGATGATGGTACTGGTGGTTTGGAGAGTATAAGTGGTTGTTTGGTAACTGTAACCGGTTATTGGAACACTGGAAGCGGCTAGTAAATAGCCATAAGCGGTGGATAATTAGCCGTGAGCGGCTGATAATTGACACTGAGCGTCTAATTTGGGAAGGAAACGGTCTGTTGTTTTGATGGTTTTTTGCTTAAACTGGGGTGAAGAGATGGTTGTTTCCCGTTGGCAATGCAAATTGACGGGTTCGGTTCGACTTCCGAACAGTTTGCATTGCGGAGCGATTAATGGAGCCGCAGTAATTTATTGAGTAACCACAATCTTTTTAACCGCAATGCCCCTTTCTGTTTCGAGATGCAGGAGATAGCTTCCTTTGGAAAGGTTGGTTTCAATCTTTACCCGGTCTGTGGCGCGTTTCAGGTTCTTATACATCACCACTCGACCAGAATTATCAAGTAACTGATACCCTTTTATGAGCCCGCCCTCTATGGAAACGACAAACGAGCCTGTGTTTGGATTGGGTTGAACCAGAATCAAAGACGTTAGACTGTAATCGGAGATTCCATCAAAAAGATACCCTGCCACATTAGAAATGGATGCGCATGGAAGAGCGTCTTTTATTTCCACACGATAATTTACGACATCTAAGCTGGCGAAGACTGGGTCGGTAAAGCTTGTATCCGCAGTGGTTGCGATTAGTACCCAAGTGCCAATGGGATATTCTCGGTATACATCATAAATGTTGCTTGAAGAAGGTAGTGGTGAGGTTGCCATCGCATTCCAAGTTAAGAGTGCATCTGTATTTACAACATCCACAGAAAGATGTATGGACGATAAAGTCTGAATTGCCGATTCTAGCACGCTATTACCGCAACCCGACCTCGTTCTTATTTGGTAGTAGTTTGGACTGGTGAGGTTTGGAACTGCTGTAACGTTGGAAGTGGAGTGAAGGAAGCTGCCCGTGTTGATGTCGGATTCAACTCCAATCTCAATAAATGGCCCGTTTATGCTTGTACTATGTAAAATGGTGTATGCGCCAAAGGCTGGAGGAGTAAATGGGTCAACTGTTGGGTTCCACGCAATCTCAACATCACCGTTTTCGTTCAGGTTTACGCAGTGAGGTTGCGGACTTGGAACAATGGAATCTGCCAAGACAGTTACCGCTATGTTTACCATGTTTGTTCCGTTTACAGGACAGAAGTTGTCTTGATATTTAAACATGAAGTTGTAGGTGCTAGAGCCATTTGCGCATATATCGTTTTGAACTACGTGGTCGCAACTGGTTACCCAATTAAATGTGGTGGAGGATTCGGTTCCGGTTGTAGTAAATGGTGGGATATCATTTGAAAGTGTGGCGCACGGAAGGACAGAACATCCCGAATCTGGGTTTGTGTAGTAGGCTCCAAACTGATTGCTGAAACAAGTGAAGGCCATTTCTTGGGGCTGAACTCCTGATAAATCGAAGTCTTGCCCATTAAGAGTGAAGTTAACCGTATCGCCAGCGGTTACAGTTACATTGTAGCCAGTAGCGTTTGCAGGCTGTGTCCAAGTAGGTGCGCTTACCGAAGGGATGTTATTCGGCTCGGTACAGCCGTATGCTGTAACGGTCATGTCTCGGATTGTGCGGGAAATTCGTTGTCCGCACCGCCATGCATCTACTGCAATAACTACAATCCACCTTCCTTGTAGAGCAGGACTTACATATTCTAACAGACCAGTTAATGGGTCCAAGGTGACAAGGTCATAGGATGGGTCAATGGTTGGGCCCGGGAAGGGGATATCGTATGAGAAGTCGGATTCGTAGGTTAATGGGTCTCCATTATTGCCTAATGCTGTAACAAACTCATAGCTGAGGGAGTCCAATTCTGGGTCTATTGCATTGGCGGCATATCTTAATTCATATCCTGCGCATATGGCTGGAATTGGCGTCTCTGCAAACTGTGGGCCTCCATCATAACATGGGAATAAACTCCTTCCTTGATACGGGTACATGGTAGCCGAATAATAAATTTCCTGCGTACTAGCATTAACAATATTGTCAACGTCATTCCTGCAGCATCTGCGATAAGTCACCCTAAATCCTGTGCTTGAGGGGACCGCTGAAATTGCAATAGGTTCGGTTTTAAAAACAAATTCTTCAATAGCCGCATCTCCGGGGTTTGCAGATGAACAGGACACACCACAATTAGCTGCGGTTACTTCAGTTTGATAAACCAACGTTAGGGGTAGAATTGCTGGCAAAGCATTCGAACCATCATGTAATTCAAGTATATGTTCGAGTTGGCCAACAAACGTATTTGTGGAACAATCTCGATACAATTTGAGGGAGAACACAAACTTTCCTGCATCCGGTCCGTCTTGAATACATTCCCAAGAAATATCTCCGCCAATTATATGGCTGGCTAAGGATTGATTTGGTTGGAGTAGCAAAACAGCGGCTACAACCATAAAATATCGCAATAGGTAATGTCCGTTTTTCATGCGTCTAAGAATTTCACAAGTTTTTGCTAAGTTCGAAAGTAGCTTGTGATAAAGCAAACGAAATTTGACTACTCAGTGTTTTTTGTAGAAAACGTGTTGTGCGTGCCCCCAACATTGATTTTGGCAGGTTGCGCCCGCGTGAAGGGTGGAAGCGGCATCCTTTTTTCTCTTGGTTGAGCGAAGTCGAAACGAGGAGAAAAAAGATACAGCGGACGACCTGACCGTGCATCTGCATGGTTTCGACTTCGCTCAACCAATTGATTGCACGGGCACGCCCAAATGAAGCTGGTTTTTCAGTTGATTTTGAACGAGAAAAAGACCTGCGTTTTTGAGTGGAAAATGCGTATTGCTATTAACTAGGGGTTCTTCTATATTTGCACGCTCTAAAAACAGAGGTAAAATTTTACACTTTATATAATGCAAAACAAAGGTGCAGTAAGGGTTTTCGCCATTTTACTCGGTCTGGTATGTCTTTACCAGCTTTCTTTCACGGTTGCTACTCGGATGGCTGAGTCGACTTATGAGGAAATGAGTTTGACGGACCAAGATGAGGCAAACAAGTATCTGGAGGATTACACTTTTAACATGCTTGTTAAGGAGTATTCTTACATGGAATGCAAGGAGCGGGAGTTGAATCTCGGTCTTGACTTGAAGGGTGGAATGAACGTGACTTTGGAGATTTCTCTTCAGGAAATGGTAAAGTCGCTTTCTAACAACAGCCCTGATTCAACGTTTAACAAGGCTATTGCTAATGCTTCTAAAAAGTTGGCGGGTTCTAACTCGGATTTCGTGACACTTTTTGGTCAGGAGTTTGAAGCTATTGATCCGAACGCACGTTTGGCATCGCCAGCAATTTTTGGCTATACATTAAAGGATAAGATTACTGGAGATGCTTCTAATGCGGAAGTTTTGGAAGTAATAAAGGCTGAGAAAGAAGCTGCAATTGAGCAGGCTTTTGAGGTTCTTAGAACGCGTATTGATAAGTTTGGTGTAACACAACCGAACATACAAAGGTTGGAAGGTAGCGACCGGATTTTGGTTGAATTGCCAGGTGTTAAGGAACCAGACCGTGTAAGAAAACTGCTTCAAGGAACGGCTCAATTGGAGTTCTGGGAAACGTACGAGAACCGAGAGGTTTATAGCTACTTAGCTGAGGCTAACAAGATTATCCGTGATATTGAAGCGGGAGAAAAAGAGGCTGATACAACTGCAGTTGTGGAAGGCGAAGAGGCTGTAGAAGAAGTTGTTGAGGAAATTGCGGAAGAGGATACTACCAAATCATTGACTGATCTTTTTGGTGGAGCAGATTCTACTGATACTGAACTAGGCGAGGAGTCGATTGATGATCTTCAGAAAAACAACCCACTGTTTGCGGTTCTTTCTCCTGCGGCTGGGCAAGAAGGACTTTATCCTGGACCAGTTGTAGGTTACGCATCTATTAAGGATACGGCCAAGGTGAACAAGTATTTGGCTATGGATCGTGTGAAGTCAATCTTTCCAAGAGATTTGAAATTCTACTGGACTGTTAAATCACTTGACCCGAAAGATCCAGCCCAAGTTCATCAGTTAGTTGCTATTAGAGTAACTAGCCGTGATGGTGAGCCACCATTAGATGGTTCGGCTATTTCTGACGCTAACAAGGATTTCGGACAGTTTGGAGCTTCTCCAGAAGTTTCGATGATGATGACTCCTGATGGAGCTAACGCTTGGAAACGATTGACTGGCGAGAACATCGGTAAATCAATTGCGATTGTGCTTGATGATTATGTGTATTCGTTCCCAACCGTTCAGGGTGAGATTGGTGGAGGTCGTTCTTCTATTACAGGAAACTTCACTATTAACGAAGCAGAAGATTTATCAACTGTATTGAAAGCGGGTAAGCTTCCTGCTCCAGCTCATATTGTTGAAGAAGCGGTTGTTGGACCAACATTGGGTATGGAGTCTATCAGAAATGGGGGATTTGCATTCATAGGTTCTGTGGCGTTGGTACTCATCTTCATGCTTTTCTACTACGGAACAGCTGGTTTGGCAGCAAACATTGCCATGTTGGCAAACATGTTCTTTGTATTCGGAGTTCTTGCTTCGCTTGGAGCAGTTCTAACGCTTCCTGGAATTGCTGGTATCGTCCTTACCATTGGTATTTCGATTGACTCGAACGTACTTATTTTTGAACGTATTAGAGAGGAAGTTGCCAAAGGAACTGGAATGCGTTTGGCGGTAGAGCAAGGTTACAATGCGGCATACTCGGCCATTATTGACTCCAACGTTACTTCATTACTTACTGGTATTATTCTTTATGTGTTCGGTAGCGGTCCGATTCAAGGTTTTGCAACCACATTGATTATCGGTATTTTCTGTTCATTGTTTGCATCCATCTTTATTACGCGATTGATTTTTGAATCAAGATTGGATGCTAAAAAGGTAGTTACGGTTGGAACGGCCATGACAAAAAATGCTTTCAATAATGTCAATATCGATTTTGTTGGAAAACGTAAGATTGCCTACTTATTCTCTGGAATTGTAATCATTGCTGGTGTTACATCTATGGGACTTAGAGGATTCAACTACGGAGTTGATTTCTTAGGAGGCCGTTCTTACATGGTTGAGTTTGAAAGCGATGTGAACACGGGTGATTTGAGCGATGCGCTTCAAGGAGCTTTTGACGGAAACGCACCAACAGTGAAAACGTTTGGAGCTGATAATCGTGTAAAAATCATCACTGCATACAGAATTAATGATGAAGGAGAAACGGTTGATGAAGAGGTTCAAGCAGCATTGCTTGCGGGACTTGCTGAACTTGGTAACAATCCAAGCGAAATCATGAGTTCTCAAAAAGTAGGGCCAACAATTGCAACGGATATTAAGCGTTCTGCATTGTTGTCTATCCTATTCTCGTTGATTGCGATTTTCCTATACATCTTGCTTCGATTTAAGAAATGGCAATACAGTTTGGGAGCGGTTATCGCCTTGTTCCACGATGTGTTGTTCGTGCTATCCCTATTCTCATTGTTTCACGGATTTGCACCGTTTAGCATGGAGCTTGATCAAGCATTCATTGCAGCAATTCTAACCGTAGTTGGTTATTCGATTAACGATACGGTTGTTGTATTCGATAGAATTAGAGAGTTCCAGAACGAACACCAAGCAAAGAAACATGCACTTTCAAGTATTGTGAATAACGCACTGAACACGACATTAAGCCGCACCATTATTACTGCGGTTACAACCTTTATTGTGTTGTTTGTATTGTTCCTAGCGGGAGGAGAAACGATTAAAGGCTTCACATTCGCATTGCTTGCCGGTGTGGTTGTAGGTACGTACTCATCTATCTTTATTGCAACTCCAGTTCTGCTGGAGCTGATAAAGGAAGAGCCCGTTTCTGACAAGAAGAAAAAGAAATAAAGAGATTGCCTAAAAAGTCGGTGGGAAGTCATGCTGAACTTGTTTCAGCATCTATCTGCTGACGGGTTCAGACCCTGAAACAAGTTCGGGGTGACGCTGTTTACTGGGTTTGGGAGGTTTTATTCTGTGTGTCATTCTGAATTTATTTCAGAATCTAAGTTCAATATTGATGAAGCCGAACGAATGAACTACAGCCTATCAGTCAGACTTTTTACTTTTGCACTATGAATTCGATACTACTGTTTTTCAATTTTGGCGGAGGTGAGATTATTGTCGTGCTTCTGGTTGTGCTTTTGTTTTTCGGTTCAAAGAAGATTCCAGAATTGGCAAGAGGTCTTGGTCGTGGTATGCGCGAGTTCAAAGATGCTACTAGCGGTGTACAACGCGAGATTGAGGATAGCATGAAAGATGTTTCGCCAAAGAAAACGTTACCCAAGCCCACTGCCAATAAAGAGGCAAAGCCAAGAGATAAATAAAGAAGACCCGAAAGGGTCTTTTTTTGTTAGAGTTGTCAACTTTCAAAAAGTTGACGACTCTTTTAGGAATCAAGCTAGTTACGTTGCTTTACCTAAACTTCTTGCTAGTTCTGGAACGCCATAAAAACACTGCGGCCCTACTTTCGCAGAGCCGCAGCCAAACCAAATGAAAAATCATTATCAGAACCGTAGCTCTGAAAGCGTGAACCAAAAGTACTTCGTTGGCTTACATGCAAATGCCAACAAGTGCCAAATTCTCTTAAATGGGATTTAAATCGAATAGGAACCCAAAAGCAACACTGGGTTTTCCATTAGCTTTTTGAATGTCTTTAGAAACTTAGCTCCCGATGCTCCATCAACCACACGATGATCGCAAGACAGTGTCACTTTCATCACATTTCCAGGAACGATTTGACCGTTTTTAACCACAGGAATTTCTTCAATTCCACCAATTGCCATAATGCAACTGTCTGGTGTATTGATGATGGCTGTAAACTCGTCAATACCGAACATTCCGAGATTAGAAACGGTGAATGTGTTTCCTGCCCAATCTGCTGGCTGAAGTTTTTTATCGTTTGCACGAAGCACAAAATCTTTGACTTCGCTAGATATTTCTCCTAGTCTTTTGGTATCCGCAAAGCGAACAACAGGAACCAATAATCCGTCTGGAACAGCAACAGCCACTCCAATATGCACGTGATGGTTATACCGAATACGATCTTCCATCCATGCCGCATTGATTTGCGGATGCTCTTTTAGACCTACAGCGCAGGCTTTAATGACTAAGTCATTGAATGATATTTTTATCTTAGATACGCTGTTAATGCTGTCGCGAGCATCCATCATTGCGTCCATGTCAATCTTCATGGTGAGATAGAAATGAGGTGCTGAGAATTTACTCTCGCCCAACCTTTTGGCAATTGTTTTACGCATCTGAGAAACTTCTTCCTCATGGAAGCTTTCCACTGCATTTGCTGCCGAAGGCCCATGCTGTTGGAATGCTTCAATGTCCCGTTTGACAATTCTTCCGCCATCTCCCGAACCGGGTACGCGACTGATGTCTATGCCCTTATCGGAGGCAAGTTTCTTTGCCAGAGGTGATGCAATGACACGGCCGTTGGATTCGGGGGACGAAGGACGGGGGGCAGGGGACGAAGATTTAGCATCAGACGCAGATTTTGATTCTGTTTTATTATCAGGCGTGCCTTCCGATTCAGAATCCTTCTTATCCTCCGATTTCCCTTCTGACTCCTTCTCTTCTGTCTTCTTCTCTCCTGATTCCTTCTCTTCTAACTCCTGTTCTCCTGTCTCCTTTTCTCCTTTTTTAGGCGCAGCCTCTTCTTTCAAAATCTCGGAAATGTCTTCGCCCTTTTCGCCAATAATCGCTAATATAGAATCAACCACTGCGGCTTTTCCTGTCTCCACACCTATGTGCAATAGCACGCCATCGTAAAACGACTCGAATTCCATGGTGGCCTTGTCAGACTCAATTTCCGCCAGTAATTCTCCTTCTGCAACTTGGTCTCCAACTTTTTTGTGCCACTCAGCAACAACACCTTCAGTCATGGTGTCGCTTAACTTGGGCATTCTTACAATTTCGGCCATTTTAAATAGTATTTAGGATAAAGTAATAAGGCATAAGTTCTTAATCTCGACTTTTGTTTAAGGACTTGATAAGGCCTCTAATAATCTTGGATATTTCTTGTGTTTGGGACAATAGTTGTCCTTTATTTTCTTCTGAAATGTAATTCAACCTTGATGCTAAGTAAACCATTGACCGCACTTCACTGCAGGAGGCGATTGAAAAGTACAGAAAGCGTGCGAAATCAGCATTTGAACTTCTATCGAAACCTTCAGCAACATTATTGGAAATAGAAACGCTTGCGCGACAAATTTGATCTCGGAAGCTGAAGTCTTTCAAGTCTCGAAAGGTTGAATAAATGTAAACTGCCAAATCCTGAGCCTTTTGCCAAGCAATGATATCCTCAAACTTCTGTATTGCCATTTGCTGTGCATCTTACTCCTTAATACCTATTCCTTACGCCTTATCGCCTTACTACTCTTTTATAAATGGATAATCTTTCTGTGTATAAACGTCTTCGTACAAATCTTTTCCTTCTGGGAATGGAGATTCCTCAGCAAACTCTACGCACTCGGCAACATTGGCTTTAACTCGTGCTTGAATTGCCTCTAATTCATCATCCGAAGCATACTTATTCTTTACAATCGTATCGCGCAATTGCTGAATTGGATCCTGTGCTTTGTACTGTTCTACTTCTTCTTTGGTTCTGTACTTGGCCGGGTCAGACATGGAATGCCCCTTGTACCTATAAGTCTTCATTTCTAGCAACGTTGGACCTTCGCCTTTTCTAGCGCGTTTTACGGCTTTATCAACAGCTGTAAAAACATCCTCAAAGTTCATTCCGTCTACCTGTTCACTAGGCATTTCGTAGGCACTGCCAAGCTTGTAAAGATCGGTTACGTTTGAGGTTTTCTCAACGGAAGTTCCCATTGCATAGTTGTTGTTCTCAATGATGAAAATGACTGGAAGTTTCCATGTCATAGCCATGTTTAAGGTTTCGTGAAACGCTCCTTGCCGAACAGCCCCATCTCCCATATAAGTGAGCGTAACACTCTTGTCTCCTCTATACTTATCTGCGAATGCAATTCCTGCTCCTAGAGGAATCTGGCCTCCTACAATTCCATGCCCCCCAAAGAAATTTCTCTCTTTTGAGAACATGTGCATAGAGCCGCCTTTTCCTTTTACGATACCGGTTTTCTTTCCAAACAACTCGGCCATGATTTTCTTGGCAGGAACGCCAAGAGCAATTGGATGAACGTGATCGCGATAAGCTGTTATGAATTTATCCCCTTCTTGTGTTGCTTCTACACTTCCAGCCAAAACCGCTTCTTGCCCGATGTATAAGTGGCAAAAGCCACTAATTTTCTGTTGGATGTACAGCTGTCCTGCTTTCTCTTCAAACTTGCGCCAAAGAAGCATTTCTTCATACCATTTCAGGTAGGTTTCTTTCCCAAATTTCTTGCTCGCCATGGCCTTTATTTACGTACAAAAATATAAGTCCGAATGTAACCATGAATCGGTTAGCAGACATTAGATAAAATAACAGAAATGAGTACGAAAGGTTCTTAGCTACTCTTCAGGTATTCGGCTTCAAAACCGAAAGGAAGTAGGTTAGAGGAGTCTTCAAAAATCCAAACTGTATCTCCTTGACTACCCAAAATCAATCTAATTGGCGACTTCTGTTTGTTCTGATATTCCATAATTACTTGCCTGCAACTTCCGCATGGGGAAAGAGGCTCTGTAATAACGGCTTTGGTCGTATTTACAGTAATGGCCATCGTGTCAACAGGCTCGTTGGGATGGTTTGTTGATGCTGCAAAAAGCGCAACGCGCTCTGCACACAGGCCTGATGGATAAGCAACGTTTTCCTGATTGGTTCCCAGAACTGTTTTGCCGTTGACCAATCTTAACGCTGCTCCAACAAAGAACTGGGAGTATGGTGCGTAGGCGTTTTTGGAAGCCTCATTGGCCGCATTGAGCAGGGCTAGGTCAGATTCAGACAGTTCGCTTTTTTTTAGTGAAAGTCCTTTTATAGTAATTGAGAATTCGGCCATAGTTCCTAGAGTAGTGTAGGTGGAAAGTACAAACTTACTTCTGAATAAGAACCGTAGCGTAAGCCGCTATGCCTTCTTTGCGACCCACAAAACCAATTTTCTCAGATGTGGTGGCTTTGATGGAAACTGCGTCTTCATCAACTTTCATGATTTCGGCCAAAATGGTTTTCATATCCTCGATGTGTGGATTGACTTGTGGCCTTTCTAAAGCAACGGTGCTGTCTATGTTTCCGATGGAGTAGCCTTTGTCTTCCAAAAGTTTTACCACCTCGCGTAGCAGAATCTTGCTGTCAATGTTTTTATAATCTGATGATGTGTCTGGAAAATGAAAGCCAATATCACGCAAGTTGGCGGCACCTAGAAGCGCATCGCAGATAACATGAATGAGCACATCTGCATCTGAATGTCCGACTGCCCCAAGCTCAGAAGGAATCAGTTTTCCTCCCAACCAAAGTTCTTCGCCTGTGGCAAGTTGGTGTACATCATAGCCGAAACCGACTCTGATTTGCATTAGTCTTCAGGTTCTGCGTTCCTCTCTTCGTTCTGCTTCTTGAATGCCTCGAAGTCAAACGTAAGTGTGAAACGTAATGTGTTTTCCAGCGGGTTTCTCTGCGTAGTTGGAATTAAGTAGGCAAAATCTAATCCGAAAACGTTGTATTTGATTCCTGCACCAACAGTAAAAAACTGTCTGTTCCCTTTGGATGCCGCTTCATGAAAGTAACCAGCCCGGATGGCAAATAATTTGTTGTACCAATACTCCATTCCCACGGCAATATTGATTTCTCTCAGCTCCTCAGCACTTCCACCCGGAGCATCTCCAAAAGATTGGAATAGTCCAGCGGGAACGCTCACATTCGGGTCTTTTCCTGCTATTATTTGATTGTACGTTGGATTAGGTATTTCTCCAGTATTGTAATCAGGATTTGTTATCTGACCTGTTTGATAATCGGGATTTGAGACTTGAATTATTTGATTGTACGTTGGGTTTTCTATTTTACTTGGTTCATCTATAGGGTTCCCATTCAAATCACTTGTCATTGAGATTTGCGAATAAAACTGCAGGTCATCAACAACGCCTATAGTTGGTCTATTGTCAATAATTGTAGGCCTGTTATCTTTTATGCTTGTCACTTTATCGTATAGTGGTGGAGTCGGAACCAATAATTTGTTGACGTCTAAATACACGCCTAGAGAATTGTGTTCATCAACGAACATTCTAAATCCAACTCCTAGTCTCAGATTCATTGGAATAAAGTCCTCCTCGTTTGTTTGTGTGTAAGAAACTTTACCGCCAATGTTGGAAATGTTTAAACCAGCTGTAAGCACTGTTTTCTTATCGGCAATTTCAATTTTCTCCGTTCGGTAATAAAAAGAAATATCTGCTGCTGCTGTTTGTGCAGCTTTGGTATCAGCACCACCCACGTTTATACCTCCTGTTAGGTTAGAGTAGATGTATCTAAGTGAAATACCACCTGAGAACTCTCGCGATAATTTTCGAGCGTAGCTCACATCTACCGCGAATTCACTTGGAGTGAAATTACCAATGCTGTTTCCTTGGTTATCGGTAAAAGCAATTTGTCCTAAACTGAAAAATCGTAAGGAACCTGAAAGCGTTTGTTGTCCTTTCTTTCCAATTTTCCCGTAACCCGAAATGTAAGCCAAGTTGATATCTGGAACTAACGCTCGTAACCACGGAGTATAAGAAAGCGAAAACCCCATTTTGCTATCAATAAATGCCATTTTAGCTGGGTTCCAATGAATGGAGGCGCCATCTGCATCTGTAGCAGCACCAACATCTCCCATTGCTCCAGCACGCGCGTCAGGGGAAATCATCAAAAATGGAACGGCAGTGGTAATTGTATTCAATTGAATTTCATCAGCACGTTGTCCCTGACCTGTTGTGCTTTGAGCGAATCCAAATGTGGAACCCATAAGTATTGCCAAAAATAGAGAGCCGAAACTCTTGGAATTAAACATCATTTCTTTTTTGAGGGGCGCAAATATAGCCATTGTCTGTAGTGCGAATATTAGTTGAGGATTACCAAGCGTTCTATCTGCTCGGCCTTCTGTCCGTCAGGTGTTTTTATCTTCAAATTGTAGAGGTAAACACCTCTTCCTATTTTCTGGCCATAGTCGTCTAAACCATCCCATTGTACTTGGTCGTTTCTGAAACCACTAGAAATAACTGTTTCGTTTATTGTTTTAACCAATTTTCCAGAAACTGTGAATACTTGAACCTGAACGTCTAAACTGTTACAGGCTTGGTTGTGCTCAAACATAAAAGCTGTATTTGTGGTGAATGGGTTTGGGTAGTTGAGTACATGGTTTAGTGCAAGCTGAGCAGATTCGGCCACCACAAACTCGGTGTAAGATTCAGAACTGTTGTTGTACACATCCCAGATTTTTAGTTTCAACGTGTGCGTGCCTTCACTTAACCCATTAAAGGGATATATGACTTTACCGCTTTGGTAGCTGTCCAGATCGGCCTGGTAGAAATCGTTGAGGTTAATTGTGTTTGTTGAGTTGTCGTCCAACACGGCAGTAATGTCATGACCGATTCCATTTCCAACGGTATTGATTCCATTTGTGTCTGAAACAATTGCTAAAAGCGATGGATTTTCATCAGTAGTTCCACCGTAGGCGAAGCTCTCATCATTCATGAAAAGTCTTACAACAGGCCCATTTTCATCAGCCGATATATTGTCGCTCGACCCCCCAATAATAAACTCCTCAAAATACCCACTAGCATTGGTGTTTTCTCCTTCAGCATAGTAGCTTATTCTACCAAAGTCATAGGCATAGGCAATGTCTTTAGGAACAACAAACGAGAAACTGAACTCACCATTGGTTACGCTTGCTTTTCCCTTATATATAAGGTTCTTCTGGACGCTAAATGCTCTAGGGCTAGAACCAGGATCATTTCCTAGGGTAGTTACATCCGTAGCTTTGTCAAATACGGTTGGGTAAACTATACCGTTGAAATCTGGCATCAATTGTCCGTTTCTGTTTTTCATTCGGCCAGTAACCGTAACGAGCTGTAGCGCATTTATTGTGTCCGTTAAAGAATTTACATCAGCGCCATTGATGGTTAGGGTTTCCACGTCATGCAACGGGAAAGCTAGTCGCTGTGCTGGGTCACCAATGAGGCTGAAGTTTCGATTATTTACAGATCCGCCACTTGCTACTTTGGTCATTCTGATAACGTCTCCCATAGTTGGTGGTCCCCAGAGTTGCTCGGTTAGTAGGTTGAGGTAGAAGTTTCTGTTGAGTGTGAAGTTTGGAGCAGAGTACACTAATCTAGAAGTTGTAAAAAGGGCAATGCCACCGCCTTCGGGATTTAAGTGAACAATCTCTCCAGCGGATATCCGGCTTGGGTCGTCATATCTTGTAAACTCGCAAGTTGCAGTAACAAATACAGGAAGGTTGGAGAAGTTGGTCCAACTATTAATGTCTGAAATACCCAACACGCGTTCGAGAGAAAGGCCTAATTCGCCACCATGACCTGTGTAGTTGAATATAAGCGCACCACGCTGTACTTCGGTGTTCATGCTCCTATTCGCCTCTGGATAACGTTGTCCTCCTGGTGTTGATTCTTGTACGTATGCATCGAAATATATTTTGGTGATATTGTATTCTGGATACATCGTGTCAACAATATTCGCCAATTGATCTGCCTGATTTAGGTGCGTATTATTGTCTTCGTCATCTGCCATAAAAACGATTCGGTTTCTCCAATCAGGCGAGGCGGTTGTAGTAGTTCCATCCGCACATAAATGTGGTGCATCTAATGCTGCTGTTCCTAAATCTTCATATCGATAGATTTTGTCAACCACAACGCGGGCATCTTCAATCGTCCTAACTACAAATCGGCCAATTCCAACGTCAAGTGCATCTGTTGCCGAAGAAGCCCATGCTCCCTCATTTGGATCTAAAAGCCCGAAATAGTCATCTGATGCATAGCTAATTGTTGGCACAAGAGACTGTACGGACTCATAAGTAGGAACATAGTTTGTGTTGCCCGGTAATCGGTCTTTATAGTCGTAAGACGCGTCACCAAACAACAGTAAGTAGCGCGGATAGTCTTGCCAGTTATTGCTTCTATCATAGAGCATGCGCATGAAATCGCGAATGGCAGACACATCTTGCGCACCTGAAGAGAACTCATTGTAAACATGGTCTGGCGTTACAATACGAACCGTAAGAGGATTGGTCTCATTCTGCCGGTGGAAATCTGCCAAACGTTCTGCTTCACTCAAGAAATTTGGGTGACAGACAATAATCATGTTGGCTTGGTTTAGCGCGTGCAAGTCTTGATTTTCAACCCGTCCGATTGTTTCAACATTATAAAAGGCACCACCATTAAAAGCTACAAACTGACGAAGGGAGTCCGTTTCTATCTTGAATGTTGCGATAGAACCTTGACGGTCTAGCGTGCGCTGTTCCACATTGGTTGGGTCAGAAACTTCCCAAACGCGCATCGAACTGGTTGAGTTTGAAAGTTGGAATTCAGTGATATTTCCAGTACCCACAGATTCTAAATTTCTGAACGCCATTTGGCCTCCAGCCATCGAAAGGTTTCTTTTAAGCACAACATCTAAATAATCTAACCATCCAATGGCACTGGGAATGCCTCCTTTATTATAGGTAACGGCAACATTAGTATTTCCAGAAGACAGCTGAACCTCAGAGCAAGTTGTTTTGGCAACCGCTGTTGCAGAATAAATTCCAGTTGTTCCAGAAATGGTTTCTGCATTGACCACCGTACTCCCATTCACCTTAACCGAAAAAGTAGTTTGCGAGGAATATTTTCCAAGAAATTTAGTGGAAACATAGCCAACTGTACCTGGCAAAACGTTAGAAAAGCCAAAGTCAAAATCATATGTTGTTTCAATGTCAAACACTTCCCCAAACCACTGTCTTCCCGATTTAATCAGGTTTACATCATCTGTTTCATGAAACTGGTAGTCTGTAAATGTGGTTACAGTATTAGTTGCGGTTCCAGAAGCTTGGGAGGTTGATGCAACGCGTCTTCCCATGCCTCGGTCAGCGGTAATAAAGTAATAGGCTTTCTCTGAATAGACATTGAATTCATGTCTGAAAAGGCCACATACAGAGCTGTCCTGAACCCAAGAATGTGGTCCTTTCGCGTAGAAAACGATGTAATCGTTTGCATCAAAGCTACCATCCGCTTCTCCAACCACTTCAATTGCATTCTGCTGTAAATCGTCATGCCGAAAGGCATTATTTGCTTGCGGCAACATGCCACCACCGTTTCCATAAACATTCAACCGTCTAGGGTCAATTGCGTTCACATCCATTCCCATCGCTTCCAAATCGTTGCGCGTAATTCGGTAAAGCCCATCCTGTCCAACCGCAATTTTATACCAGTTTCCGGTTGCTAATACAGACGTTGTGGCACTTGCGGTAGCAGCCGCTTTTGGCTTTCCATAAGGCGTTTGTCGAGTTTCTAAATCATAATCAACTAGTTTTTCAAGCTGACCCGTTGTCGCGTTTTTTCGGATTGGAACAAACGAAACACGGACGTATGCCTGTTTCATTTCAATGTAACGGTCGGCTTTCACCTCAACGGATGAAGGGAAAACAATACCCTCAACAGCTTCTTTTTCTTTAGCGCTGAGTGCCTCAAACTTCAAATTCTGTACCGTTGCATCTATAGTAGTACTAGACGAAACCCGTACGTTTTGTACAACGTACGGTAGAGACTCTTCTCCCAAGAAAACCGCTCCTTCAAAGAAAAGATAGGTTCTAGAGGATCCATCAAACTTTAGCTCCGTAACCGGCTCATCCCAACTTATAGCGTCTTTTAATTGAGTTTGATTTGTTCTCAACCCAGTTAAATTAGACCTATTGGTAGTTTGGCGTGTCTGGGCATTCACCAATGAGCTAATCATTAATGTGGCCAACCCGAGCAAAGATAATTTCAATATGTTTTTCATTGTTCTACAGAAGGATTCGTTACGTTCGCAATCTTAACAAAAGTTATCATCATAATAATTAGACTAGGTCTTCCGTTTGACTTTTTAACCAACGGAATATCCATGAAACAGCGGCAAAACGACATAAGTTCAGGAATATTGTGCAAAAACAACAATTTAAATCTACTTTGTTGTCAAGAATCGAAACTAAATTTATTCGTATTATTGTCTTTTAAATCCCAAAAAACCAGAATGCTTAAGCGGTTTTTCCTTGCCCTTGTGTTGATAATTGTAGGTGGTTGGTCGGCCAATGATGCGTTTGCCCAGGATCCACAGTTCACTCAATTTTATGCCAACCCTATCTATTTGAACCCAGCTTTCGCTGGTTCCAAGAGATGTCCGAGGGTTAATATGAACTATAGAAATCAGTGGCCAGGTATTTCAGGTACGTTCGTTACTTACAGTGCATCATTCGATATGGATGTTAATGCGCTTCACGGTGGTATTGGTGGTCATTTCATGGCAGATCGTGCAGGCGAAGGTACATTGAACAGTTTTGAAGGTTCTCTTATCTATGCGTACCGAATGAATATTTCAAGAAAATTTTCACTTCGTATTGGTGCGCAAGCCACGGTTATTCAACGAAGCATTGATTGGGAAAAACTCACCTTCGGAGATATGATTGATGCCCGATACGGGTTTGTGCGTCAAACTCAAGAAGACAAGCCTACTGAGAGTACAATTTTTGCTGATTTCTCTGCTGGTATAATTGGATATACTGAGACTTTCTTCGTTGGCTTTGCTGTTCACCATTTGTCTCAGCCAGACGAGGGTTTCAACGGTATAAGTAGACTACCAATGAAGTTTACAGGTCATGCAGGAGTCAATATTTATTTTGGGAAAAGAAGAGCTCAGGAGAAAAAGTGGAACCTCTCGCCAAATATTTTGTACCAACAGCAGCAAGACTTTCAGCAGTTGAATTATGGATTTTACCTTTCTAAAGGCTTTATCGTTGGAGGACTTTGGTTTCGCCAAAGTTTCAATAATCCAGATGCATTTGCCGCGCTTATTGGATTTCAGCAGGGGGCGTTTAAGTTCGGTTACAGCTACGATGTAACAGTTTCGTCTCTCACCAACAATACAGCTGGTTCGCATGAGTTTTCTTTAGGGCTTCAATTTGGTTGTAAGAAGCCTAAGAAAAAGTTCCGAGCAATCGATTGTCCATCGTTCTGATACAATAACGTAACCAGATAGGCGTTTTCACGTTCAAAGCATGTTTCGAAACAACATAGTCATGAAGAATATCCAGATAAACAGTTCCAAACTATTAGGCCTTTTTGTTGCTGCCACCTTCTTTTTGGGTGCCTGCCAGAAAAATCGTTCAGCCACTACGGGTTGGAACCAAGATGATCCGAAAAACGGTGGCTTTGAGGTTGCTACGTGGGAAGGACAGGAAACCGGCCCAGGTCTCGTTTTTATTGAGGGTGGTACATTCTCTATGGGTAGAGTAGAGCAAGATGTTCGCTATGATTGGGATAATATTCCACGAAGAGCCACTGTTTCTTCATTTTACATGGACGAAACTGAGGTAACTAATGTTGATTACCGTGAGTATCTCCATTGGACAACACGCGTTTTTTCAGCGAGTTATCCTGAAGTCTATAAAAGAGCCCTGCCAGATACATTGGTCTGGAGGAGTAAACTTGGTTTTAATGAGCCGTACGTAGAGCTTTATTTAAGACACCCAGCCTACAATTATTATCCGGTAGTTGGTGTTAACTGGTTACAAGCAACTGATTATTGTGCTTGGAGAACGGACAGAGTAAACGAGATGATTCTTGTTCGAGAGGGTATTTTGCAAACAAACCCAAATCAGGTTGATGAAGATAACTTCAACACGGATTCATATTTGGCAGGACAGTATGAGGGCTTGGTTCGTTCAGACCTTATCGATTTAGACCCCAATAAGGATACACGAAAGGTGCGTATTGAGGATGGAATTCTTCTTCCTCGCTACCGACTCCCAACAGAGGCTGAGTGGGAATTTGCAGCTCTTGGTCTTGTCGGAAACACAGTGTTTGAGCGGGTTACAGAGAGAAGACTTTATCCTTGGAATGGAGCGTATATGAGAAATGCTGATGATCGTTTCAAAGGAGAAATGATGGCAAACTTTAAGCGTGGGAAAGGTGATAATATGGGAGCTGCTGGCTTCTTGAATGACCGAGCTAACATTCCTACCGATGTTGCATCATATTGGCCAAATGATTACGGTCTTTACTGTATGGCGGGAAATGTTAACGAGTGGGTAAAAGACGTTTATCGACCGCTTAGTATGGAGGATGATGATGATTTCAACATGTTCAGAGGTAACGTCTTCGAAACGCAGTTGCGTGAAGAAGAAGGGGAAATTGCGGAGAAAGACAGTCTAGGTAGAATTATCTGGAGAGGCGTAAATGAAGAGGAAAATACTCAGCGTAGAAATTACAAGAAGTCAGATAACATCAATTTCCTTGATGGTGACTATTCGTCCTCAGTTTTTTATTCTAATGATGAGTACAATACCGGAGGAGATAAAGCCAAGAAAAGAATGTACGAGTGGGGAGCAACATCTCTGATTAATGACGATGCGCATGTCTATAAAGGCGGGTCGTGGAAGGATCGGGCCTACTGGTTAGTTCCTGGCACAAGAAGATTCTTGGATGCACAACAGTCAACTGACGATATTGGATTCAGATGTGCCATGCATAGAGTTGGATCACAGGTTCAAGGTCAGTAGTAAATATTTGATAACTAGTTTTAAAACCCCAAGCCATATTGGCTTGGGGTTTTTTATTTTTCGGCCATGGAGATTGCCAAGCTATACGAGGTTTATAAACAGTATCCTGTCATTTGCACTGATAGCCGTAAAATTGTAGATGGGTGCATTTATTTTTCCCTGAAAGGAGAAACCTTTGACGGAAATTCCTTTGCGATTGAGGCACTAGGAAAAGGTGCGGCTTACTCAATTACGGATAATCACAGGTTACCCAATACCAAAGGCCTTATCAAGGTTGAAGATGGACTGAAAGTGCTTCAAGAGCTTGCGGCATGCCATCGCCAGCAATTTGATATTCCTGTTTTAGGTATTACCGGGTCGAACGGAAAAACCACTACCAAAGAGTTAATGCTTTCTGTGCTAAGTCAGAAATTTGATGTTCTGGCAACCGGAGGAAATTTCAATAATCATATAGGTGTTCCCTTAACACTCTTCGGCTTGACTGCTGAACACGATATTGCCATAATTGAGATGGGCGCAAGTCGACAAGGCGACATCAAGGAGCTTTGCGACATAGCCGATCCGAATTTTGCATTGATTACCAATATTGGGAAGGCGCATTTGGAAACAATGGGAGGCTTAGAAGGTGTGCTAAAAACCAAAACCGAACTGTTCGACCATATTCTAACCAAGGGAGGCGAGCTTTTAGTGCACAGTTGCGATAAACTATTGGTTGAGAATGTAAAAGGAAAGGAGGCTTTCTATTATGGTGCTTTAGCAACAGACGATGTTCAAGGAAGAATTGTTCGAGATGGTAATTTTGTTTCTGTACAGTGGAAACGAAAAGATGACCTCGGTTCAATTGATGATGCACGAGTCGTTAAAACTAATCTCACTGGAACGTACAACCTGCCCAATATTATGGCAGCGGTTGCAACAGGAATATTGTTTGGTCTTTCGGATGAAGAGATTGCCAATGGTATTTCATCTTATGAGCCGTCAAACAATCGGTCTGAAGTGAAAAAGAAAGGTTCGAACACTTTTATTCTGGATGCTTACAATGCTAATCCAAGCAGTATGGAAGTTGCCATTACCAATCTTATAAGCTCAGATGGAGCAAATCACTCGGTAATTCTTGGTGAGATGCTTGAGGTTGGAGGCACAAGTGATGAAGAGCACAGGAATATCTGTATACGCTTACAATCGCTTCGTTTAAAATCTGTTTGTCTTATCGGAAAGGAATTTCAGCAATTCACGGATGAGTTCCCGTTCAACTTCTTTTTGAGTGTTGATGAATTGAATGAATGGCTGAAGAATAATCCATTCGAGAACGAAACCGTTCTTATTAAAGGGTCACGAGGAAATAGGTTAGAAAAAGCAGCAGAGCTACTTTTGAAGCAGGAGGAGTGAGGGAAAATGTGGGATACGCATTCAATGCGTCTCTACTCGGCCAGGTCACAAACTTGCGCAAGTGATAGTGTTAATATTCCACAAAACCTTTTCAAGAATAATTTCCCGTTACGGCATATCCCTACATTTGTGGCTCGTGAAAAGAAAAATCGTCATATCGGTACTCTTGGGTGTGTTTGCACTGATGCTTTCGCATCTGCTGATACCGCACCATCATCACGCAGATCATACAGATGCTGCGTTGATGGAAAAACATGATGGAGAAGGAGATCACCCCGATCATCATCACCATACAATAGATACATTCTTTTCTTTACTGCAATATGTTAATCAGGTTTCTCCTGATTTTGTACTTACACAGTTTGAAGATTATTCTTCTGCCGCCATTGCCTCCACAGTAGATCTGTGGAGTTTGGAAGAGGGAAATAATTCGGGTGCTATTGAAGTACCCGAGATTCCCTGGCACAGGTATTCCTTGCCTGCTGCGCATAGTTTGCGTGGCCCACCTTTGGCGTAATAACAGATCATCCTGATTGATTTTTTCCGTTGAAGCCTTGCTTCGATGGGATGCTGGTTATTACTCATTCAATACTTCATCAACATGAAAAAGCATTTATTGCCGCTGGCGATATTGGCTATCGCTTTGGGCGGTTGCCTCAATAAACACACGCACGAACACGAAGCCGAAGAAAGCGGACTTGAGCCGTTGGCTTACACATTATACACCGAAAAAACGGAACTCTTTGTAGAGTTTAAACCGTTGATTGTAGGAGAGGAAAGCCGCTTTGCTGCACACTTCACACATTTGGGAAAAGTCTTCACTCCATTTACCGAAGGCACGATAACTCTTACGCTGGAAGTGAGTGGAAAGAAAACCACCATCACGGCAAACGAACCGCAGGTTGCGGGTATTTTCCGTTTGGCATTGACACCAGAACAGGCGGGTGAAGCAAAATTGACCTTTGATATAAAGGCCAAGGATTATACCGAACAAATCATCATTAATGGTTTGAAGGTTTATGCGGATGAGGCAGTAGCCTTAGCCGATGCTTCTGAAGGTGCTGCGGATGCCGAGATAACCTATTTAAAGGAACAAGCTTGGAAGGTTGAATTTGCGAACGAGGCCGTTATCAGAAAAACGTTCCATGATGTACTGAAAACGAGTGGTGAGATTTTGTCTGCCCCTGGGGATGAGGTGATTATTGCCGCTAAGTCGCGTGGTATTGTGCTATTCAATGGAAGCACATCCATTGTGGGTTCAAAGATCTCTGAGGGCACGCAATTGTTTGTGATCTCTAGCGGAGACATGGCTTCTGGAAATATGGAAGCCGAGTATCAGGAAGCCAAGAACAATCTTGAAAAGGCAAAAGCCGACCATGAAAGGAACACAGCCTTATATGAGAAGGAAGTGATTGCTATAAAGGAGTTTCAGGCAACGAAAGTGGTATTTGAGAATGCGAAAACTGTGTTTGACATGATGGCGCGGAATTATACCAAGGGCGGCCAGCAATTGAAAGCCCCGATGAGTGGCTATTTGAAGCACGTATATGTTTCGGAGGGCCAGTTTGTGGAAGTGGGTACGCCATTGGCCACCATTTCTAAGAATGAGAAATTGATTCTTCAGGCCTATGTCTCGCAAGGGGATTTTGGCAAGTTGCCGAATATCAATAAGGCACATTTTAAAAGTCCGATGAACAAGGACATGAAAAGCACCGAAGACCTGAATGGTCGTGTGCTTTCGTATGGCAAAAGTGCTACGGATGGTTCTCCTTTCATCCCTATCAACTTTGAAATAGCGAACCGAGGCGAACTGGTTTCTGGTTCGATGGTTGAGGTCTATTTGATTTCGGGCGAAATACCTAATGCATTGGTTATACCACGAAGTGCGTTGATGGAACAGCAGGGTAAATTGTATGTCTATGTTCAATCAAGTGGAGAAGGATTTGATCGGAAAGAAGTCACGCTTGGTGCTGATGATGGCATGAATGTGCAGGTGCTGACTGGATTGAAAGAAGGCGAGCGCGTGGTTACCAAAGGCGCGTATCAGATCAAATTGGCAAGTGCGAGCGGAGCAATTCCTGCGCATGGACACGAACATTAGGAATGTTGAATTATGAATTTTAAATGTTGAGTTGCAATGAAAAAAGAGAATGTAATTCAGAGTAAATCGTTTGAGTTTGCGCTTGAAGTGATTGAAATATATAAGCAATTGGTGGCTCAGAAAGAGTTCGTTCTGTCAAAACAATTACTCAGAAGCGGAACAAGCATTGGTGCGAATGTGGAAGAAGCAACTGCGGCCATCTCAAAACGAGATTTCGTAGCTAAGATGTCCATTTCATCCAAAGAGGCTCGCGAAACACGCTATTGGTTGCGTTTGCTACAGAAGAGCAATCTGGTGGAACTCAACCTTGAGCCAGCACTTAATAATGTCGAACAAATCATCAACATTCTGACGGCCATCGTAAAAACAGGTCAAGAGAATTTGAAAGGATAGAAATGTTGAGTTGTAAATTTTAAATGTTGAATTGAAATGAAAAAAGAAAATATAGTTCGGGAAAGGTTGATGGTATTGAATGAGCCCCATTCAACATTTATAATTCAACATTCAAAATTCCCGTCATGTTAAACAGAATTGTAGCGTTCTCATTAGAGAACAGGTTGCTTGTAATAGCAGCTATCGTATTAATGTCATTGTTTGGGGGCTACGTCACCACACAAATGGACATAGATGTCTTTCCCGACCTCACAGCACCAACAGTAGTTGTGCTTACGGAGGCACACGGAATGGCACCTGAAGAAGTAGAGAAATTGGTCACGTTTCAGATTGAAACAGCGGTAAATGGTGCGACCAATGTGCGGAGGGTGAGAAGTTCTTCTTCCGCAGGTATTTCCATTGTTTGGGTTGAATTTGAATGGAACACAGATATATTCCGAGCACGACAGATTGTGAACGAACGGATTGCGGCCTTATCGGCAAGCTTGCCCGCAGGGGTTGGCGAACCAACGATGGCACCGCAGAGTTCCATCATGGGCGAAATCATGCTGATAAGTTTGACGGCCAATCCCGAAAAGAACGGGACAGGTAGCTCCAGTCAGATGGACCTAAGAACCATTGCCGATTGGACAATTAGGCCAAGGCTACTTGCAACAGGAGGTGTTGCTCAGGTGATTGTAATAGGCGGTGAGTACAAGCAATATCAGATACTCGTTTCGCCAGATAGACTCAAGTTCTACGGCATTACGCTTGCAGAAATGTTGACTTCCTGCAAGGAAGCTACTGGCAATGCTTCGGGCGGTTTTATGAACGAATATGGGAATGAATACATCATAAAAGCGGTTGGCCGCACCACGGATATTGAGGAAATAGGTCGCTCGATGGTAAAGATGGTGGACGACAAACCTGTGCGCATTTCGGATGTAGCTGAAGTGAAGATCGGTTCTGCTATTAAGATCGGGGATGGCTCTATGAACGGCAAACCAGCGGTGATCATGACCGTGATGAAACAACCAAGCACCAATACCCTCAACCTGACCGAACAGATAGATGCGGGAATAGCCGATATGGAAAAGACGCTTCCAAGTGATGTGCACATCAATACCAAGGTTTTTAGGCAAGCTGATTTCATTGATGCTTCGGTGAATAACGTTCAGAAAACCCTGCTTGAAGGTTCGATTTTCGTTATCATCATTCTGTTCCTGTTCTTGATGAATTGGAAAGCAACGGTCATCTCCTTGCTGGCAATCCCCATATCGCTTATCGCATCCATTCTTGCTCTCGATTGGCTTGGTTTCACCATCAACACCATGAGTTTGGGCGGAATGGCAATTGCCATCGGCTCGTTGGTGGATGATGCCATTATTGATGTTGAGAATGTCTACAAAAGGCTAAAACAGAACGCGGCAAAACCCACAGAAGAAAGAGACCCGATGTTGAAGGTTGTCTATGATGCTTCGGTTGAAATTCGGTCAAGCATCATCAATGCAACCTTTATCATTATCGTAGCGTTTTTGCCATTGTTTTTCCTAACGGGAATGGAAGGAAGACTTCTTGCACCATTGGGCATTTCCTTCATTGTATCGTTGCTGGCCTCGCTTGTTGTGGCAATGACTTTAACCCCAGTTTTGTGCAGCTATTTGCTTGCCAACGAGAAATCGCTTGCCAAGAAAGAAGGAGAAAGTTGGTTGGTTCAAAAGCTGCAATCGCTTTACGAGCGTTCGCTTGCAACAGTCATTCGGTGGAAAGGAACCGTGCTTGGAGTCTCTGTTGTCCTTCTGATTATAACCTTAGGATTGATGAGCCAATTGGGACGGAGTTTCCTTCCAGAATTCAACGAGGGTTCGTTGGTTATCAGCTCAGTCACGCTTCCAGGTATTTCATTGGAAGAGAGCAACAAGATTGGAACGGCAGTGGAAGAAGCGCTTCTTTCTGTTCCTGAAATAAGGGTGACTACTAGAAGAACGGGTAGAGCAGAATTGGACGAACACGCACAAGGCGTGAATGCAGCTGAGATTGACGCTCCGTTCACCATCGGTGAAAGAAGCAGAGAAGAATTCTTGGAAGATGTACGTGATAAACTGAAAGGAATTGGAGGGGCAATAATCACCATCGGCCAGCCTATTTCACACAGGATTGACCACATGCTTTCTGGCACGCGTGCCAATATTGCCATCAAGCTTTTTGGCACAGACCTCAACCAAATGTTCAGCCTTGCAAACAAGATAAAGGGCGAAATAGAAGGGATTGAAGGCCTAGTTGATATTAGCGTGGAACAGCAGGTGGAAATCCCTCAGATTCAGATCAAAGCGAAGCGGAACATGCTGAACCATTATGGCATTTCTGTAGCTGAACTGAATGAGTTTGTGGATGTGGCTTTTGCAGGAGAAAAGGTTTCGGATGTGTATGAAGATGCCAAGACCTTTGACCTCATACTTCGCTTTGACGATACGCACCGTGGTAGCATTGAGAGCATCAAAAATGCGCTCATCGACACGCACAAAGGCGAAAAGATACCGTTGAGCATGGTAGCTGATGTGATTAGCACCTCTGGTCCGAATACTATCAACAGAGAGAATGTGCAACGGAAGATCGTGGTGTCAGCAAATGTGGCAGGACGAGATCAACGAAGCGCGGTGCAGGAAATTCAGGAAGCAATTCAGGCCAATGTTGAATTGCCAGAGGATTATCGCATAGAATATGGCGGTCAGTTTGAGGCTGAACAAGAAGCATCGAAAACGCTGTTGTTGACTTCCTGTTTTGCCCTTCTCATCATTTTCATGTTGCTATTTCAAGAGTTTAAGAACTTTAAAATATCAGCCATTATTCTCATCAATCTTCCGTTGGCGTTGATAGGTGGAGTTCTCACGGTCTGGTTTACCAGTGGTATTCTGAGCATTCCGAGTATCATCGGATTCATCACTCTTTTCGGAATTGCAACGCGGAACGGCATTCTGCTGGTTTCGAGATACAATGCGCTGATTGATGAAAAGATGAGTGCTATGGAGGCTGTGATGATTGGGTCTGTTGATAGGCTTAGTCCGATACTGATGACGGCTTTAACTGCTGGTTTCGCGCTGATACCACTCGCCATAGCGGGCGACCTGCCAGGAAATGAAATCCAAAGCCCGATGGCGAAAGTCATCTTGGGCGGATTGCTCACATCAACATTAATGAACATCTACGTTATACCGCTGGTGTATCTGTGGACTTTTAGAAAAACGAATTAAAATGAAGTATCTATTCAACATAATTATGCTGCTGACACTCAGTTTTGCAGGGCCATCTGTCTTTGCGCAATCTGAGTTGCGAAAAGTGCTGGATGAGATCGGAACGAACAATCCGAGCCTCAATTCAGGACAATACTACATGGAAGCCAAGCAATTGGAATTCCGAACTGGGAATACACCTGATGACCTCATCGTGAACTACGCCTTTTTAAAAGGAGCGCAGGGTGCTGGTAATCAAACAGAAATTCTTGTTGCTCAAGCCTTCGACTTTCCGACTGTTTATGCTAAGCGAAAACAATTGGCAGATGCGCAAAGTGCGCAAACCGAACATGAGTTTGAGGCCATAAAAAGCAACGTGATGCAAGAGGCCACAAAGGTCTGTTTCGAGCTTGTGTATCTGCATAAAGAACAACGGCTTTTAGAAGAACAGAAGGTTAGAACAGCAAAAGTTCTTCAGCAATTTGAAGAACGCTTGAAGAATGGCGATGGCACCAAATTAGATGTTGGGAAAGCACGGTTGCAGTTGCTGGACGTGAACCGTTCGTTGGCAGAAAACGAAGTTTCCATATCGGGAGCACAAGCTACTTTGCTTAAACTGAACGGTGGCAATCAGATTTCTTTTGAAGACACCATTTACCAAACCTTGAACATGCCACCATTGGACACCCTTTTGGAGGAGTGGCAAAGCGAAGATCCCATTGCACACATGCTACAGCAGCAGAGCGCTGTTTCTGAAAAGCAGATAGCGTTGAGCAAGTCAATGTGGCTTCCTAAATTGGAAGCGGGATACAGACACGTTTCAGGGTTTGGGCAATCATTCAATGGAGTTCATACAGGTATTTCCGTTCCAATCTGGGAAAATCGCAACATGGTTAAACTCAGGAAAGCCGAGCAACAGTATAGCTTGTCAAAGGCAGATGCCTATTTCAGCGAGAAAGGCCAACAGGTAAAAATGCTGTATGATCGGCACGTCATTCTGAAAGCTACGCTCGAAGAATATGTCAACACGCTCGCAGAGTTTAGAAATGCGGAGTTGCTACAAGCTTCTTTGGAGCTTGGACACATCAACGCCACCGAGTATTTCATGGAGATGAACTACTATGTGGATACGTTCACCAATCAACTCAGGATTGAGCAGGAATACCACACGTTGGTTGCGGAATTATTGAAGTATCGGTTGTAACATTCGCAAATGAAAAAGAAAGCAGATGGATAGCCTGATACAAGCTGCATTGCCGTTTTGCTTGTATCGATTGTGCATGCCCTTCTTACCTTCATCACAAATTCAAATCATAGCATGACTTCCACCAAACTCTACATTAAGAACATGGTATGCGATCGTTGTAAAATGGTTGTGAAGAGCGAATTGAAAAAGTTGAACCTGCATCCACTTTCTGTTGAATTGGGATTGGTGGAATTGGCAGGAGAAGTGAGTGAAACGGATATGAAGAAGTTGGACGAAACCTTTCATCAGTTGGGCTTCGCCTTCATTGACGACAAGAACGGCCAACTCATTGAACGGATTAAAAACCTCGTGATTGAATTGGTGCATCATAATGAACAAACGCTCAAAACCAATCTGTCAGATTATCTGGTTTCGAACTTGAATCAGGATTACAAATACATCAGCACGCTTTTCTCGGAGGTCGAAGGAACTACCATCGAGAAGTATTATATCGCGCAGCGTATCGAAAAAGTGAAGGAATTGCTGGTGTACGATGAATTGTCGTTGAGCGAGATTGCACACAAGCTCAATTATTCAAGCGCAGCGTACCTAAGCAATCAATTCAAAAAGGTAACGGGGTTCACACCTGGTCAATTCAAAACGCTTGGAGGCAACAAACGTCTTCCGCTGGATGAGGTGTAAATCTTACAGTATTTTCAGATAATCATGTAACAGCATCTCAATCTCCATTAGCGAGATTTGCATCAAATATGCATTCTTACCTTTAAACGGTGAAACCGATTATTTCCATACTTCTTGCCTCAATGGTCCTGGTTTCGGCCTCTGGGGTCGGTATAACCAAGCATTTTTGCGGTTCAAGAATTGCATCCGTTTCACTTTTCGGTGATGCCGGCTGTAGCTGTGGCGTGATGGAAGACGATTCCAATTGTTGTCATTCTGAGCGAGAATTCTTTCAGTTAGATGACGACTTTTCGGTTGCTCCTGTTCAGACTTTAAGCTTATCATCAGCCTCCATTATTTCAGTATTCGTTTATCATTTGTCGCTCGATTTTGATGAGAGCAACAAACTTGTGGCTTACCTAAATTACAAGCCACCTATCCCTGATAAGGACATTCCTGTTCTTATTCAGTCCTTTCTTATTTAGAAGCCCCTCCAACCTCCCCCAAGGGGAGGCTTTCCTGCGTTTGCATAAACGCAGATGGACGTGTCATTTCAGCACGTTCTAATAACTCGGAGTTCAAACCTTCTCCCCTTTGGGGAGATAAAGAGGGGCACTTATGCTTAATACCATTATTCGATATTTTCTCGAGAACAAACTCGTAACCGTACTCCTACTCTTTGCCCTTATGGCATGGGGAACGGCAAATGCGCCCTTCAACTGGGATACCAGCTGGTTTCCGCGCGACCCTGTTCCTGTGGATGCCATCCCAGACATTGGCGACAACCAGCAGATTGTGTACACAGAGTGGCCTGGCATTTCTCCGCAGGACGTGGAGGATCAGATTACTTATCCGCTTACCACAGCATTGCTTGGTATTCCTGGGGTGAGAACAATCCGTAGTAGTTCCATCTTCGGATTGTCCAGTATCTACATCATTTTTGAAGATGATGTGGAGTTCTATTGGAGCCGAACACGGGTTCTTGAAAAACTAAACTCGCTTCCTCGTGGATTGCTTCCTGATGCAGTTTCACCTGCGTTGGGGCCAGATGCAACTGCTTTAGGGCAAATCTATTGGTACACGCTTGAAGGGCGAGATAAGGATGGAAATCCAGCTGGCGGCTGGGATCCGCATGAACTTCGAACCATTCAGGATTTTCAGATTGGCTATTCGCTTACCGCAGTGAAAGGAGTTGCAGAAGTGGCTTCTATTGGTGGTTTCGTGAAGGAATATCAGGTTGATATTGACCCAAATGCCATGAAGGCGCATAACGTGACAGTTGCGCAAATAATGATGGCGGTTAAGAAAAGTAATCTTGACATCGGAGCGCGAACTATCGAATTCAACCGTGTGGAGTACCTCATTCGCGGACTGGGTTATATCGAAAGTCTCGAAGACCTTGAGGAAAGCGTCATCGTTTCTAACGATAATGTTCCAATTAAAATTAAGGATGTAGCACAAGTGCATTTTGGTCCAGCCACACGAAGAGGTGGATTGGACAAAGGCGGTTCTGAAGCAGTTGGTGCTGTGGTTGTTGCCAGATATGGAGCCAATCCTTTGGAGGTCATCAACAATCTAAAGGAGAAAATCAAGGAGATCGGCCCTGGTCTACCAACAAAAACCTTGGCCGATGGAAGCACTTCAAAAGTGACCATCGTTCCTTTTTATGATAGAACGGGTCTTATAAAAGAGACAATCGGAACACTTGAAGAAGCGCTAACCCTCGAAATGCTCATTGCCTTATTGGTGGTTATTGTGATGGTTCTCAACCTCCGCGCTTCGTTGATGATTGCCAGTCTGTTACCGATTGGTGTGCTCATCACATTCATTATGATGCGCCAGTTTGGAGTTGATGCCAATATCGTTGCTCTCTCTGGAATTGCCATTGCCATAGGTGTGATGGTGGATGTGGGAATTGTCTTTACAGAAAGCATCATTCAGCATTTGGAACTACCCGAAAATGAGGGCAAGAAAGGTTCAGATTTGCTTGAAGTCATTTACAACGGGGCATCCGAAGTGGCATCCGCAGTTATCACAGCATTGTTCACCACTATCGTGAGTTTTCTTCCTGTATTTGCCATGGAAGCCGCAGAAGGCAAACTGTTTACGCCTTTGGCCTTTACCAAAACCTTTGCGATGCTGTCGGCATTGTTCATCGGCCTCATTTTCATTCCAACATTCGCGCATATCGTCTTTTCCATTCGGCTGGATAAAGGAAAGATGAGCAAGGTTTGGAACGTTGGCCTGATAATCCTTGGGCTGGGATTGTCAATTGCTTTTGGCAGTTGGATTGCGGTTTCGTTGATCCTTTTCGGTATCAATAACCTATTGGAACCACTGTGGCCTGAGCACAGAAGGAAGTTCGTCAACATCATCAATATTGTCATTTCGGCATTCATCGTAGTGTACTACATATCTAGTGAATGGATGCCGTTGGGAGCACAAAATAGCTTCATCGCAAACGTGCTGTTCGTTGTATTGGTCATTGGCTTAATCATCGGCATTCTCATGCTGATAGTCTGGTCGTATCAGCGTATGCTAAGGTGGTGTCTTGAAAACAAATTGACCTTTCTATTGATACCGACAGTTGTTGTTCTGTTCGGTATGAGTGCGTGGCTTGGTTTCGGTCAGGTGTTCAGTCTTGTGTCGAAAGGTGCAAACGGCATAGGTTGGGAAATTCAGGAAACGGGTCCTTGGCTTTCCATGGAAGAACAACTTCCAGGTATCGGAAAGGAGTTCATGCCTTCACTTGATGAGGGTTCTTTCCTTTTGATGCCAACCACAATGCCGCATTCGGGAGTTGCCGAGAATGTAGATGTGATACGGAAACTCGATCGCCATGTGAACGCCATTCCAGAGGTTGAATTGACGGTTGGGAAATGGGGACGTGCCAACTCTGCATTAGACCCCGCTCCTATTTCCATGTATGAGAACCTGATCAATTATAAATCAGAGTACAAGCTGGATGAAGACGGCTACAAGATGCGTTTCAAAGTGAATAATGATGGTGCTTTCATCCTCAAAGACAGCACAACCTATGAGTTTGGTAAGGATGAATTCCGTGCCATTGAAACTGATGATTTGATTGGGGATAAGGATGGAAAGTACTTCCGTCAATGGCGGAGTCACATCAATTCACCAGACGACATCTGGCAAGAAATCTTGAAACATGCTGAAATGCCTGGGCTCACCTCTGCACCTAAACTTCAACCCATACAAACAAGGTTAGTCATGCTTGCAACAGGCATGCGTGCACCAATGGGAATAAAGGTTTTTGGTCCGGATTTGGAGAGTATTGAAAAGGTCGGTTATGACCTTGAACGGGTGCTTAAAGAAGTGCCAACGGTTGAAGCTTCAGCCGTTTTTGCCGACCGAGTTGTGGGTAAACCCTACCTCGAAATAGAGATAGACCGAAAAGCCATTGCTCGATACGGTTTGACCATTGAGGATATGCAACGCACCATTGGCGTGGCAATCGGTGGAATGAAGTTGACCACAACTGTGGAAGGCCGCGAACGATTTCCAGTTCGGGTTCGCTACGCAAGGGAGTATCGAGATAACCCCGAAGACCTCAAAAATGTCCTTATTCCGACTCCTGATGGCGTTCAGGTGCCGCTGGGAGAGCTTGCCTCCATAAACTATGTGCGAGGTCCTCAGATGATAAAAAGCGAAGACACTTTCCTTGTCGGTTACGTGATCTTTGATATGAAGGAAGGAAACGCTGAAGTGGATGTGGTAGAAGATGCTCAACGAGCTATCGAAGCCAAACTGGAAACAGGCGAATTGGTGATGCCAGCAGGAGTGAGTTATCGCTTTACGGGCAACTACGAAAACCAAGTTCGGGCTACCAAGCGGTTGATGCTCGTTGTGCCCATTTCACTGTTTATCATATTCCTCATTCTGTATTTCCAGTTCCGATCGGTGGTAACCACCAGCATGATTTTCACAGGAATTTTGGTGGCGTTTTCAGGAGGATTTATCATGCTTTGGCTGTATGCTCAAACGTGGTTCTTGAATGGCACTATCGCTGGAATTGACCTTCAAGATTTGTTTCAGGTCGATACGGTCAATTTGAGTGTGGCCGTTTGGGTCGGGTTCATTGCGCTATTTGGGGTTGCAACGGATGATGGTGTTTTGATGGCCACCTACATGCAGCAAACGTTTGAAAAAGACCTCCCAACTACGATTGAAAAAGTGAGGGCATCGGTCTTGTTTGCCGCATCGAAAAGAGTGCGCCCTGCAACGCTTACAACTGCTACAACCTTGATTGCACTTGTGCCTGTTATCACCTCGCAAGGCAAGGGCTCGGACATCATGGGGCCAATGGCCATTCCATTGTTCGGTGGCATGTTCATCCAAACTATGACGATGTTCATTGTGCCCGTGCTTTACAGCATGTGGCAAGAAAGAAATGTGAAACGAAACGGAAAAGCTACGCTATGAAGCAGAAAATATATGGCACGCAGATCACACGGATAACGCAGATGCTATTGCAAACAAACATCCGCGAAATCTGCGAAATCCGCGCGAAAATTATATGCGAAACAGAAGAAATCAGCACCCAGATAGCGCGAATAACGCAGATGCTATTACAAACAAACATCCGCGAAATCTGCGAAATCCGCGCGAAAATTATATGCGAAACAGAAGAAATCAGCACCCAGATAGCGCGAATAACGCAGAGGCTATTACAAACAAACATCCGCGAAATCAGCGTAATCCGCGCGAAAATTATACGCGCAACAGAAAAAATCAGCACCCAGATAGCGCGAATAACGCAGATGCCATTACAAACAAACATCCGCGAAATCAGCGTAATCCGCGCGAAACAACATGATATAATCAGCACAAAAAAAACAATAGAATGGACGATAAATTAGAGAACGATATTTCGTATGAAATAAGAGGTGCAGCCTTTGAAGTGTATAATGAATTGGGGCCTGGACTGTTTGAATCAGTTTACGAAGCAGCCATGATACAGGAACTTTCAGATGGCATGCACGTGAGGTCGCAGGTAATGGTTCCAGTCATTTACAAAGGCGTGGATCTTAACATGGGTTTCAAACTTGATCTTCTCGTAGATGAAAAGGTCATTGTAGAGCTGAAATCCGTTGAGAAACTACAGCCTATCCATTCCAAACAGCTTATGACCTATTTGAAATTGACGGGTTTGAAACTCGGTCTGCTGATAAACTTCAATGAAGACCCAATAAAGATTGTGCGAATTGTAAATGGACTTTAAAATGAAGAATCCAGCACATATTCTACATGGAAATATGCGGAATCCACGCGAAAGAAAAACGCGCAAAAGAAGAAATATGTGCGCAGATCACACGGATAACGCAGATGCAATTGCAAACAGACATCCGCGAAATCAGCGTAATCCGCGCGAAAGAAAAACGTGCAAAAGAAGAAATATGCGCGCAGATAACGCGGATAACGCAGATGCTATTGCAAACAGACATCCGCGAAATCTGCGGAATCCGCGCGAAACAGAAATGACAGAATAATGAAAGCACCAATCATCATATTAAACTTTATCCTTCTGTTGACTTCCGTCTCCGTCTTCGCGCAGGAAGAGCTGAATACTTACCTCGTTACGGCCGCCAACAACAACCCCGGATTGAAAGCCAAGTTCAATGAATATTTGGCTGCGCTGGAGAAAGCACCTCAGGTTGGGGCATTGCCCGACCCAACCGTCATGTTCGGCTATTTCATTCTGCCTGTTGAAACCCGTGTTGGGCCGCAACGTGCCATGTTTTCTGCGGCACAGATGTTCCCGTGGTTCGGTACACTTGGCGCAAAAAAGGATGTAGCCACAGAAATGGCCAAGCAGAAATATGAGGTGTTTGAAGATGAGAAATCGAGATTGTATTACGATGTCAGTTCCGCCTATTTCAACATCTATTTCGTTCAAAAAGCGATTGATATTACGTACGAGAATATCAGCATTCTCAACACGCTAAATCGGCTTGCGCTTGTTCGTTTTGAAGCAGGAACGGGTTCTGCGGTGGATGAACTGCGCGTGAGTATGGAAGTGGCCGACCTCGAAAACCAACTGGCTTACCTGCGGGATAGCAAAGAAGTTTTGGAGATGCAGTTCAATAACATGTTGGATGTAGCGGATGAGGCCGTAATCCTTGTTCCCGATACGCTTTGGGATAATCCATTAAGCATTCCGAAAATATCGGTCATGGATAGCATCACCGCGCAGAACCATCAACTCAAACGGCTTGAACATAAGCTATTGACCTTTAATAAGGAGCAAAAGGTGGCTCGTAAAATGGGACTTCCGTCCTTCTCCGTTGCGTTGGATTACGTGATTGTGGACAAAAATCCCAACCAAGCTATGGCTGGTAGTGAGAACGGACGCGACATTCTCATGTTTCCAAAGGTGGGCATCACCATTCCCATTTACAGAAGTAAGTACAAGGCCATGGTGAAAGAAGCATCCTTGAACATGGAGGCCGCGCGATACGAACAGACCGAAAAAGTCAATCAGCTTAGTTCCTTATTTGAGGCTACTTATCGCGATTACAGCGATGCTGACAGACGCATCAACTTGTATCGGGTGCAATTGAAACGGGCGCAAAAATCACTCAACATCCTTATGACAGAATATTCCAATGAGGGGACAAATTTTGAAGAGGTTTTACGCATGGAGCAGAAGGTGCTGAAATACGCACTCGAATTGGATAAAGCGCGGTCGGACAAGAATGCCGCAACCGCTTTCGTAGAATATTTAACTGGTAAATAAACAGACATGAAACTCAATATCAATAAACGACAACTGGCTTACAGCGGGGCAATGCTGGTAGTAGGATTGCTTCTTGGCTGGCTCATTTTCGGTGGCAACGGAGGAACGGAGCAAACCACCAAAAAAACAGAAGATCATTCTGGACATCAGGAAATTTGGACATGCTCCATGCATCCCCAAATACAAATGGATAAACCAGGTCAATGCCCGATATGTGGCATGGATCTCATTCCATTGAACAATTCGATGGATAGCGAAAGTGCGCTTCCTGATGAAGTGCCGATGTCTGCATCAGCCATGAAATTGGCGGAGATACAGACAATGGTGGTTACAAAACAAGACCCCGAAAAAGAGATCAGACTTCTTGGTAAGGTCAAGCCTGATGAAAGGCTCAAACTATCTCAAACCGTTCACATACCAGGAAGGATTGAGAAACTCTACGTCAATTTCACAGGCGAGAAAGTGGCTAAAGGACAGAAGATTGCTTCCATCTATTCTCCGCAACTCGTAATCGCTCAGAAGGAGTTTTTTGAGGTGCTGAAAGACGAGGAAACAAACCCAGCGTTTGTGAATGCGGCACGAGCCAAACTCAAACAATGGAAACTTTCGGACAAGCAAATTGCAGAACTCGAAAGCACAAAGGAGATTAGGACAGAATTTGATGTGCTGTCCAATCACAACGGGTACGTAATGCAACTGAATGTGGCCGAAGGCGACTATGTAAAAGAAGGCCAGCAGATGTTTATGGTTGTTGACCTCAGTACGGTTTGGGTGCTGTTTGAAGCTTATGAGAGCGATTTGCCGTGGATAAAGGTTGGAGACAGAATTAACATTGAAGTACAATCAGTTCCTGGTCGAACTTTCAAAGGAAACATCACATTCATCGACCCATTTATTGACCCGAAAACACGGGTAGCTTATGTGAGGGTTGAACTACCCAACACCAACGCATTACTAAAACCAGACATGTTTGCTGATGGAATTCTCACTTCCAAGCTCAATATGTCCAAAGCTGAACTGCTGGTTCCAAAATCTGCGGTACTGTGGACAGGGAAACGGGCTGTGGTTTACGTGAAACTGCCAGAGCGCGAGCACAATTCATTCATCTATCGAGAGATTATTCTTGGCGAGGATGCTGGAGATTTTTACGTGGTAAAAACAGGGCTTGAGGCAGGTGAGGAGATTGCCGTAAACGGTGTCTTCAAGATTGATGCAGCGGCTCAACTGGCTGGAAAGAAAAGCATGATGAACCCAACTGGTGGCAAGGTTGCAACGGGTCATAATCATGGTGAAGATGGCGATGAGAAAATGAAGGATATGCCTGACATAAAAAACCAGGTGATGGTGGACAAAAGCAAAATCCCAGAGGCTTTCAAAGTGCAGTTAGGAGATGTGGTGGCTGCCTATCTGCCCATCAAGGACAAATTGGCAAGCGATGGTAAAGACCTGAAAAAGGAAATTTCTCAGTTCAAAAAATCGTTGAAAGCGGTAGATATGGGTTTGGTGATGGGAGATGCGCACAACGCTTGGATGGAAGAGTTGAAATCCATGAACAAAGAATTGGGTTCACTCGATGGCGTTATCAGTATTGACGAGCAACGCAGCATTTTCCATCGGATAAGCAATTCGCTGATGAATGTTGTATCCACGCTTGGTGTCAAGTCACAAAATAAGTCACCCATTTATTTGCAGTTCTGCCCAATGGTCAACGACAATGCGGGAGGGTATTGGTTCAGCAAAGACGAGGAAATCAGGAACCCCTATTTCGGAGCTAAAATGCTCAAATGCGGATCAACCAAAGAGACTTACAAATGAAAATCAAATAATAATTCAAAAATCAGAAACAATGAAAAAGCAAGTATTGAGAGCAACAACAGTAATTTCTATGATGATAGCAACCGCTTCGTTTGTCGGATGCGGAGGCTCTGATCATCATCAAGATGGAGAGCATCATGGAATGGACGGAGAGCATCATCAGATGGACGCGGATAGTACGGCTCATCATATGGAACACACTTACGCTTGTCCGATGCACCCAGCGGAAACTGGACATGAAGGAGACAAATGTGGCAAGTGCGGAATGGATCTAGAAGAGGTGAAAGAATGAATTAAGGTGAACAAGTACAGAGGTTGGAGTTAGCTTCAATAAAGCCGAGCCGGGATACAAAATCGAATTGGAAAAAGGCGAACGAACAGTTTCATTGGTGCTTGCCACCGATGGAACTGTTCTTTCCAAGAGCAAAGGGTGAATCTATTCTTATGATGGAACTGAAAAACCGCCTTATGATAGTATGCCACAAGACCAACGAGACGACCATGACTGATGCCCAATTTCTAGAAATGAGTGTCAATCCTTTGTTACCGCTCTCGAGATTACGATTTTCTGAACCTCGGAAGTTCCTTCGTAAATCTGAGTAATCTTAGCATCTCGCATTAAACGCTCTACGTGATATTCTTTCACGTACCCGTACCCACCATGAATTTGAACTGCTTCTACGGTAGTTTCCATGGCTACACGAGACGCAAATAATTTAGCCATAGAACTGGAAATGTCATAGTTCATTCCTTCATCCTTGTGCCATGCAGACTTGTAAATCAGCAAACGTGCAGCTTCAATTTCTGTAGCCATATCAGCCAATTTGAACTGTATAATCTGGTGCTGATTGATGGTTTTTCCAAATGCCTTGCGTTCTTTTGAATAGGCCAAGGACAACTCGTACGCTCCGCTAGCAATTCCCAATGCTTGAGCTGCAATTCCTATACGACCGCCAGAAAGTGTCATCATGGCAAATTTGAAGCCGAAACCATCCTCGCCAATTCTATTCTCTTTCGGAACTTTTACATCTTGGAACATCAAAGAATGCGTGTCTGAAGAACGAATTCCCAACTTGTCTTCTTTGGCACCAACAGTAAAACCTTCCATTCCTTTCTCCACAATCAAAACGTTGATTCCGCGATGACCTTTCTCTACATCCGTTTGGGCAATAACCAAATACGTAGAAGCATTACCGCCATTGGTGATCCAGTTTTTTGTTCCGTTCAACAGGTAATGGTCGCCCATATCTACAGCCGTAGTTTGCTGCGAAGTGGCATCCGAACCAGCCTCAGGTTCTGAAAGTGCGAACGCTCCAAGCTTTTGGCCTGTAGCCAAAGGAACCAAGTATTTCTGCTTTTGTTCTTCAGTACCATATTTCTCCAATCCCCAATTCACCAGTGAGTTGCAAACGCTCATGCAAACGGAAGCGGAGTTGTCAATTTTGGAAATTTCCTCCATTGCAAGCACATAGGAAATAGTGTCCATCCCACTCCCGCCATATTTTGGATCTACCATCAAACCAAGAAAACCGAGTTCCCCCATTTTCTTAATCTGCTCATGAGGGAACTCCATTTTAGAATCGCGCTCAATTACACCAGGCAACAATTCCGCATGTGCGAAATCGCGTGCCGCTTTCTGAATCATTAAATGTTCTTCGTTTAACTCAACTTTCATCTTAAAAATGGTGCTATGGTGAATGGCAAATGTACTTTATTCATCCTAAAATTCAGTAACGTTACAGACGGTTTGGAAAAGGAAAGAACAACAGCAATTGGTATCATGTCTGGCACATCGCTTGATGGCCTTGATTTATGTTATGTAGAGTTCGAGTTTGACGGAAAATGGCGGTTTGAAATCACTGCATCTAATTGTATTTCATATGACGAAGAGTGGTCTCTAAACCTTGGAAATGCGCACACTTGTTCGGCTGTTGATTTGGAACTCCTCAATGATGCTTTTGGAAAATTTATTGGGGAGAGTGTAAATGAATTTATTGACAAGTTTAGCCTGCAAAAGCCAGACATCGTTTGCTCTCATGGACACACAGTTTTTCACGAGCCTGCTAGTAAATTCACGTTGCAAATAGGAAATGGAAACATCATTTCAGAAACGACTGGAATTACCTGCGTGTCCGATTTTCGTTCGCTAGATGTGTCGCTTGGAGGTCAGGGAGCTCCGCTTGTTCCTGTTGGAGACCAACATCTTTTTTCTGAATACGAAGCTTGTTTGAATTTGGGGGGATTTTCCAATATCAGCTTTAAGGAGCGAGGAGAAAGACTTGCATTTGATATCTGCCCCGTGAATATTTCTTTAAATCCGCTTGCCAACCTTCTTAATAATCCATTTGATTACAACGGAGAAATTGCTCGGTCTGGTCATCTTCAACCCGAATTGCTGAAACAGATGAATGCACTTCCTATTTATAAACTTCATAAGAGACCATCGCTTGCGCGAGAATGGTTGGAGAAGGTTTTTAACCCAGTGATTGAAAACGCCAACTGCTCTGTGGAAGATAAACTGAGGACAGTTACTGAACACGTTGCTCAACAAATTTCTGTTGTTATTAACTCAAGAGTTGGTACAGGACGAGTGCTTGTTAGCGGAGGTGGTGCAAAAAATGGGTTTTTGATGGAGCGTCTATCGCAATTGTCAAGTGCTGACGTTGTAATCCCATTTGAGGAAATATTGGACTATAAGGAAGCACTGATTTTTGCTTTTCTAGGGGTTTTGCGAATGCGAGACCAGAATAATGTACTCCGAAGTGTGACAGGGGCCCAAGCAGATAGTTGTTCAGGAGTGGTTAGTAATCCATAGTTCGATAAACTTGAAGTATTTGGTTGTCTTCTCCTGTAAGCACATACA
>Ga0222650_1000169_pt1 | contig 59459 bp, 74 predicted proteins | sample AntAcemetagen367_FD_179820 | JGI IMG/M metagenome (GOLD analysis project Ga0222650, IMG submission 179820) | Saline water microbial communities from Ace Lake, Antarctica - #367 | ecosystem: Environmental > Aquatic > Non-marine Saline and Alkaline > Saline | place: Antarctica: Ace Lake... | reverse complement strand
AATGTTATGCGCTAATGTTATAGAAGTAGGGCTATTGTTACGAAATAAGGGGCTATTGTTACAAGGATAAGGGTAAAACGTAATAAAGCGAAATGCTCTAGAACCCGCATGATAGTTGGCGTTATGTTATTAAAAAGCTCTATATATACTATTATTATGAAAATAGTAAAAAGAGAACGCCAATTTATCACTTTGCAGTATTTTGTGCTGCACTATGCTTACACTATGCCCAATGCTTAAACGCTCTTTTGGTTATCCGTGTGTACTGTTTTTTCACGTAATAATGTAACAATACCGCAAGCCATTGAAATACCTAGGGAAACCCATTTTTGGCCGTGTAACATTACAAAAAACACGTAACAATAGGACCTTGCAATATTCTTATTTTCCTTAGCTTATTCTCTGGCATAACTTAAGCTTTATAAACGCCCACAAAAAAACCCGCTATTAACGGGTTTTTAGGTTTCACCCTAGACTGTATAGGGTGTTATATTTTGCGAGCCGTCTAGTGACTGACGGATTCTACAGTTTGCATGCCCTGCTCTGATTGTAGGGATTCTAACATTTTTATAACATCCTCCGACTTGCCCATCTCTTTAGCGAATGTAAGCGCAGCAGTTAATGCCTGTTCATATGCGTTTTCTAACTCAGTTTCGGTATCCGCTTCCGCTTCCGTCTCCAATACTTCCTCACTGTTTTTTGGTTCGCCCTTGTAAAGCGTATGTAAAGAAAGCTTCTTAAGGTAACTAATACGCTGGTCAAAGTTTTCCGCACCAGCATTCTCGAAACTAGTCTTAAATGCTTTAAAGTCCGCTTTCAATAATGCCAGATCAATAGCGGTCAATTCCAGATCACTAACTCCCTTACCATCGCGGCGCAAGGTCCAGTTAAACTTGTACGTATTGTCGAAAATCATGGCGATCTCTTTTCCTGAAATAGTAGTCTCTGCATTAGCTATTGCATCGCTTGCCATTAACTCGCGTCTTTTGGTTTGATCCGCACGTGATTCGTTCAGCGCATCTAACTCCATCTGATCAGCGGGTATTAACACAGGGGCTTTAGATGGGGTTTTCTTAAGTGTGTTGATAGCAGCATCGGCCAGTGAAACGGCAGGGGCGAATTCTTCAATCGCGGCCGCCATAAGCTCGCGCATTTCATCCTGATTCTCATAAAACATGTTTACATATTCTTCGCTGATCTTATTAGCCGCAAGCAACTTCTCAATTTGCGTATCAGTCGCAAGGTAAAGCGATTCAGTGTTACCGGTTTTTAGATCTGTGATAATAGTGGCCATAGTTGTCATGGTGTGAAACCTCAAAAATGGGGAAGCGATATGCCTCGCCCTTGAAAACCACTATACAGCAATCCGTACCACAGTCAAGTACTTTGTTGTTGAGAGGATCAATTAGATTGGATCATCCTAGAATATCTAGGGTCCCACGAGTTTAACGGGTAGCGCCTATGGGCGACCCCACCCTACCCCCACCCGCCTTTCTCAGCACGAAGAGCCGCGGCTGTATATACATACTAATCTGCACAAGGGGGGCCTATTTTTTGAGTTTCCATCCCGGGTACCCCACCCCCATCTGTACCACGGACCCACCCCCTATCAACCCAAAAACCAACACCCCGGGGGGGTACTAAAAAATCTCGTTAACCTAACCTATTGATTAGCTTAAAACTCTGCTGTACACTGGGCCAAATCGGTATAACTACCTGCGGAAAAACATGTCTACTGTAAAAGTGGAGCCTACTAGGGCCCATAAAGTCCCGTATGACCTGTCTGAAGAGAAGACAAACACTCTGTTCGACGAGATAACTGTCGCCGGAAATACAGCAGAGCTGCAAGTTGAGATGGGCGCACCCCTTGATTGCACTGAGGGCGACGCTGCCCGTGAGAAGGCCCTGCTAAAGGCCGTCGCAAACTCCTCCAAACCCGGCAATCTAACTGAAACCAATACAGCTTACGCTGCTGCGGCATTCCTGCGTACCTACGGCCAACAACTTGCTGTGGATGCGGCTGAAGCCCGGGCGGCTATTACTAATAAGCTAATGGAAATTGCAGATTGCGGCGACCCACGGTACGAGTTGAAAGCACTAGAGCTCCTCGGCAAGCACAGCGACATAGGGATATTCACCCAGCGCAGTGAAATAACAGTCAACTATAAAGACCCGGTAGACCTAGAAAACGCCATCAAGGCTAAGATTAAAAACCTCCTCAATGCCTCAGTTATAGATACCGTACCCCTAGACGCATCACTTGGTAGGCTAGACCAAGAAGAAACCCTACGCAGGTTAGACGAAACTCTAGGGGTGCTGGGGGAAGATGACGATGAGTAAGAGTGTATTTGATGGCATAGCCCTGTCAGACATACCTAAAATCTTACCCATGCTAACGCAGGTAGAGCAAGAAAAACTACTTGCCGAACTAGACCACCTAGCCCGCTTAAAGTTGAAAACAAAGGCCCAGACACGGTTTATAGATTTCGTGAACCAGATGTGGCCCACCTTTATTAGTGGCAGACACCATGCAATTATGGCGGAGGCTTTTGAGAGAGTGGCATCGGGGGAATGTAAACGGCTCATTATTAATATGCCACCGCGCCACACTAAAAGTGAATTTGCATCTTACCTATTACCCGCATGGTTCTTGGGTAAGTTCCCCAACAAAAAGATAATCCAAACCTCGCACACAGCAGAACTAGCCGTGGGCTTTGGGCGTAAGGTGCGTAACTTAGTAGACCAAGATAACTACCGGGAGATATTCCCCGAGCTCACCCTACAAAGTGACTCAAAAGCTGCCGGACGGTGGAACACCAGTAAGGGTGGGGACTACTTCGCTATTGGTGTAGGCGGTGCAGTAACGGGTAAAGGTGCTGACCTGCTCATTATTGATGACCCTCACTCGGAACAAGAGGCCGCACTGGCAGAAGTTAACCCCGAGGTCTATGACAAAACCTACGAGTGGTATACATCAGGGCCCAGACAGCGATTACAGCCCGGTGGGGCTATAGTTATAGTGATGACTCGCTGGAGTTTGCGTGATTTAACCGCAAAAGTGTTGAAATCTGCCGCGTTACGTGGTGGGGACGAGTGGGAAGTCATTGAATTTCCTGCACTTATGCCCTCTGGTAACCCTGTGTGGCCGGAATTCTGGGAACTTAAGGAGCTCGAAGCACTTAGGGAGGAACTACCCAACGGTAAGTGGATGGCGCAGTACCAACAGCAGCCAACTTCAGAAAACTCTGCTATAGTCAAGCGTGAATGGTGGCAGATTTGGGAAGAACCCGAGCCGCCGGAGGTTAATTTCATAGTTCAATCGTGGGATACGGCCTTTGAGAAGACAAACAGATCAGATTACTCCGCTTGTACTACTTGGGGGGTGTTTTACCAGACCGGCGACGACGGGGTTGAGCGGGCAAACATAATATTACTCAATGCGTTCCGGGAAAGGATGGAATTTCCTAGGTTAAAGCGGGCCGCGGTGGAGCAGCACGAGGAATGGGCCCCAGATTCCCTGATTGTGGAGAAGAAAGCGTCAGGTTCGCCCCTAATTTACGAGCTTAGGGCTATGGGCATTCCCGTACAGGAGTTTACTCCTACTAAGGGTAACGATAAGATAAGCCGACTTAATGCTGTGTCGGACATGTTTGCCTCAGGTATGGTTTGGGCCCCCAGCAAACGCTGGGCAGAAGAAGTAATTGAAGAGGTTGCTAGTTTTCCAGCGGGTGAGCACGATGACTATGTGGATTCCACAACTCAGGCTATGATGCGGTTCCGTAAGGGTGGGTTTATAAGACTCCCATCGGATTTAGAGGAAGAACAGCAGTATTTCAAACATAAAAAGGGTGGCTACTACTAATGGCAATTGAAAAGCAAATATACGACCTGCCTGTGGGCATAGAAGACATGGGCGAAGCTGAGGCTATGATTGAAATAGACCTCATGGCAGGAGATGGGACTGAAGTAGTCCTAGAAAATGGCGATGTAGAGATAACTTTTGGGGGAGGCCCCGCTGAGGACGAGGAACTAGCCCCGTTTGACGCAAATCTTGCCGAATACCTAGACGACGAAGAGCTTACTACGATAGCGAGTGAGTTAGTTGGGTATGTAGAGTCGGATATTGACTCCCGCAAGGAGTGGGCTAACACCTATGTCAAGGGTTTAGAGAGTATTGGCCTGAAATACGAGGAAAAGACCGAGCCTTGGCAGAATGCTTGCGGTGTTTATAGCACTGTGTTAGCTGAGGCCAACATAAGGTTCCAAGCTGAGGCCATGAGTGAGACATTTCCCGCTTCTGGGCCTGTGAAAACTAAGGTTCTAGGGGAAGTTACCAAGGATAAGGAGGATGCAGCCCTCCGTGTGCAGACAGACATGAATTATGAGCTGACTGAGGTGATGACGGAGTACCGCCCAGAGCACGAAAGGATGCTTTATAGTCTAGGATTGGCCGGTTCTGCTTTTAAAAAGGTGTATTTTGACCCTAGTTTAGGCCGCCAAGTAGCCCTATATATCCCCGCAGAAGACGTAATTGTGCCCTACGGAGCCTCTACAATAGAGCAAGCAGAGCGTGTAACTCACGTAATGCGTAAGACAAAACACGAAATGACGACCTTACAAGCGGCTGGGTTCTATAGAGATATAGACTTAGGCGAGCCTGTGGCATACCACAGCGATATTGAGGAGCAGAAGGCTGAAGAAGGCGGATACTCCGTCACTGACGACGACCGGTATTGTGTATATGAGATAAACGCTAATCTTATTATAGATGGGGTAGATGTAGATGAAACAGACGATGGCTACCAGTTAGCTAAGCCGTATGTGGTTACCATAGAGCGGGGCTCTAACCATGTGCTAGGTATCAGACGGAACTGGGAAGAGCCAGACCCACTGATGTTGAAGCGTCAGCACTTCGTTCACTATGTATACGTACCGGGGTTTGGATTCTATGGGCTTGGCCTTATTCACATTATTGGGGGCTACGCTAAAGCGGGCACTTCCCTTATTCGTCAGCTTGTTGATGCTGGCACCCTATCCAATTTACCGGGCGGTCTTAAATCTAGAGGACTACGAGTTAAGGGAGATGACACCCCCATTGGCCCCGGCGAGTTCAGGGATGTGGATGTACCATCAGGTTCGATTAGAGACAACATCCTACCCCTACCGTACAAAGAGCCCAGTCAAACCTTACTGGCTTTGCTAGACAAGATTACCGATGAGGGTAGACGACTAGGTGCTATCTCGGATATGAACATATCTGACATGGGCGCTAACGCACCGGTGGGTACTACGCTCGCGCTACTTGAACGCACGCTAAAGCCAATGGCCGCGGTGCAGTCTCGGGTCCACTACGCGATGAAGCAGGAATTTAAACTACTGCGTAAGATTATTGCCGAGTATGCCCCAGAGGAGTACGAGTACCTTCCCGAACGTGGAGAGGCTAGGGCCAGACAAGCTGACTACGCAATGGTAGAGGTTATACCTGTCAGCGACCCTAACAGCAGTACAATGGCTCAGCGGGTAGTGCAGTACCAGACGGTTCTACAAATGTCTCAAGGGGCTCCAGAGATATACGACCTACCCCAGTTGCATAGGCAGATGATTGAGGTACTGGGCATTCAAAACGCAGATAAGCTGGTGCCTACCTCAGCGGACTTGATCCCTACGGACCCAGTTAGTGAGAACATGAACGCCCTGAATGGTACCCCGATGAAAGCGGTTATATTCCAAGACCACGACTCGCACATTGCTACCCACCAAGCGTTTATGCAAGACCCGCAGATAGCGGCATTCATCGGGCAGAACCCAGCAGCGCAGCAGATCATGTCCGCTCTAACAGCTCATATAGGGGAGCATGTGGCGTTTAGCTACAGGCAGCAGATGGAGACTACCTTGGGTGTCCCACTACCTGCACCAGATACAGAACTACCAGAGGAGCAAGCGGTACAGTTGGCTCAGCTTATGGCACAGGCAGGACAGCAGTTAACCCAGCAGAAGCAGGCCGCGGCGGCGCAGCAACAAGCGCAGCAGAAAGCCGAAGACCCCATAATCCAGATGCAACAGAGAGAGCTCGCCTTGAAGGAAGCTGAACTTCAGCGTAAGGCCCAGAAAGACCAAGCGGATACACAACTCGACGCAGCAAGACTACAGCTAGATACAGAGAAGGCAGGTAATACAACCTCACTCGAAGCGGCTCGCATAGCCTCACAGACAGACGCGGCCAATTCAAGCGCAGACTTAGCGGAAGCTAAACTAATGCTGGATGCAAACAAGGCGCGTAGGGAAGCTGAACTTCAGCGTAAGGAAGCGCAATATGACCCAAACCAGCCTAAATAACCCAGAGGGAATCTAATGGCTACTACCGTCTTTGGCGTGCTGAACAACAAGTTAACAGAGCATAAAACCTCTGCACAAGAATTTCTGAACAACGGGGGAGCTAAAGACTTCGCCGGGTACAGGGAGGGGTGTGGTGTAATTCAGGGTCTAAACATCGCACTTAGAGAACTAAATGACCTTTCGCGTAAATATATGGAAGAAGATGATGAGTAAAGCAGAAGTCGGGCAGACCAGTGTGCTTGTGGGGGCATCAGGGGAACCACTAACGGAGCAGTTAGAGTTGTTTCCCGTGGAACCTACAGAACTAGAGAAAAAACGTAAGGGTAGGATTGAGACCGAGGCGGCGGAAGCTGCTGAAATAGAGGCCCAGATACCAGTACCTGTAGGTTACCGAGTACTTATCGCACTTCCAAACGTGGAAGAAACCTATGGTGAAAGTGGGTTAGTTAAGTCAAACCAGACTGTACGAGAGGAGTATATCTTGTCTACGGTTGGTGCAGTTATTGAGATGGGTAAGCAGGCGTATTCTGATAAAGAACGTTTCCCTACTGGTCCGTGGTGTGCGGTGGGGGACTATGTAATGTTCCGGGCTAACACTGGTACGCGCTTTAAGGTGGGAACCCAAGAATATAGACTAATGAACGACGACTCTGTAGAAGCAGTCGTTGCTGATCCGCGTGCTGTCACGCGAGCTTAAGGAGTAAGGTATGGCTATGCAAGAAGTGGAGTACGAGTTCCCGGAACCAGATGCGACTAATGCTGAGGTTGAGGTAACCCTAGACGAAAAAGAAACCAACAGTATAGAAGTAGAAGGTGCCGTTGGTAGAGAAGACATGAAGACCCCTGCTAAACAAAAAGCAGAGAGTGACTTTGAGATAGAAATTGAGGACGACACCCCCGCAGAAGATAGGGGGCGCAAAGCCACAACCCCGCCAGAGTCTGTAACTGACGATGAGCTGGAGAACTACTCAGAGAAAGTTAAGAAGCGTATTAAGCACTTCAGTAAGGGCTACCATGATGAGCGTAGGGCTAAAGAAGATGCCATGCGTCAGTCCGGCGAGCTAGAGACCTACGCCCGTAGCCTGATGGCGGAGAACGAAAAGTTAAAGGGTTCCGCCGACCACAGCCATAATGCGTTAATAACCTCGGCCAAGAAACAGGTTCAAGCAGAAGTTGCTATGGCTCAGCGAGGGTATAAAGAAGCATACGAGGCGGGTAACTCAGATGCTATCGTAGAAGCCCAGCAGGCACTTAACACGGCCCAGATACGGCAGGCAAAGGTAGACGGCCTGAAACCAAGAGAAATCCGGGCTTTACAAGCACAGGCCAATGCTGTACAACAACAGGTAAATGCCCCAGAACCGCAACCTGCGCGGGATGAGAAGGCCGAAAGCTGGAGAGGTGAAAACTCTTGGTTTGGAGCTGATGATGAAATGACCGCATTTGCGCTGGGGTTACATAACAAACTTACGAAAGATGGGGAAGACCCACGATCTGACGGGTACTACGACAAAATTAACGCTCGTATGCGACAAGTGTTCCCGGAAAGTTTTGACGAAGGTATAGAAGACACACCAGAGACTAAGAAGAAGGCAAGCAGTGTGGTTGCACCCGCTACGCGGAGCACAGCACCCCGAAAGGTGGTACTAAAGCAATCACAAGTAGCTATTGCTAGAAGACTTGGAATCTCGCTGGAAGAATACGCCAAACAGGCTGCCGTACTACTGAGGAACGAATAATGACGCAAAATAGAGCTAATAGAGAAGGTCAAACCCGAGCAAACACGGAACGTAAAGCAGCATGGGTACGGCCTGAAGCATTGCCAAGCCCCGTGCCGGAAGAAGGTTATTCGTACCGCTGGGTTAGAGTTGCTATGATGGGTCAGGCTGACGCAGCCAACGTTTCTGCCAAAATGCGTGAAGGATGGGAACCTGTACCTGCTACAGCTCACCCCGAGATATTCTCCGATGCCGTGGACGACCCCCGGTTTAAGGACAATATCATCGTTAGTGGTTTGATGCTGTGCAAGGCCCCAAACGAGATGGTTGCAGAAAGAGCGGCTTACTATTCAAACCAAGCCTCGTCTCAGATGCAATCTGTTGATAACAGTCTTATGCGAAACAATGACCCCCGTATGCCCCTATTTAACGATAGGAAAACGAAGGTTACTTTCGGTAAAGGCTAACAAAATTAGGAGTTACAAATGGCTTATCCAACAGTCAACGCTCCCTACGGCTTTGAGCCAGTTAACCGTATAGACGGTATGCCTTATTCAGGTGCGACCCGATTGATTCCAATCGCAGGCACTTACAATACAGCTATCTTCAACGGTGATTTGGTTTCAGTCGCGGCGAACGGTTCGTTAGTAAAATTTACGGGCACTACTACAGGTTCTCCCTGCGGTGTGTTTATGGGCGTACAGTACGTCAATTCCCTCGGTCAGTTCACACCGGCTCAGACTTACCCCGGCACTTCTGTAACGGAAGCGTATGGTATTGTTGTTGACGATCCGATGGCTGCTTTTAAAGTAGCGGTGACTAACGCTGGTAGTGCTATGTCTTCTGCGCCTTCGGCATCAGTTGGCGCTAACATGTCTGTATTAGCAGGCACGGGAAATGCTACCACGGGTAATTCTGGTTCGTCTGTATTAGCAGGCTCTGAAGCCGGAACCGCAGCTCTAGTTGTGCGCGTTATTGCCACAGTAGATGAAACTAAAACCGCTGCTGATACTTTTGTTGAGGTGATTGTTAAGATCAACTTGCATCAGTACAACAACACAACTGGCGTATAGGAGACTAGCAGATGGCTATTTCAAGAGCACAACTCCTTAAGGAGTTACTACCGGGCCTAAACGCCTTATTTGGTCTCGAATATGCGAAGTACAACGATGAGGTTGCTGAGATTTTTGAATCAGAAACTTCTGACCGCTCATTCGAGGAAGAAGTTAAATTGTCAGGCTTTAGTGCTGCACCTGTTAAGGGTGAAGGCGCTGCTATTGAGTATGATAACGCACAAGAAGCGTACACTGCTCGGTATACCAACGAGACTATCGCAATGGGGTTCTCTATTACTGAGGAAGCTATTGAGGATAATCTTTACGACTCACTTTCTGCTCGCTATACAAAGGCTCTCGCCCGCGCTATGGCTTACACTAAGCAAGTTAAAGGTTCCACAATATTGAACAACGCATTCTCCGGCGCTACTACTTACGGTGACGGTGTGTCTTTATGTTCAACAGCGCATCCATTGGTTTCTGGTGGCGTTAACTCTAACCGTCCTGCTATTGCGGCTGACCTTAACGAGGCTTCACTAGAAGCGGCTGTTATTCAGATTGCTGGCTGGACTGATGAGCGTGGCTTGCTAATTGCTGCACAACCTAAGAAGTTAATCATTCCACCTGCCTTGCAATTCGTTGCTACGCGCATCTTGGAAACTAACCTCCGTGTTGGTACAGCAGATAACGACTTGAACGCCCTTAAGAACAACAGTGCTATCCCGGGTGGTTATTCAACTAACCATTACCTAACGGATACCAATGCTTGGTTCTTGATGACGGACATTCCTAACGGCCTGAAGCACTTTGTCAGAACACCTATGCAAACAAGCATGGATGCTGATTTCGACACTGGTAACAGCCGTTATAAAGCCCGCGAGAGATACAGCTTCGGCGTATCTGATCCACTGGGTATATTTGGTTCTCCGGGCGCTTAATAAGCAAACGGTGTTGAGATTAGGGGCTTAGGCCCCTTTTCTTTTTGGGTGGAGTTTAACCGGGGTATATTATGAAAAACGCAAAGCATTATAGAAAGAATGGGGAAGTGTTTACAGGTAAGACCCATAAACACCCAGACGGCACACTTATGAGTGGTTCAAAAATGAGTAAAAATGCCAGCACCCTCCTCCACTATGGGGAACTTAGTGCTGCGGCTAAAAAGAAAGCCCGTACTAAACAGTAATTTGTTTGTAAATTAGCTAAGTTGAGGTAAGCTAACGTTGGAACTTACCCGACAAGGCGTTCCAATGCCCATAAGAAGGCTTAGACCCACTACGGTGGGTCTTTTTTTACCTATCTGTTGTGCAATGCAAGAATAAATGTTATATACTTGGGGTTATCCCGGGAACTAGACCGGTGTATCTGACAGTCCCGGCTGACGACATGCAGACAGATACGCCATAACTCGCATGTGAGGTTCCAAAATGTCTACAACTACCTTTACTGGTCCCGTCGTTTCTACAAACGGCTTTGATTTCCCAGTCGTAACCACGGCTAATCTTCCCGCTTTTGCTACTGTTTCCGCTGGTACGGTGTATATCGTTAGCGATAATGGTGCAGGCAATAACGAGTTTTGTCTAGTAATTAACACAGGCGCTGCTTGGGTTACTTCTATCGGCGCTGCTCTCTCATAAGGAGCTAACTCATGGCTGATACAAATGCTTCACAAATAATCCAAGATGGCGGCCGCACGGCCATCATTAAGGTAACTACAGTTATTGGTGCAGGGTCACCCCCTGCGTCGGCTACCGTTATTGTGGTTGATGTTTCATCATTAGCGGCTGACCCCGTTAGTAAACGTCCTTGCACAGGAGTTACTTTAGAAAAGCTAACTTTTGCCAGTGTTGGCGTAGCAGTTAAGCTGGAGTGGGATGCAGACACTAACGTGTTACTTTTTGACTTTCCATCAAACTGGACAGAGCAGTATGACTTTACTGACTTTGGTATCCCCAATAACTCAGGAGCGGGTAAGAGTGGTGATATAGTTGCTACTTCTGTGCCAGCAGCGGCGGGGAACACCTACACCATGATACTAACTGTGCAAAAGCTCTATGGTTAAGCGAGCAGATAAAAGCAGCATGGCTTGTAATAAGCCAAATAGAACTTCTAACCACCCGAAGAAGTCTCATATAGTTAAGGCTTGTGAGGGTGGTAAAGAGAAGATAATACGGTTTGGGGAGCAGGGCGCATCTACGGCAGGTAAACCTAAAGCAGGAGAGTCTGATAAGATGAAGGCTAAGCGCAAGTCATTTAAGGCTCGTCACGGTAAGAACATTGCCAAGGGTAAGATGAGCGCAGCTTACTGGGCCGATAGAGCAAAATGGTAGCAGAATCAAGGGCTTATTCACATAGATGGTGACCATAGAAGACTCAAGAATCTCTAAAGCAGAGGGTGGGTTTAGGACTACCTGCAAGTGTGGGGCCGAAGTAGCCTTTACAACTAAATATGGTGCGGTAAAAATGTTGGCCCGGGGTACTTGTAGAAACTGCACGAATAAATACCAAAAGGGACAAATTGAGCCCACTGAGGTATACAAAAATGCGGAAGGTAAGTGGAGTAGCACCTGTAGTGGGTGTGGTAGGGAGCAGGCGTACACTAGGCTGGGCCATGCAAAACAAAGCACAGTTGCAGACTGGCAGTGTAAACTCTGTGTTGGTAAGGCCAGAGGTTATGCCAAGAACCGGACTGTCGGAGACAAGACTAGAATATACCGTAGAGTAATAAAAAACGCTAGGAATAGAGGGTTGGAGTTTAACCTTACAGAAGAACAGATGTGGGACACCTATACTGCTAAATGTGCGCTAAGTGGGGTAGACCTCACTACTACGTATAAGGGTGGCACAGCAAGTCTAGACAGAATAGACAGCAGCGTAGGGTACGTAGTAGGGAATATTCAGTGGGTTGCGGGTAAGGTAAACCTAGCCAAACGCAACTTAACCGACGATGAATTTATATATATATGTATCAATGTAGCTAATACAAGGGTTTAGACTTATGAAAAAAGAGTATATGGCGGGCGGCATGATGGGCGGTAAGATGGACGATAAGCAAGCTATGGGTAAAGCAAAGCCTAAAATGAAAGGGTACATGGCAGGCGGTTCAGTAGGTCGCGGCGATGGTTGCGTTACTAAGGGCCGTACTAAGGGTACAATGCGGTGATGCAGTGCCGAGGCATGGGCAAAATGAAGCCCATTGCGCTTAAGGAGGGCGGTACGGTCAAAGATGAATGTTACCGCAAGGTGAAGGCATCATATAAAGTCTTCCCTTCCGCGTATGCCTCGGGTGCTATCGCAAAGTGCCGAAAGAAGAAAGCTAGTGGCCGTTCGTAAAACCGAGAAGGGTAAAGCCCTAAAGCGTTGGTTTGCGGAAGACTGGAAAGACGTAAAAACAGGCAAGGCTTGTGGGCGCAAGGACGGCGATAAACGGGGAACCCCGTACTGTAGGCCAACTAAAAAGGTTTCCAGTAAAACACCTAAGACATCTGGTGAAATGACTGCGGCAGAAAAGAAGTCCCGTGTAGCGCAAAAGAAGCGCCTAGGACAACCGGCAGGAAAACCCAAACGTGTAGCACCGCTTAGAAGGAAGGAAAAATAATGGCTACTTCAGGTACTTCCTCGTTTAACATGGACTTCACGGAGATTGCCGAAGAAGCATGGGAACGTGCCGGTCGTGAAATGCGGTCTGGTTACGACTTTAGAACTGCTAGGCGTTCCATGAATCTGCTGACCATTGAGTGGCAGAACCGCGGCATAAACATGTGGACCATAGAGGAAGGAGTACTACCTCTAGTTCAGGGCCAATCTACGTATTCTCTGCCTACTGAAACCATAGACCTACTAGAGCAAGTCATACGTACAGAGCAGGGGAATGAAAACCTGCAATCAGACTTAACTATAGCCAGAGTAAGTATGCCTACTTACGCTAGTATCCCTAACAAGCTAACACAGGGTCGCCCTATACAGGTGAACGTGGACCGGAGCATTGCTCCCGTTGTTAGGTTGTGGCCCGTTCCAGATAGGGGTACAGTTGCTGAGCCTTACTACCAGTTGGTTTATTGGCGTATGCGCCGTATCCAAGATGCTGGGGAAGGTATTAATGACGCTGATGTTAGCTTTCGGTTCCTACCCTGTTTAGTTGCGGGGTTGGCATATTACATAGCGGCTAAAGACCCTGATCTTATGGTTAGAATACCCATGCTACAGGCTGAGTATGAGCGTCAGTGGGAACTAGCGGCTGGGGAAGACAGAGAAAAAGCAACTCTACGGCTAGTCCCTAGAATAAGTGGGTATTAAGCATGACCACTAGGTTTGCCTCAAATAAGATAGCCCTTGCAATGTGTGATGTGTGCGGGTTTGAGTACAAGCTAAAACAGTTAAAGAACTTAGTAGTAGCAGGAACCGTAACGCAGACAAAAGCGTGCCCTGAATGTTGGAGCCCAGATCAACCTCAGCTAATGCTAGGTAGGTTTCCAGTAGATGACCCGCAAGCGATACGTAATCCAAGACCTGACAGAAGCCTAGTACCTTCAGGTGAGTTTAGTAGTGTGAACATACAGTGGGGTTGGAATCCGGTGGGTTTAAACGACCCTTTTGGGGTAACCCCAGATAACTTAGAAGCCAAAGGTACTGTGGGTAATGTTACAGTAACTACAGAATAGGATGCTAAAATGAAGAACAAATCTAGATCAACAGTAAAAACACCTAAGATAATTGACTTCCCTGATGTGCCTACTGTCTATAAAGTGGATACCTGCAACCAACCCCCGGCCAATTTAAAGACTGCCGGTGTAAAGATACGCGGTACAGGTGCCGCTACTAAGGGTACTATGGCTCGTGGGCCAATGGGTTAGGGAGTAGCTGGTGAATTATACTGAGCTTAAAGTAAATATTCAGGATATCTGTGAGCAGACTTTTACAGAAGACCAGCTTGCCATGTTTGTTAAGCAGGCGGAGCAGTTCGTATATAATACTGTTCAGATACCCGCTTTGCGCCGTAACCAGACAGGGGCGCTTGGGGTGGGTAATAGCTACCTTATTTACCCTACAGATTTTCTCTACACGTTCTCACTTGCCGTTATTGACGCTACGGGTAACTATGAGTACCTGTTAAACAAAGATGTAAACTTCGTGCGGCAGGCGTATCCAAACCCTACTAGCACTGGCAAACCCAAGCACTATGCCGTGTTTAGTGATACCTCTTTTATACTAGGCCCGACTCCAGATGCTGCTTATGCTGTGGAGCTACACTACGGGTACTACCCTGAGACTATTGTAACCGCGGGGACCACATGGCTAGGGGATGAGTTTGACTCTGCTCTGCTTAACGGGGCCTTAGTACAAGCAATTCGTTTTATGAAGGGTGAGCCTGATATGCTTGCGCTTTACGAGAAAATGTTTACCCAAGCGTTATTACTGCTCCGCAACCTTGGGGATGGTAAGATGCGTGAAGATATGTACCGCTCTGGGCAAGTAAGAATCCCAGTAGCATAACCAAATTAAATTGGGCGTTATGCCTTAGAGGAAAGAAAAATGGCGATATCACAAGCAATGGCAACGTCCTTCAAAGTAGAGCTTCTTGGTGGCGACTTTGACTTTAGCGCAGGTACAGCACAGACGTTTAAGATTGCACTGTATACATCTAGCGCAACCCTAGGGGCAACGACTACTGCGTATGCAACAACTAACGAAGTCACAGGTACTAACTACGTTGCTGCGGGTAATACGCTAACTATATCCACTAATCCAGCGTCTACAGGCACAACCGCGTTTTTGGATTTCGCGGATACTACTTGGGCGGATGCGACTATTACTGCTCGTGGCGCTTTGATCTACTTAGCAAACGGCGGCACTAACCCTGCTGTAGCAGTACTTGATTTTGGTGCAGATAAAACATCAACTGCGGGTGACTTTACCATTGTCTTCCCAGCGGCAGATTCTAGTAATGCAATCATCCGTCTAGCTTAATAGATGACTGACGGCTGGGGTCGAAATACTTGGAGTTCAGGCTCTTGGGGAGAAGGCGTTGATGCAACTGTTCGCTTAGGCGTATGGGGGCGTGGTTCGTGGGGCCAAGGTGCGTGGGGCGGAGGCTTAGGTCTTGCTACTACAGGCGTAGTAGGCTCAGTTCAGGTAGCGGCGGGTGCAGTTGTTGTCCTTACGGGGGTTCAGTCTACTTTTGCTCTAGGTAACGTAGCGGTTACGGGCGAAGCGGGTGCAGTTAGTGTACTGGGTAACGCCTCTGACGGATATGTGGGTACAGCCACGATACAGGCTTCCGCTACGGTCAACCCAACTGGGGTCCAAGCCCTAGGGCAAACAGGCGAAGCCCGAGTTGTAGAAACTACTGGAGTTGTGCTTGTAGGACTCCAAACCAACTCAGCACTGGGTATAATCGGGGTAACAGGGGATGCCACTGTTACCGAGGTTGGCGTACAAACAAACTCTTCCCTCGGCAATGTAACAGTCCTACTACAGCAGAATGTAGACGTAACTGGGGTACAGGGCACTACAGCACTAGGTGAAACAACACAAACAGCACTGGCTAATGTTTATATAACAGGGGTAAGTGCCACTGGCGGAGTAGGAAATGTACTAGTCTGGAGCGAGATTGTTCCGGGTGGCAACCCTAATTGGATTGATGTAGCAGCATGATTATATTTAACGAAGCAACTAAAATAGCAAATGGCGCAATCGACCCCAAACATGAGGTTCAAGTAGTTTGCGGGGCGTGCGGCTATGATCTTGACAAGGAAGAGCTAAATGCCGATACTTGTGGGGACTGTGGGGGAACCCTTACTTTGCGGCAAAGTACAAAGATTTACGCAACAAGCGTTCCCTCTGCCTCTGGCAGTACCCTAACATAAGTACCGGAGAAACCAAATGCCTACTTTTAATAACAACTTACGACTTAAAGAAATCACCACAGGTGATGAGGACGGTACTTGGGGCACTAGCACTAACACCAACCTTGAGCTTGTTACCGACGGTTTTAGCTACGGCACAAAGGATATGGCGGCTGACGCTGATGAAACCTTCACAATGCCTGATGCTACGGCTGACGCTACTCGCGGTTTCTACCTAAAGTTTACCTCAGGTGTATCGCTAACCGCTACACGCACGATTACACTCGGCCCCAACACCATATCCAAGGTGTGGATGATTGAGAACGCTACAACGGGCAGCCAGACCCTCACGATCAAGCAAGGTTCAGGCGCTACAGTAGATGTCCCTAGTGGCAGTAAGCTGATGGTGGTTACCGACGGTGCTGGCGCAGGCGCTGCGGTACTTAATGCTAACCCTACTGAAATAGGCGGCAGTGTTACCTCTGTAGCAGTAACTGGAACGGTTAATGGAATTACGCTTACAGGAGGCCCAGTTACCAGCTCCGGCACTTTCACGCTTGGCGGGTCTTTGTCGGATGTGGACCTTACCTCACAGGTTACAGGCACCCTGCCTACCGCTAACGGGGGTACGGGTACTACCGCTACTACCTTTGCTAACCTGACTACCAATGTCACAGGCACACTACCTGTCGCTAACGGTGGTACTGGCATTACGTCCCTTGGGGCGGGTGTTGCGGGCTTCCTTGGTACTCCGTCTAGTGCAAACCTTATAACGGCAGTAACGGACGAGACGGGTACAGGTGCTTTGGTATTCGCTACTAGCCCGACATTTGTTACTCCAGTCTTAGGAACCCCCGCTTCTGGGGTAATGACTAACGTTTCAGGAACAGCGGCCTCTTTAACCGCTGGACTTGCTACGGACACAGTAACTAAGACCGGAACAGGTTCTACCTACGCGACTAATACCTCACCTACGTTTGTGACACCGGTTCTTGGTACACCCGCTTCTGGCACGTTGTCAGGATGCACGGTTGATGGCACAGACGCGGTTGGCTTCCGTAATATCCCCCAAAACAGACAGTCTGCCAACTACACATTAGTGCTTACAGACAACGGAAGGCATATCTTCCACCCATCTAGTGATGCCAGTACCCGAACATACACCATCCCCGCAAACGCCTCCGTGGCTTACCCCATCGGAACCGCGCTTACTTTTGTCAACATGACAAGTCAGGTAGTGTCTATTGCAATAACAACAGACGTAATGCGGTTGGCGAAAGACGGAACTACTGGAACACGGAGCTTGGCGCAATATGGTTCTGCGACTGCGCTAAAGATTGAGTCCGCACTGTGGCTCATCAGCGGGAGCGCCTTAACGTGAGTGGTGCACTACTAGCAGTTTTTCAGAACCAGCGGGGGTTTGTCACTGTTCCGAGTGGACCATTCTTCGTAGCAACCGCTCACTTTACAAGCCCTAACGTTTCAGCTTACCCTTGGAGCGCGTCAGGGTTTGGGACTAAGTTTTCTAATCCTAGTACATTACCCACCGCAACTGGCAACGATGTTGCCTTCAGCCCCGCTGGAACTGAGATAGCAGTAGGCCACACCTCAAGCCCTTATGTTTCAGCTTACCCTTGGAGCGAGTCAGGGTTTGGGACTAAGTTTTCTAATCCCGGCACTTTACCTACAGGCAATGGCAACGCCGTTGCCTTCAGCCCCGCCGGAACTGGGATAGGTATAGCTCACAACTCAAGCCCTTATCTCGCAGCTTACCCTTGGAGCGCGTCAGGGTTTGGGACTAAGTTTTCTAATCCTAGTACATTACCCACCGGAACTGGCAACGGCGTAGCATTCAGCCCAGCAGGAACTGAGATAGCTATAGGCCACACCACAAGCCCTTACGTTTCAGCTTATTCTTGGAGTGCTTCTGGATTCGGGGCTAAATTCGCTAACCCTGGCACTTTACCAACATTTACTGGCGACGGCGTTGCCTTTAGCCCCACTGGAACTGAGATAGCTATAGGTCACAACTTAACCCCGTTTGTCTCGGCTTACCCTTGGAGTGCATCGGGATTTGGGACTAAGTTTTCTAACCCCAGCACTTTACCTACAGGCGATGGCAACGGCGTTGCCTTCAGCCCAGCAGGAACTGAGATAGGTATAGCTCACGCAGCTTACCCTTATGTTTCAGCTTATCCTTGGAGTGCTTCAGGGTTTGGGACTAAGTTTTCTAATCCTAGTACATTGCCAGCAGGAATTGGAGCGAGCATTGCCTTCGACCCCGCTGGAGCTGCAATACTAGTAGGCCACCAGTCCAGCCCTTATCTCGCAGCTTACCCTTGGAGTGCTTCTGGATTCGGGGTTAAATTCGCTAACCCTAGCACTTTACCCACCGGAACTTGCCAAGGTGTAGCATTCACCGCACTATAAGGAATAAAATATGAAGCATAAACAACTACCAAGCACCTACAAAGCAGACACGATAGCCAGTGCCATGTACGCAAGAGAGGTGGAATACTTCCACTACGATTTTGACGCTAAGAACTTTGAGCATCTGATTGATAACGCGCCCACAGGGGCCAACACTAAGGATATTCAAGAAAGGCTTGAGTCTACACGCGCACAGATGGTGGCAGTGGAAAACACCTACAAAGCCCTAGAAGCTCAAATAACTGACCAGTCAGAACACGAAGCGGCAGTCATTAGAACCACTAAAAAGAGGAAAGAAGATGAGATACGTGCAGACAAGTAAAGGTGCTTTTGTTCGGCATATACTTAATGAGTTCGAAAACATTCGCTGGGACGATACGCACAAAACTTCAGTTAGAAAGCTGTCTGAAGATGAGCGCAAGCAGTTTGGCGTTTTTCAATTACAGTTAGTTACACCCCCTGCTTTTAACCCAGCTTCTCAGGCTAGGGGAGAGGTGGAGCCATTATTGGTTTCTGACGTTTGGACTCAAAACTGGGTAGTAACTGATCTGGATGGAGATGTTTTGGCAGAGGCTCAGGCAGCGGCTTCAGCAAAAGCTGCAAAAGACTCCAAAATAACAGGCATAGAGATACTTGGTGTCATGTGCTCTGCTACTAAAGAGGACCAGATGGGTTTGACCGCAATAGGCTTGGACTACTCAATGACTGCTTCCGCGGGAGATAAGTTTGAGTCTACGAAGTTTGAGTTTGCTAACGGGAATAGCTTGGTTATCACCCATGATAATTTCCTTAGCATTTATGGTATTTGGGTTCCCTTCAGAAAGTCGTTCTTCTTGCCATAATGCTATTTAACTGATTACTTGGTGAAATTATTGACCCACCTTACAGAGAGTAAATTTGGCGTAGTTGTCAGACGACTGGCCCACTAGCCCGTAGTAATGGAGCAGCACCATGACCGAAGCACAGATAGAGCAGTTAATAGAGAAGGCGGCGGCGGCAGGTGCTAAAAAGGCTCTGCATGATATTGGCCTGTCAGATGTAGATGCCAACACAGACTTGAGGGAGCTTCGGTCGGTCCTTGACGCATGGCGCATGGCTAAACGTACAGCAGGGAAGGCGATTGTGCAGACACTGACATATCTGTTCCTTGGCGCTTTGATGGCGGGTACTTACTTGAAAATAACAGGTAAAGTATAGGGGGTATATGAGTCATTTCTCATCCAATTTTATAGCTGAGGCCGTTGATGGCGGGTGGCTCTTGCGTCAAGGGCTCGTATACCATAGTGATATACTAGGCCGAATTGTTGAGGTACCAGAGGGGTATATTACCGATCTGGCCTCAGTGCCTAGACTATTCCGTTTTATAGTGCCCGTAGCAAATGCACGTAACCGGAGAGCAGCGGTGGTCCATGACTACTTATGCACCCACGGCAAGGGCATTGTTAAGCACCAAAAGCAAGCAGATCAAGTGTTTAGGGAAGCATTAGGTGTTGTTGGGCTAGGTAGGATGCGCTCCGCTGCGCTATACTACCCAGTACGTACATTCCAATGGTTTAAGGGGTTGTTCACATGAGAGCATTAATTTTACTAGCATTGCTAGTACCAGCGTGTAGTCAGCTTAATAGTCTGCAAATTGAAGCGGGCGAGAACGCAATGGCCTGCGTTAAAGGTAGCACATCTGCTACCAGCGGCCTATTTGGGGGTAACATAGCGGGCATCACTGTGGAGGTTCCCTCTACTGTAGACACTTCAAGCTGGACTGCGGAAGACTGGAAGACCCTTGCTGAGTTGTGTGACTGATGCTCACCCTAACGTACTTTAAGCGGTCTGAGTTTGACTGTAAGCATACGGGGCTTAACGGCATGGCCCCTGAGTTCTTGGAGCGGCTTGACAGACTTCGGGCCGCTTGCGGTTTTGCCTTTAGTATTACTAGTGGGTACCGAGATACAAGCCACCCTAATGAATGCCGCAAAGCCAAAGGCGGTACACACACTCAAGGCATCGCAGCCGACATACGTATTACTAACGGCGCAGACAGATATATGATTGTCCAAAATGCACTCCTGCTGGGTTTTACAGGCATAGGAGTAGCTAAGACTTTTGTTCACGTAGACATTCGGGAAACCACCCCCGTACTATGGACCTATTAAGTTATGCCACTACAAAAACTACAGATAAAACCCGGTGTAGACCGGGAAAGCACCCGCTATGCTGCTGAAGGTAGTTGGTATGAGACTGATAAGGTGCGTTTTAGACGGGGGTTTCCCCAAAAGATAGGGGGGTGGGTAAGGCTTTCTAGCTCTACCTTTCTTGGCGTATGCCGCTCTATGCACAACTGGGTTACCCTTGGCAGCCAGAACCTTGTCAGCGTGGGCACCAACTTAAAGTACTACATAGAACGCGGCGGAGCCTATTATGATATTACGCCTATCCGCTCGACTGCTACCCTAACTAACCCCTTTACTACTACGTTGGGCTCCGCGGTTGTGGGGGTTACAGATACATCTCACGGGGCAATTGAAGGTGATTACGTTACTTTTAATGGGGCTTCTGCGGTTGGTGGGCTTACTCTAAACAATGAGTACGCAATTTCTTTTATAACCGAAGACGCATATAGCATAACAGCCGAGACCACAGCTTCCTCGGGAGCAACGGGCGGAGACACCGTTACTGCGGCATACCAAATAAACACAGGCTCCGAAATAGCAGTACCCTATACAGGCTTTAGTGCAGGTACTTGGGGCTTAGGAGGTTGGGGCGTTGGAGGCACTACGTTCTCACCCATACGTTTGTGGAGTCAGGCTAACTTTGGTGAAGATTTATTATTTGCCCATCGTGGGGGGCAGCTAATGTACTGGGATGCAACTAACTCGGTATCTACACGGGGGGTGTACGTGTCGTCTTTAGCAGGGGCCTCTGATGTGCCCACTATCGTCAATTCTGTGTTGGTGTCCGACATTTTTCGCTTCGCACTATGCTTTGGTACTACCCCCCTAGGTTCCACAGTTTTAGACCCCATGCTAATCCGTTGGTCTGCTCAAGAAGATGTGGCTAATTGGACTCCCGAAGCTACTAACCAAGCAGGTAGCTTGCGATTCTCTAGTGGTACCGAGATTGTTAAGGCCTTGCAAGCGCGTCAGGAGATTTTGATCTGGACTGATACTGCACTTTACGGCCTACAGTACCTAGGAGCCCCCGAAGTGTTTGGTGCCCAATTGTTGGGAGATAACATAACCATAGCCAGCCCCAACGCGGCAGTTTATTCGGGTAACGCAGCCTACTGGATGGGTTCTGACAAGTTCTACTACTACGAGGGTACGGTTAATACCCTCCCTTGTAGCCTACGCGGGTACATATTTAATGACTTTAACAAAGCGCAGTACTCACAAGTGGTAGCGGGTACTAACGAGCGGTTCGACGAGGTTTGGTGGTTCTATTGCTCTGCGGGGTCAACTACGATAGACCGGTATGTGATATACAATTACGTGCAAGAAATATGGTACTACGGCACGATGGCACGCACAGCTTGGATGGATGCAGATTTAAGAGAGCAGCCTACCGCCGCTACGTACTACAACAACTTAGTGCAGCATGAAGTAGGGTATGATTCTCAAGAAACTGCCACTATAGAACCCATTACAGCCACCATACTTTCCTCTGAGTTTGACTTAGATGACGGGGATAAGTTTATGTTTGTTAGGCGCGTACTGCCCGATGTGACGTTCATAGACTCAACTGCGGAAAACCCTGCGTGTGTAATGACGCTACTGCCTATGGAGAACTCAGGCTCGGGCTACAATACTCCTACGTCTCAAGGTGGGGTAGACAACGTAACCGTGACGCGCACTGCAACCGCGCCTATAGAAGAATTTACGGGGCAGGTTTTTATCCGAGTACGGGGTAGGCAGATGGCCTTTAAGCTAGAGTCTACTGAACTGGGTGTGGCTTGGCGGCTTGGCCTACCACGTTTAGACATGCGGCCTGACGGCCGGAGGGGGTAAGTATGTCTATTACAAACAAGAAAGTTGTTGCACCCGCACTGCCAACACCTCCACAAGAGTATGAACCCGGTAAATTTGCGGCCTTAACTAACATACTGCGGTTGTATTTTATCCGCGTTGATGCTGCGGTAGCTGCTTTGCTAGGCCAATCAACTGTTTCAGTCAAAGCCTATACCTTGGCAACTACAGCGTACACAATATTAATAACCAACTACTTAGTTGAGTATCGCACCGGTAGCTTTACAGTTACACTGCCTAGTGCAGTAGGCATACCGGGGCAAGAATTTCAAGTTAAAAACAGCGGCGCAGGCTCTATAACCCTAGATGGCGCTGGTTCTGAAACTATTGATGGTGCAACAACCAAAGCCCTTTCGCAGTATGTGAGCATAAAAGTTATGAGCAACGGAACTAACTGGATGATTGTGTAATGGGTACTACAACAAATAGAATGCCCACATCAATAACCGTCACGGGCCAAAGTGGCGGCCTTGGCTCATTAGACCTGGGTGCATTTAACACTTCTTTTGACCCCTCACTAGGGGGTAGCAGTGGGTTAAGCCCGGGCACAATGGTTCGACAGCCTGATGGGTCATACAAAACCCAAGCACAGGTAGACCAAGATGCTTTTTTGGCAGCCCTGCAAGCTACCTCGGATTTAGCTAACCAAGAAGGCGACTCAGACTTTCTCCCACCCGACCGACTTCCCGGAGGACCAAGCTCAAATACGGGGGTATACAGTGATTCTATTGGGGGCACCGAAGTTGACCTTGGTAGTGCGCTATCTTTATTTCCAGACCCCGTGGTAGGCGCGGTTAGTGCAGCCCAACAAAACGACTACCTTAATTCTATTTTGGAACAGGGCGCGGATATTCGCCCAACCTCGGAACAGATAGCATCCCGGACAGCTATTAACAATGCAGCAGACACCCGCACGCTAGAAGAAACGCTGGCAGATATACAGAACAACTATAACAACAGTAACTTCCAAGACTCGTTTGACCTAGCGGGTGCAATCCAGCAAACCCAAAACAGGTTTGCTGCTGAAGCAAACCAAGCTGCCAACACCCCCATGACCCCCGAGGAAACTGAGGAGTACTACAACAATTTATTTGATACCTTAGGTTTTGCTCCCGGCACTCTTGGCTCTACCAGTGTAGCAACCCCCGGCACAGTGCCCACAACCAACATACTTAACTCTGTGCAAAACACTGTATCCAGTGGGGTTAACGCGGTAGCAAGCAAAGTAGGGGACGCAATAGATGAGGTATTTAGGATTTTACGCCTCCCTAACCCCACAAAAATTATTGGTGGGATTCAATCGGGTACTGTAGTTTGGGGCCAGACTGGGGGAAGTCGAGTAATAAATACGGGTACCACCGGCGCTGGAACACAGACTGGTGTGACAACGGGAAACGCGGCGCTGGATGCCATACTCAATAAAGTAACAGGTGTACTTTCAGGGCGCATTGCTGCGGAAGAGGTGATTGATGCCTCAACAGTACGAGAAATACTTACCGGAGCTGCTGCCGAAGAGCTGGGGGTTAGCACTGAAAACATTGAAAAAACTATAGAAGGGCTGCAAGAGGTAGGGAGCTCGGTAGTATCCGCTACAACCCTGAATGATGCTGATACTGTATTCGGGGTAGACATTACTGGTACTGAAACAGATAGCGCCGAGGATATAATTAGTGGGAATGTGGCCCCCGGTGTTGTTGGACCAAACTTAACCCCAGACCCAATAGATCAGTTGTTAAACGCCACTGCAAGTACCAGTGATGGGGATGTGGCCCCCGGTGTTGTTGGACCAAACTTAACCCCAGACTCAATAGATGACACAGTTGTTGATGACACAGTTGTTGATGACTCAGTTGTTGGTGACACAGTTGTTGGTGACACAGTTGTTGGTGACACAGTTGTTGATGACACAGTTGTTGATGACACAGTTGTTGATGACACAGTTGTTGATGACATAGTTGTTGGTGACACAGTTGTTGATGACACAGTTGTTGGTGACACAGTTGTTGGTGACACAGTTGTTGGTGACACAGTTGTTGCAGATGGCCCTTCTGCCCCTAAATCAACGGGTTATGATTTTGATATACCCACCGACATACGCGCTCAAACTTATTCTGTAGAAGACTTTATGTCGCCTCCCCCTCGGGGAGAAGCCCCACCTCGTGGCGAAGGTGGCGGTGGTGGCGGAGGCGGCGGTTTTGGGCAGCCCCAAAGTTCACCGGGCAAGGTTAGGGTAACTCCCGGGGACTTAGTAGATATAGATTACTTATTTGACGTAGGTGGGGACTCTATATTTGCGCCAGAGCTTACAGAGGATGAAAAAGATGGATTATTACGCACTTACAATAGAGGTGGCGAAGTGAACAACAACAGTCGCAATAACAGACACAGCAGAGGCTTAGCCTCCCTACCCATGCAAACTTTTGCTCCCGGTGGTAGCGTAGGGTTAACCGGTGGACAAAAAATAGGGTCTATTATAGGGGCCCTAGCGGGAGGTATTGCGGGACTCAGCGGCGGAGGCGGGGGTAATAGCGGAGGTAATCAAGGCTATCAAGGGGGTGTACCCTCCTACAATCTAGACCGATCCCTTAAAGCAGATGCCTTCGTAGGGGAGCGCCCTGCTGGAAGCGCGGGAAGGAACTACTTTAACACACCGGCTACTGGGCTATACAACCCGCAGATGGAGACGGTAACCAACGACGAGGGGGTAGCCTCCCAGCAACAGTACTTCCTAGGAGCAGAAGACAACCGAGCGCGTAGGGCTGCTACTCAAGGCCGTATAGATGCCTACGATGCTGAAGTAGCGGATATAACAACCGGGCTAACTAACCAGTACAACACTAACCAAGCTGCAATAGCAGCGCAAGCAACAGCAGATGCACAGGCCGAGGCAACAGCGCAAGCTCAACTACAAGCAGCACAGGCAGCAGAAAATACTAGGGTGGCAAACGAACAGGCAGCAGAAAATACTAGGGTGGCAAACGAACAGGCAGCAGAGGCAGCTAGGGTAAAGACCCAAAACCAAATAGCCTCCGACGCTATAACAAGCCAATCCGAGGCTTATAAGGTTTCGCAGGCCCTATACCAGCAATACCTACAGGGCTTAATATCCGCTGGAGAAGCGGCAGACCTTATAGAGGGTAGCGCCTTTTCAGGTATAGAAGCAGATGGGGATTATACCAACGCAGAAGTTGCAAGTGCCTCTAGGCTAATAAATGCAAACCCAAATCTAGTAGGGGAAGCCGCAAGCTACTTTGGCATATCCGAGAACGAGGTTAACGAGTTAGTAGGATATTTTAATAATAACCCAAATGAGTTCGTTGAAGGCGGGGCAGACCCTATAGAGGAGTTTGACCACCAAGGGTACGCAGAAGCAAGAACTTCTTTTGTTCCCAGCTTACGCCCCAATAACTCGTTTACAACAAACCAAGATGGCAATCTAGAAGATGCGTATGGTAACGTCATAACCACTGTTGACGGGGTACAAACGGTAACCCCCGCCAAAACAGGCCAACAGCTAATAGATGAGTATAAAGCCTTTATGAAACAGAAGGGTTTCGCGCAAGGCGGTATTATAGGGGGGCAAGGCTATTACTTAGGGGGCTCTACAGATGGCATGGCGGATGATGTTCCTGCTACAATAGACAACAAAGAGCCAGCTCGACTCAGTGACGGCGAGTTTGTAATACCCGCGGATGTGGTCAGTCACCTAGGCAACGGTAACTCTGATGCCGGTGCGGAGAATTTATACAGTATGATGGACCGGTTACGTAAAGACCGTACTGGCAATCCGAATCAGGGGCGTGAAATTGACCCCCGCAAATACTTAGGGTAGGAGAAATACAATGGTTACACAAGTAGGCGACCCATTAGCACAAGAATCCACCCTAAGTAACTGGGCTGGGCCATACGTAACTGATATGCTGGGGCGTGGACGCGCTCTTGCCTCTGAGCCCTACCAAGGATATGGCGGCGCTTTAACCGCGGGGCCGTCTACTTTACAAACCAATGCCTTCCAAGGACTAGGGGCATTAAGTACTCCTACTGGGATGGGGACCGCAGTCACTGGCGGCACGTATACTGGGGACGTTTATACCCCTGCATCTTACGCTTCGTCTTTGTCCCCTACTCAAACGGCAAATGCTTACACCCCTACATCTTACGCTTCGTCTTTGTCCCCTACTCAAACGGCAAATGCTTACACCCCTACATCCTTTACAGGCCCGGGGTACGATGCCCCTACAGCTCAACAAGCGGTAGACGGCCAAAGCAACATACCCATGTCTAGCAGTGTGCTTCAACAATACATGAATCCTTACCTACAAGGAGCTTTGCAGCCGCAGTATGACGCGGCAAACCGGCAGAACGAGATAGCCCAACAGGCTATGCGGAGTCAATATGGTAAAGCCGGTGCTTTTGGTGGGGGTCGGCAAGCTGTTGCTTCTGCGGAGTTAGACAGGGGTATGCTAGATAGGATGGCGGGTATTACGGGTAGTGGGTATCGAGATGCCTTTACCCAAGCACAACAACAGTTTAACACTGAACAAGAGCGTCAGCGAGCGGATAGAGCTTTTGGGGCGGGTCAGTTTAACACCGAGCAATCTCGTCTGATGGCGGATAGAGCTTTTGGGGCAGGTCAGTTTAACACCGAGCAATCTCGTCTGATGGCGGATAGAGACTTTGAAGCAGGTCAGTTTAACACCCAAGCGGTACGTGATATGGCCGCGCAGAAGCAGAACAACGACTATGGCTTCAGTCTGCTAAACGCTCAGCAAGGCGCAGGCGCTGTACAAAGAGGTATGCAAGGGGAGCAAGTAGCCGCGGATATGGCTCAGTTCGAATTAGAGCGGGACGACCCTTACAAGAAAGTACAGTACATGCAGTCTTTATTGCAGGGCTTGCCTATTGAAACGCAGTCTTATGAGTACGCTGAGCCTAGTGGCTTATCCCAGTTTACTAGTGGGGCAGGTGGTATTTTGGGACTCATGCAGAGCGTCGGCATCCTCCCTAAAACTTAAGGACAACTAATATGCAAATGCCTCAGTCAGGTATACTAAATTCTATCCCCCCTCCGCAATCCGTTGGCGGGGGTTTTCCCATGCCTACACCACAACAAAACAAATCCCCACAGCAAGCAATGGCGGAAGAAGTTGTGGGGGGTGGCATACCCCCAGCACTAAGTGCCCTTATGAAAGAGCAGCAGGCATTGCAGCTCCTACAAGCCGCGGCTTCTGAAAAGCAAATGCAGTACCAGCCACCTACACCCCCTACTGTTAAAGGGCAGGTCGAGAGCGGTATTGCATCCACCCTATCGGCGCTACAGCCGGGTATGAATATTAAAGGGCAACGTATGGCTGAAGAAGCTGCGCTTCGCCCTGCTGCTGGTATGCCCGGTATGCCTGCACCCAACATGAACCAGATGGCTAGTGGCGGTATCGTTGGGTATGCTCAAGGCGGTAATGTGAGTGCATCCCCTATACCTACTATGGGAGCAGTACCTAAGTCTCCTGTGGGGGATGCCCAAATAAAACAGTTTGCCAACCAGTACATGGCTATAACAGATAGCATTAACAAAGCGCAGACTCCCGAGAGTAAGATGCAAGCCCAGCAGCACCTACAGGAATTAAAAGGGCAAATGGGCAACGAGCAAGCGGCTGTTATGCAGTACATCGACAGCACTAAAGGTATCCTCGCGGGTCCGGGTATGGCTATTGGTGGGTCGGTTGGGGGCGACTCCAATCTAGACATAGAGGCTTTACTAGACTCTCTTATGATGGCGGAAAGCGGCGGTGACCCAAACGCCGTGGGAGCTGCGGGTGAAGAAGGTGCTTTTCAAATACTGCCCTCTACTGCTAGGCAGCCGGGATTCCGGGTTAGGCCTATAGAAAATTCTTTTGACCCAGTGGAAAGCCGTAGATTCGCACGAGACTATTTGCAGGCTATGCTTGACAGATACGACGGAGACGTAGAGGCAGCTCTTATTGCCTATAACGCTGGGTTTGGTAATGCTGATAAGTTTATGGCCTCAGGCCGGGACATGAGTGTACTACCGCAGCGTAGGCAAACTGAACCTTACGTCCGTAAGATAATGGACGATATGCGCCCTGAACGCACACTGGATTTTGCGGGGGGTAGACAAATTACTACTCAAGAACCAGAAGGCTATTCTGAGCGTATGCGCCGAGAAAAGTTAGAGCGGAACGAAGCGGGTATAGCTGCCCTTATGCCCACGGCTCCTGTTGCAGAGGAAGAGGTTGTAGAACCTACAGGGGGTATAGCTGCCCTTCAGAATATGGGTAGGAAACAGCAAGCTAGGCGCGATGCCTTTAGCCAAGCTGCGCCCGAAGCTCAAGGTGCAGTCAACCAGTATGCGGATGATAAAGAGCAAGGAGGCATTGCAAGTTTGCGGCGCGTAGGAGAGAAACAGGATAACCAGCGGGCTAAGGTAGACTCTGCTGTGGATTACTTGCGTATGCAGCAAGAGTCTCAGAATATGGTTAACCAAGCAGACCCAGCGGCTAGAGGAGCACAGCCCGCCGGTAAGCCAAGCGTAGCGGAAATAGTTAAGTTTCTGCGTATGCAGCAAGAGTCTCAGGATATGGTTAACCAAGCAGACCCAGCGGCTAACATCAAAGGTTACAATGGGGAAGACGGCTCCTTGGTTGAAGCAGATACGGACGAAGCGATTGCACGGCGAAATAACTTAATGGCTATGTTATCAGCAGCAGTTTCTTCACAAAGCCAAGGCAACAAAGAAGAAGCCCGGGCCAACGCCCCAACTATACCTGATGCTTTGGCTCTTGCTATGGAAGAGGCCGCTAGGGGTGAGGAGCCCCAAACCCCTGAAGATGCGGAGCTTGGTTTCTTTGCAAGGATGAGGGCAGACGTAGCAAAGAAAAACGCAGAAGGTTTTGCCAAGCAAGGGAACCCTAGGGCGCTTCCTAACAGTGCTGTTGGGGAACTTGCTGGTGAATCCTTTACAAGAGGGGATACTGACCCAGAAGTAAAGCAGGCTCTCGTTACCGCCGCCGCGGCTGAAAGGGCCCGGAACAATGGGATTATTTCCCAAGCCGAATATTTAGAGGTAGCAGATAGGGTAGGAAGTGCAAGAGCCAGTGAGGCGGATAGAATACAAGCCCAGACAGATGCGGAAGCTCAAAAGTTCCTAGAAAGTTTAGGAGTGAATAGGGGAGTGGATAGGGAAGTGAAAAAGTTTGATGCTGAAACCTTCCCTGATGCCCAAGCCGCGGCTGGTAGGTATGCTGCACAGGGCGGAGCACCGGGTCGTCAACAGGCGCAAGAAATAAGTGGTATACAAGCGGAAATAGCTGCCTTAGAGAATAAAGAAGGGTTAGACTTAAACCGCCTTATAGCGATGCTTTCTAACTCTGAGTCTGTAACAACTGCTGGAGCACTTGGATCAATGGGCCGTGCTGGTGCTGAGTATGGGCAAGCACAAGATAACCGTCGCCAAGAACTAAAGCTCGGGCTTAACGAGCAAAAACTAAAGCGGGATGCAGCAATGGCAGCCCAAGAACAACGACAGGCAACAGCAAGGGCTAGGTTGGATGCAGAACGCCGGGATATTGTCATAGAGTTTACAACGGAGCCCGCTATTGCGTACAAGACAAGAGTAGCTCAGGCCGCCGGGATAGAGCTCAACAAAGTAACTCAGGCAGATATAGATGAGCACGGCCCAGCCGTACAAGAAGCGTACCTAAATAGTATTGGTTTCGGTATGGGAGCAAGTAGCCCGGGCTCGCAAGGTAATCCAATGTTCGATACAACGGGATACTCCGCTAAACTAATAGAATAGGACTAGCCGCATATGCCCCAGTACAAGATTACGGCCCCAGATGGCACTACGCACGAAGTAACTGCCCCCGAGGGGGCTACTGAGCAAGACGCTATCTCGTACTTGATTAGCACCTTAGCCCCTAAACCTGCGAAGCGCGAAGTAGGCGTGGGTGAGGCTTTTGGGCAGGGCTTTGAGCGGGGCAAGTCTAGGTTTGGTTCTACCATCACGGACACTATACCTGCTCTGGTAGGTAGTGCTCTTGGGTTTGATGAGTACGCTGAAGCCCAGTTGGCCGAGGCTAACCAGAAAGCAGAAGCCTTATCTAGGTCAGCTCCCGCGGTCTTTGACAGCTATAAAGACGTTGAGGGTATAGGGGATGCTATTAAGTTTGTCGCAGAATCCGCAGGTGAACAACTGCCTAATATGGGTTTGGCCCTTGCAACTGCTCTAACCGGTGGAGCGGCAGCACCTGCTTTGCTAGGGGGCAGGGCTATTGCATCTAAGGCTGTTACAGAAGCAGCTAAAATCGCGGCAGCAAAGACAGTGGCATCTCAAGCCGCTGTAGGCACGGGGGCGGGTGCGTTCCTTGGGTCGTATGCTTTAAATGCTCCAGAAGTATTCCAGAACATATATGAAGAAACAGGCGAGCTCGCCGCGGGTACCTCTCTTTTGTTTGGCTCCGCTGCCGCAGCCCTAGACTCTGTTCTCCCAAATACCTTAGCCAAGAACTTAACTGGTCCTCTTAAAAAAGGAATAGTAGAGGCAATCTTAAAACGATCTGGTATGTCTACTGGCGCATTGCGCGGGGCTACTGCTGGGTTAGCTAAGGGGGTTGCAGGCGAGTTTGTTACTGAGGGTGCCCAAGAAGGTATAAGTATAGCCGCGGAAAGATTCATTGACGAAAACCCAGAAATATTTGGTAGTCGAGAATGGAACCGCATTATGGAGGCCAGTGTTCGTGGTGCTGCTGCGGGTGGTGCGTATGGTACCGCTGGTGGGGCTGCCTCTGGTGCTCGTGAGAAAAGTGCGCTTACTGGCCGTTTAGCAAGCATGAATGAGGCCAAGATTCTACGCGAAGCTACGGAGGCTAAACAGAATATTAGCTCTGCGGAAACGGGTATAACCGACCAGCTTGAGTTAACGGGCACAACTTCCGGGCTAGATGCCAACCAGCAGAATTTAACTATAGCCGAGTTTGCCCAAGCCGAGGGTCGAGCTGCGCGGGAAGAAGCCAATAAGAATGCCCCCTTTAACCTAACTAAGAACGGCAAGTTTACTTCTAAGCCCGCGGTTGGTTTGGATGCTGCCTTAGCAGAAGCCAGAAGACTTAAAGCCCGAGGCAACACCTTTTACGAAAGCATACCCAGTGAGGGCACAGTTGAGTCCTTGACCGCCGAACAGAAGCAGCTAGTAGAGACAGTGCAGCAAGACCTCAGCGAGCGGGTTTTACTGTCCGACGCTGCTGAGTACGCTAGGCTTAGAGATATCCCCTTTGATGCTAACAAGCGGCGTGCAGACCTTAACCCAGAGGAACGGGAAGTTTTTGAAATAGTTAGCCGCACCAGATACCAGAAACTCGGCGGTAGTCAGTCAAACCTGCCGGGAGTAAAGGCTACAGTGGCCGCACAGGGAAAGGCGGATATAAAACAAGCAGAAACTGAGGCAAAAGCAGCCACTGTTGCAGTAAATAAAGCAGAACGAGGGGCCTACGCCGAAGATAAGAGCCGGGTATCCGCAGCCAAAAAAGCTGTGGCCGAAGCTAAACGAGAGGCAGTTGCAGCTAGAAAAACAGCGGACGCTGCGCTAAAAGCTAGATCAACCGGGAGAGACACCCAAGAAGGGTTAGACTTTGCCCCTGTTGTGGAGAACCCAGAAGTTACCGCGGCTAATGCTAGGGAACGAGATGCCCTTATGCGCCTGCAAGCGGTTGAGACTGTGAGTGCTCGATATGAAGACTTTGAGTCTAGCCCACCGTCCAACGCCGACACTGAAATAGAAGCGGAGTACCAGACACTAGTAGACCAAGCCCCAGATACACGGCAGGGTGATATTTTTGATGGTGTGCCCGGGGAGCAAACTAGAGGCCCCCTAGTAGGCCGAGCTCTTAACAAATTTATAAACGACCAAGGGCTAAACGCTAATGCCCCTACGAAGGCTATCTTCGCAGGGAAAGACTTAGCTGTACCTGAACAACGGCAGGGAATAGTTGCTGGGTTGTACGCAGCCGCAGAAAAATCTAACAGCAAAGACTTATCCACTAAGTACGATACCCTTGCACGTAAGTTAGAGGGGAAGGAATCAGCTCCGGCTGGGGAAGTAGTAGTCGATCCAACCGTTTCACAGGAGCCCAATGCGCGGACCACATCGCAACCCAATAATGAAACCGAAAACGGAACACAGGAAAGAAATGCTACACAAGAGCCAGTCGCAGATGAACAATCTAAGACTAAGAAGGCTGCTGAAGATGCCGACTCCAATGTTGACCCAAGATATATTTCGGAAGCCCTCTTACCTAACAAGGCCCCCGCGTTTAAGGGCAACCCGCTTAGTGCCAAGATAACGGAACTAATGTTACAGGGCGCTAGTTTTAACGCTGTTTTAGATGCTCTAATTCCTACTTTGAAAGGCCCTGCTCAACGGCTGATGCGTAAGATACGTAGCCAGAACTTAACCCCTACGATAGAGGTTGCTCCTACTGAAACAGGAACTAGCGGGTACTACAACCCAAGCACAAACACTATAGGACTTAACCCCGAGAACGGGTTAACCGAAGGCACGTTCATGCACGAGGCAATGCACGCTTCGTTAGCACAGGCTTTGAACAACCCAAACTTAGCGGTTACTAAAGAACTCTTTGCCTTTTTCTCAGACATACAGGGTTCTCTATCTGGACTCTATGCTGGGGAAAGTATGCAAGAGTTTGCGGCAGAGCTGGCGGCTAACCAGCAGCTAGTTGCTTTGCTTAAAGGGATGAAACCCCCTAAGGGGAATCAGAGTTACTTTGCCTACATAGCGGATATTATTGCTAGGTTCTTTGGGTTTCGTAAGGATCAAACTGCATACACTGAGGCCGTTCGGCTAGTAGAGAACGTGCTAGATATATCCCAAGACGTAGAACCCTCCTTGGAAACTAAGTTGTTTAGCGGCACTCCCGCTATGGGTAACTCCGCTATGGGCGAGTTACTGACTATGGGCTCTACGTTAGTTGGCAAAAAGAAGGAAGACCTACGCAACACTATCTCTAACCTTACTAATGATGCGGGAGCTAAGTCTCTACTCAGTAAGGTGTTTGCTGGGCTTCGCCTTAACGATCTTATCCGGTTGTATAGTAAGAAAGTTCCCCAGCTTGTAGCCCTACGAGATGCCATACTTCTCAGGCAGGGGCAAACACAGATTGGGCTTCAGCGCATTCAAAAAAACTACCGTAGGTTTAAAAAGATAGCTAAGGCTCACCCTAATAAGTTATTAGAGCTGGGGAAAATTGCCTCGGAAGCCCGTAGACTACGGTTTGACCTAGTAGGCATACACAAAGAGTTTGACCCTAGCACGTTATCCCCTGCGAAGCAGGCTCAGTTTACCGCACTTTCTAACCGGTTAAGGAACCTAGATAAGAACGGCGACTTGCAGGGTATGTATAAAGAAATAGTTATGGAGTACAAAGACTCCTACAACAAGCTACTTAAGTTTACCTTTGAGGGAGTAAAAGCGGGCACACAAAAAGATATATTGATGGCCCAGTTTACTAGGGACAATCCCATTATTGGGTATGTGCCTTTCCGCCATCCCGGGGAATACTTCATAAGGTACGAAGACATTAATACCAACCAAATAATGCAAGTTGGGTTTGTTTCCAACGCGAAGAGAAAGGATTTTATAAGGGATAACCAAGCCGTTATAAAAAAGGATTCCGAGACTTTTACAGACAGGATGGAGGAAGTTACTTTTGACCCTAAGGGAATGCCCTCTGGAAGTTTCATAGCTAAGTTAATGAATCAAGTGGAAACCCAAAATCAAAGGGATCAAATTTACCAAGTCATGCTGTCTATGTACCCTGATTCTTCTTTCATGCAACGTACACGCAAAGCGGATGAACTTGGTGGAGAGAGCTACGACCTACTGCAAGGCTACTCGGAAACTGCACTCCGGTTTAACAGCAAACTAGCTAACCTAGCACATGCTCCAGCGGTTGAAGAGGCACTTGCGGGCATTGCCGAGTTGGGTGCCAAAAGAACAAACTTAGATAATGGGGATATCCAAGCCGTTGCTAACGAGATAGGGAAACGTAGTGGGTTTATACGAAGCCCTAGCTATCCAGCTATGACTGGGTTCTTAACAACTGCGGCGTATAACTTGTACTTACTGGGTAGTGTGTCTGCGGCGGTGGTTAACCTAAGCGCCATAATAATGCTGGGCTTACCAAAACTTGCGGCAGATTTTACCTTTGGAAGTGCTAATACCCAAATGCTAAAGGCCATGAAAGTAGCAAGTAGGCGTGGGGATAAAGGTTGGCAGTTTGATGAGAGATACAAAACCCTAGTAGAGACTCTAGATGAGTTTGGGCAAAGGGAGCATACGCTACAGAAGGAACTACAAGACGGTGCTAACGCTTCAGTTGACGAGTTTGATTCTGTGGGGTCCAAGTTTTTGGACATACTGTCTTACCCGTTTACCGCAGCAGAAAAATACAGCAGGGCTACTGTTGCTATAACAGCCTATGAACTAGCACTAGCTTCGGGCAAGACAAAAAAAGAAGCCTCGGTTTACGCTAGACAAGTTGTTATGGATGTTCATACCACGGGTATGGCTGCTGAGGGACCACGGCTGGCACAGGGCTCTATTGGTCGAGTTATGTTTACCTTTAAATCTTGGATATGGAACAGCGCCGTCCAAACTGCTTTTGCGGCTAACGGTGCGGTCAAAGGTGCAGACCCTGAAACTAAACGTAAGGCAAGGTCTGAGATAATAGGCATCTACGCTATGAGTGCTACAGTAGCAGGAGTTAACGGCTTACCTTTCTTTGGTGCTGCGGCTACCTTCGCTAACATAATTGCAGCTCTTATACCGGACGATGAAGAGGAGCCTTTTAACGCTAGGACATGGACTCGTGAGTTTGTGGGGGACTTCGCCTTTAAGGGTCCAGTCAACGCAGCTACCAACTTAGAAATTTCTAACCGTACTGGTATCGCAAACGGATTATTATTTAGAGAAGACCCGTACAGTATTGAGCAAAACGGCTATGTGCTGACCGCTATTATGCAGGCTATGGGCCCAGTAGGCAGTTATGCCCTTGGGGTTGAACGGGGGGCGGGTAAGCTGTTAGAAGCCGGGGAGTACTCCCGCTTTATGGAAACTATACTACCCAGTGCAGCGCGTAATGTACTTAAGGCAGGGAGGTACTACTTCGAGGGGGCCCGTACTATGGACGGCGCACCAATAGATACAGACATAAACGGCTACAACCTATTCATGCAAGCCTTTGGTTTTTCACCGGCTGATTTGTCTAATACCTACGAGAAGAGAGGTGACGCGGCTAACTATGAATCTAAAGTGTTAGCTCGCAAGCAAAAAATATTAAAGAGGTACTACATAGGGGCAACTACTGGGGACTTAGAACTGGCCAATGAAGCGGCTATGGAGTTGATGAAGTTTGCCCAAAGATATCCGGCGCTGGTTAAGTCAAACACTTTGTCGAGCTCGTTTAAATCTAGGCAGTCTTACGAACAGAAATTAATTAAGGGGCTTAAGTTTAACGATGCTCTTACCCCTGAATTAAACGAGAGATTCTTTGATGGCGACTAGACTCTCCATACACGGATGCCCCGCACCCCATCTTCTATAACTATTTTAGTAACCACTTTATATTTGTGTCTACTAGTTTCAGTTAGGATAATTGCTCGGGCTTGCGGGGGCTTAAGGCAAGGGATAAAGAAAGAGGCCCCTGCCTTAAACGCTTTCCAGTTAATCTGGTAGGTCAGATTCTCCACTTTCATGCAGCTCTTCCGCTAAAGGGACAAAAACCTTTGCATCCAACCGACCACCAAACTCTGGGTGGGCTGTGTCAAATACTATGGACCTAGTGGCTGTACTAGCCCCCACAAAACCCTTACCTAGGTGAAAGTTTTTAGTCTCCAATATCATACCCGCTGCGGTTAGCTCCTTAACAAAGGACTTATAATCAATCCCGTTTTTATCAAAGTCATCACGCAGTCTGCTTACCGACACGTACATCCTGTTTGTATCAGGCTCAATCCGAATATATAAACTTCCTCGGGGTTCTAGCTGAGGTGCTTTAACTCTACCCGAACGCCTATCGTTGCCACTTTCTACTACCAAGGTGTGTATCAAGTTGCGGTTTATAAACTCCCCAATGTTGCCTGCGTTTGAATCAATCGGAGCCACGGTGTCATCACGCATACTGCTAAGTATAGGCGCAGTATTCTTATATATACGCCGCATATCAAAGTTAATAATCCCCAGCTCAGTAGCAATCATACCCGCAGTAATGTTCGCCGCAATAATGGCAGACCAGTTTCTTTCCCGCTGAGTAAGGTTGAGCTCGGAGTCTATCTTGCTTTGTACGGATTTAATGCGCTCTCTAACAGCGTCTATGTTGGCTATAACATGCTGCATGAATGGCACAATAGCGTGTCCGTAGTTCGCATTTAACTGGTGGTCAAACATCTCCTTGCCTTCTGCTGTGCTGACAATGCTAACGTCTTGGTACTCGATAACGAACTCGATGATACGCATTAGCTCCCCGTCTGGAATCCCCTTTAGGTGCTGTAGCTTCTGGTAGAACGAAGAGTTAGAAGTAGTTAGCGTTATGGTTCTCCAAGTGGTCAGGTTTTTACGGTTGGCATTAATAGCCGCCTGCCCTCTCTCCTTACCCTTACCCTGTGAACAAGCGTAGGCAAACCTACCCACCTCCTTGTCTTCCATGTTAGTGAGCTCGTCCATAGTGTTTACTATGCTGTTAAAAACGCCCAGCTTGTTTATCCTACCAACCATTGTGTCGTCTGGGGTGCCTAGTAGATTCTCAGGGTCACCACATATACTGTTTGCCATACGCAGCACTGTAGTCTTTCCAGTACCTGCATGTTTATGCACTAGGTTAATCAACGCACCCTTCTGCCCTGTTAGTTTGAGTAAGGGGGCCCCGAAACCACTCAATGCCGCGAAGGCTTGCACCTCTAGTCCCGGCCTGTTGTAGATGTTAAACACCTCCTGCCACTTAGCGTATGAACCTTTCGGTGCGAAGTGCGGAGCGTATGACTCAGTTATGCTTGAAGCCGGTGAATGGTAGCAACCGTCCACAGTTATCTCGCGTTCTCCGACAATAAACTTGCTGTCATTGTCGGCCCATCCTAGTTGTACTCTCATAAGTTTTGCCCTGTTCATGTCCTGTGATTCTAAAAGTGCATTTATTACATAGTCAGTAAGCAGTTTGTGCTGTGCTCTGTGCCCTATGATGCCGTACTTAGCTAACCTCTGCTGGAGCTCTTTTTGCCCTAGGCAGTCAAACTTAATTGTGAACTCTCGTACCCCATTGTGTGCAGTATGCACCTTGAATACACCAACATCACCGTCTTCTGGATCAACCATAACTTGGTCTAGGTAAAAGTCGTAGCGATACACAAGCTCAACATCTTCCCCTCCTGTGTAGTAAACACCACCTTTCTCTCCTAGGGTGTACCCACTAGGGTACTTGTTAGCCTTAACGGCCTTGGCGGGCGCAAGAACCTTACCTAAACTTATAGGACTAGTAATCTTTCCCTTGTGGGGGCAACCTTCGCAACCCCCTTGGTTATTTTTCTCGAACTCTAGGCAAGAATGCGGTCCCTTAATGCCTACAATTTTCCGCTCCACTGCATTGTGGTTATAGTCTGGGTGGCCCTCTGAAAGTCTATGTATTGCTACATCCCCATCCTCACAAAACTTTGCTATAGATAGGGCATTGAACCAACGGGGCTCGGACAACGTAGCTCTGTTAAGCAAACAATCACGTAGCTGTAGACATGAATCCTTCTTAACTAGTATCCGTTTAAAACTATTGTCCGTGTTCTGGTCGAGTAACTTCTGGAGTACAGACAGTTCGCGCTTAGGCTTAACAGCATCCACTGCGTCTGAGGCGACCCCCAATATTTCTCGTAGGGCATCTGGTGTTACTCGGGTAGTGCTTGGGCGTAATACTTTTACTTCTCTTGCGGGTTGAGACTTCTGGTTAAAACTTCCCGGCACTCTCAATATACGCGAAACATCAAAAACGCGGGGGTCAGCACAGAACTTCTGGGTAACGCAAACCTGCTTCAATCGGTCAGCTATGGGCGACCACCTGTCCCTAGGGACTTCTTCGGTTAACGCCCAATAGGCATGTAGCCCATTACCAGAGTCTATTATTGCAGGGACAGGTAAACCTACAGTATCGCAAAACTTTTTTAAGGCCATACTAGCTGTAGCTTTATCTACATACCCTTTGGGTAACCCTGTAGACTCTTCTATCTCATTTGCCTTGGCTTCCCCACAGTCTATATCTACCCAGACGGCTTGGAGTGCTTCAGCGTTATCAGCAGTTCTGTTCTGATCTGTCTTAAACTTAGAGAGGGCGAAGTAGACATGTTTGTTTTGCTGTACAAACTGTTCAACTATTCTATCTACCTCTGCCCTATCTTGGGTAAGCCTAGTATCTAGTGGGCCACCCTCGTCCATACCAACCACACAGTAGAAGCCACCCGAGGGCACTACATAATCTATGAGGCTAAAAGCGTTCATCGTTGGCGGTACTCCGCTATCAGTTTAGTTATGGCACCGGTCATTCTATCGGAAGGTTCGCTAGACCCAGAAAACCAATTGTACACCGCCATCCGGCTTACCCCCAGCTCAAGGGAAACTTGAACCACCGGCACTTCTTTACGAATGCACAGACGGCCTAGCTTCACCCCGAGATTGGTTTTATCGGCTTCCTTATTGAGCCTAACGAGTCGTGTTGTATACCCGTAGCTCATTAGTCTCCCTCACTACCCCAGATATCAATGATTGATGCAATCTCCGCATCGTCGGCCGGAGTGGGTTCTGCGGCTTTCTTTGTACGCTTGACTGGCGCTTTTGCCGCGGCTTTCGTAGGTGCTGGGGAATCTGCAAATGGGTCTGCATCTAGCTCGGCATCTGAGACAGCTTCTTTCTTAGCTACTGGGATTTCATCTGGCTCGTCAACCTCGTCAACCTCGTCAGGTTTGGCAAAAAAACTCTTTGCCGTGTCAGCAGTGAAGCCACCTTCCTCTTGGTCAAACGGTGAAGCAGGTTTGTACGGTAGGTATTTCGTAACTTGCACACCGCGTAAGCGTAGCGATACCCCTGTAGCCGCCATCTTATAAGGAATCATCTCTAGGGCTGCATTTACTGTGCTGCCTGTAGTAAGCATGAAGTCCTCCCCAAGGCGCTCGTTCTGGGCATCGAACTGAGCAGGGGAGTCGGTCGCCGTCCCACTGTATGCTGCTTTCAAAACTGCCTTGGCCAAAAAAGTGCCATCCTCTTGTTTCTTAAATGGCATCTCTAACGTAGTAGGCCAAGACTTATCACGCTTAGCGGCGTTCGTGTAAACCTCTTGCATAATGCTATAGAGCTCTTTGGCTTGGGTCTGTGTCATCAAGAAGTCCAGCTCATACTTCGCGCCGTCTTCTAGTGCATCACATGGAACGCTTTTGCCGTTCTTTCCCGCGGTGTTATCAAACCGGTAAGGCCGGTCTAGTCGTGGGTATCGGGCTTCTACGTTCTTGATTATGTGAGTTTGGTTAGCCATAAATAGTTCCTCGGTATCCTGTTCAAAAGGATTGGTTGAAGGGGATGCAGCTTTAATTAGCCTTTCCACTTTTGCTAGTTCTTCCTCGGCTAAAGGTCGAACTGGTTTAAAATAAACACTGTTGTATCCATTAGTCTCTCCAAAGTAAATCTCTGTTAAGACATGTTCTACTTCTTCTTTGTGCTGGGCCAAGTGTTCCACGTAGCTGCGTAAGCTGTACTGGTTAACCTTCTTAGAAAATAAGCTCTGTCCACTTAGTCTTAAGCTACAGATTATATTGGCTTCCGGTATTGCTAATGTAACTACGTTAAAAAACTTGCAGGGTGCGCCACTACTGTACCCACCCCTTCTAACGCTTTGCGAGCAGTCTAAACAACGGGCTGCTTGTGGCTCTGCGACTGCTGAACTAGGAAACTTTCCATCTGATGACCAACACACTTGCTGCTGGCTCTTGTAGTAATTCCTAGCTAATGCCCCTCTATCTGTTATTACTACTTCTATAGAGGGCAGAGTTTCTTTAGTGTCAGGGCGGATAAAGAACCCATCCTGAGACTGTAACTTCATCATGCCTTCGTGGGCTTGCGTACTGAGATAACAAACTTTCTGTTGATCTGAAGTCCCGCGGGGGACAGGTCAGGGTGCTCTTCTAAAAACTCTTTCATGCTGTTATTAGAAATTCTCTTCTCTAGTAGGTGTAGGGCATCATGCTCTTTGATAAAGTGGTGCATCTGCTCCCAATCACTAGTCCAATAGTTTGCCTGTACTCTTCTTGTCACCGTACCTGTGTTTGACTTAACACTGTCTAACCCTTGCTCATCACATAGGGCTAAGAGGTTTTCGGTAATTACTTCTTGCTGCGATTTTATGTCCTTAATCTCGTCTTCTTTAACTTTAATAGCCTCACGCATCTTAATGAATATAGCGGTAAGCTGGGCGGCTGTTTTCATATTTTACTCCTTAGTGGGGGGAAGAGTTTAACACCTAATTTTACATTGTCAAGCGTCTAACTCCTGTCTGTATAAATCAATTATTTTGCTGTGGTTACTGATGTTAGCGCGAAGCATATTATACAGTCGGCCTTCAACTTCACTCCCTGTGATATGCACAATAGTCATAGGGTTATGCTGGCCGGGTCTATCTATCCGAGCGTTAGCTTGCAGGTAAGTCTCTACGCTAGTAACTGGAGCGTACCAGATAATGGTGTTGGCCGCCGTTAGAGTAAGTCCATGCGAGGCTGCTTGTGGCTGGATAATAAGCACCTGCGTAGTATCTTTGTCTTGGAAGTCTTTAATTATCTGGTGCCGCCGGTTCACCGTTACCTTGCCCGATATAACATCGCAGGTCACTTTCTTCTTGGTCAGGAAGTCTTGCAACAAGTTTATCGTATGCGTAAAGGGCACAAATACTAGCACCTTATGTGAGGATTCTTTTATCACTTCCAACACGACTTGCAGCCTATTGCTAACGTCGAATTCTATAACCTCTTTAGTGTCCGTGTAGACCGCACCTCCTGATATCTGGAGTAGTTTATTTATATTAGTCGCTGCGTTTACTGAAGTAACCTGCTCTCCCCCCGCCTCCATTGTCATCTGCTTTTTGAGTAACGTGTAGTACTTAAACTGTTGGGGCGTTAGTGCTGCATATCTTTCTACTGAAGTAACCGGAGGTAAGTCTAAGCACTGATCTTTCTCAAAACGAATAGCGGGTTGTAGCGCGTTGTGTACTACTTTGTCGGCTTCAGGTTTCGGGGCCCACTTAAACTGCGTAACTCTATAGAGAACCTTATCCCTAAACTGCCCAAAGTATCTCGGAACGTTATCAGGGCTAACTAACCTAGCTAGACCAAACGCATCAACAGGGGACTGTGCCGCTGGCGTACCAGTAAGCATCCAAAGCCAAGGGATACCTATGCACAAATCCCTGAGTATTTTCCACCGGTCGGTCTGAGCGTTCTTGTAAGCACTAGCCTCATCCACAACAATCATGTCAAAACCCCCGTTAAGTATCTCCTCTTTAACAACCGCAACTCCGTCAAAGTTTATGATAACGAACTCAGAACCCGCAGCAATTATCTTCCTGCGTTGGGGTGCGGCTCCATGCGCCACTGAACAACTGCGGTGCATAGCGAACTTAAAAAGGTCTTCCTGCCAAGCTGATTTCATAATGGATAACGGGCAAATAACTAACACTCTTTTTATCTGGCCTATTTTCATTAGGTAATCCGCTGCCCATATAACTGAGGCTGTCTTACCTGTGCCCTGCTCGTTAAAGCAAAAGGCTTTTTTATGTAGCGTAAGGAAAGCAGACGTTTCTTTCTGGTGGGCGAAGGGGGTAAACCGACCTGTCCACGTATAGTCCCGTGTTATGGGGGAAGGGGCATCATGTTTTAAAGTAGTAAGTACCTGTGCCTCTAGCATATTCCAAGGTAGGGCCACGGTGTAAACCCCGTCTACCTCAGAGATAATTTTATGCTTCTTCAACCGCTCCGTAATTAGATGCGGTTGGGTCGTAGTTAAGACCATAGCCCTATCCTTAACTATTCTCATACAGTTTTCTTACCTTTCTTCTTACCTTTCTTCATTGCTCCGCTACTGGTGCGTGCATAGGAAGAGTTTTCCGCTTCAGTCTTAACCGACAGGTTGCTGCGGTCATTACCCCCACCTTGTGATAGGGGAGTCTTGTGGTTGACATGCTTCCCATCCCCCTTGGATACCTTACCCTCGGCCGTCAGTTTGGTACGGGCGGCATTCCGTTTAGCGCGGTTTTTCTTTTGTTCAGTAGTGCCTTGGTACTTGGCATACTCTGCTTTGTAATCTCTTGGTTTATTCATGCTTTGGCTCCTAATATGTCATAGTCTTTTTTAGCAAATCCTTCTTTGCTACCCCTAATGTAAGCGGCTCTTACCCACGTTGTTTTGCTGCTACTGAGTCTACGGATATGCCCTCTCCGTAAATGGCTTCTTACACCCCCCTCTCCATCGTTATTACTTTCGTATGGGCTATCCCAAGTCTCCCCATTTATTGACAGCACATGGTAGTCAAAAGATTTGTGTGTCCTACTTTTTTTCTTTTGGCCCCGCGTGCCTACTATAGATAATTTTGGGCTGGCTCTTTTATTTACTTTTACATTCTCCAAGGAAAGCAATACATGTAGGAACATCAACGAAATAACGCAACAACTGTATTGCTTTCTAGCTACCTCTTCTGCGCCGCCTCTAAAAAAGCTCCTAAGGTTTGCAATATGTATAGTCGTTGCAAGGTCATTATCTGCAATCATTAATGTGTACCCATATTCCTTAGGGACCATTAACACTTTACCCGCGAAAGGGCACCATTCTTGGTTTTTAACATTCCAAACCCCAGCCGTGAGTGCGATATCATTACTGTCCTCGCATTGTTCAGCTAACACTACCGTGGGTATATGGAAAACTTTTTCGTTTATCCTATCAAGTTCCTCAGCATAGTTTACAACGGCTTCATCAGGGTTATGTTCCCTAGCGAAGTCTGCGATTGACCCAGCCGTAAAAGAATCATGCTTTGTAATTGTATCCATAAGTACGACTGTTTTAGGGTAAGGGAGCCGGACAAAGTTACCGTTATGCTCGCCGAGTTCCTGTACTTCCTTCCATGCGGTAAACGTCATATCCGGCACATAAAACTTCGGGTTGGTTTCTATAAACTCAGCCATCTCTAAAAATCTTTGTTGCCTAGGGACTTCTACATGCCCCAATGTAGCTCTTTTGCGTAAATCTTTTGCCAGACTTTTATATATTTGCCAATGTTCTTTCATCCTTATCGTTCCTTATGGTGTTCACATTTAGTTACTGGGCACCAACCACATAAGGGAGTGGATACCGCATTCCATACTCCTGATTCTTCAGCAACTCTAAGGCGTTCAAGGTCGGGGTGGAACCCAGCAAAATAAGAGTTAAGTAACTCTCGACTATGCTCCTTGCGAATGAACTCGTTGCTTACTACATAAATTAGTGCTGACTTAATTGTGTTCACTTCAGGGAAGTGGGTGAACGTGGCTGCGGCTAAGGCATCTAGCTGGGCAGTATCCGCGTACTTCGCATTCTTTCCCGTCTTGTAATCTATGAGGTATGCCTTCTCCCCGTCTACAATAACTAGGTCGGCTATGCCCCGCCACCAAACATCTTTATCAAAGAACTTGCATGGGCCTAGGTCTGTGCCATCGTAGGTAAGGCCATACTTAAGCTCACAATGCTTCTCGCCGGGTATGTTTTTAAGGGAGGTTAACATCTTAGTTATGAAGTCAAACTTCTTAGGTATCTCTTCCCCATTCTTTATGTGTAGCTCCGCAGCTTTGTGCAGCTCGTTACCATAGCTCATTGCTAGGCTGCCTTTATCTTTAACGTCTTTAGCCACCTTAAGGTGATAGTACTTCTTTGGGCACTGTTTAAATGTACTTAAGCTACTGTAAGACCATGCAGTGGGCATAGTTAATCTCCTAGGTGGTTAGTTGCCACATGCACGCCGCAAGGGCAAACATGCTAATTACCGCTATGGCAGTCAAAACGGAAACTTTGTGTTGTAACTGCCTGTTTTCCCTACTCACTTCCGAAACACGCATATTAAGCGTATTGAGTTCTTTATGGGCAAGGCAAAGTACTTCATCGTGCAGCTCCGTAAGTCTTCTCCAGTTATCAGTCGGCATTCTATTACCCCTTAGTGCTAGGGTCATGGTGGAGTTTCTTCTCATATATAGTGGCCTTCTTACCTACATAAGTAGACTCCCCGTGAGCGTGCTGACTTATAATACCACCAGTGTTGAGGTAAGTTTTTATGTCCTCAGCAAGGGCCTCTCTTTCAGCGTCTTTAAGAAATTCTTTTGTGGGCTTCATTATTTAACTCCGTGTATTTCAATTAACAGGTCAATACAGTGTTTGGCTTTCCCTAAGTCTTCTAACGGGTTGCCCTTGTTCTTCCATCGAGAGATGTATTTAACTACGTTACCCTCTAGTAAACTTAAGCCATTCTTCTCGGCGTACTCCGCCGGTTGGATAGCCATATTTTTATAGTGCGTCCCCCCTGTCTGTCTGCTGAGTGCGTTAGCCTCTGCGTCACTTCTCCTCCAATCCTCCAACATAGCTTGATTTCTTAGCTCGTCCAGTTGCTCCGCGGTCATCGGTTTCTTTGCCACTTTTGGTATCGTTGCGTAAATCATCTGTGTTCCCCTTAGTTTTGTTAAAGATTTTATCCCAGTTGCTGCTTGCTCCAGCAGATTCCATATCTATTTTTAGCTTCGTAAACTCGCCGTACTTCTCTCTAGTGCCTACATTTATTGATTTACCTGAGTCGTCTTCTATTTCAACAAACTCGACATTAGGCCCTTCTCCCTTCAAAATAATATTAATCATCGCTCTCTACCTCCAGCAATTCAGGGTTCTCGTGGATGTTGCTGATTACCTCAATTGACTCCAGCGAAAAGTGATACATCTCTGTCGGATAGTCTTTAACATATGGCGATGTCGCGCACCAAGCGCCTTCGACAAACTCAACCTGAAAGTTTAGTGGGTTATGGTTCTCAGACTTAAAAATATCCCCCTCGTAAACCTCAACGCCGTTCTTGTCCTTGAGTCCGGTGTATTGCATTAAAGGCATTGAAGCCCTTTCTATATAGACAATTGAAAGGTGCTGTATATGATTACCTTCAATCATCCTTGGCGGCTTTGAGTCCGCGTCCCAAGCTCTAAACTTGATTTCTCTCATGTTACAGCCTCGTATGTTTTGTCAAAAATGTCTGGTTTGCAGGGGTAGAACTCGCCGCTAACGCCTTTAATTATCCAATCTCCCAGCCTAGCCGTCATGTCTCCTTCAAGGGTGTGTATTCTAAGCAAAGGAGACCCTTTAGCATCAAAGTCAGTCGTAGCGATGCACCTGACAAAATTTAAACATTGATCTTTGCTTTCTTCAGTAAACTGCATAGCGTCAATTACTACTGGCTTCTTTCTATATTTCATCGTCCATCCCCCCGCTGTCGGCCAACCGCTGTTGCCTTTCCTCCTCAATATCGAAGGGGTCCACCCTAGACCATTCTAGGGTGTCTAAGTACTCATCTAACTTAATGTACTGTGGGTCTTTGCCCTGTATCGTAAGCATCGCCATCATCCCCGCTGTCTTCGTGAAGTTCATCATCATCATCATCATCATCATCTTCACCTAATAAGTCCCAAGTCTCAGATATGATAGCCAAAAGCATGTTTTTATCCACGCCTGTCCTAAACGCTAACTTAACAACGAGTATACCAAGAGTCGTTAAAGCAACTGCAACCCGCTTACCCTCGGCAATATCTTTATTGTTATTTAACTCGTCACTAATAACTTCGATCAGTCTACTTTCTAATCTTTTAATGCTGTTATGTTCTCGGTCATCCATAAAAATTATCCTTAGTTTGTGTTAGGTGGGGTGCGTACTCACAGTAATCATTAACTCCCCCAATTCAGAGCCTTTGCTTCCTGCTTGTACGACTAGCGTAGCGTGCTTACACGGTATGGACAAAGCCTAAGAGTCCTAGGGTTTGGCCTTTCTATACTGCGGGTGTTTTCCATGATCTGCCCACCGCCCGCTGGGACAGGGACTGCCTATTTACTACAGCAGTCCACTTCTACTAACAGCTACCGTAGGACTCCCCGTACCCGCCTTCACAATCAAGCGGTAGATCAGGGGCCCAAGCCGGTCTAATCTTCATAAGTTCTTCGACGCGCTGCATTGCTTTAACAACATCTACTGTTGGGGCAAGTGCTCCTATCGCATCGTGAACAGTCATAACAACTTTATATTCCTTAGAGACTGCAAGCAACTGCTCGCCAATGACAATCCGGGAAAGTGCTTGGCATACATTCTCTATAACCTTACCACCGTATATCCTAGTTGGCACTAAGGTGCGACCCTTGAGGGTATCGTATAGGGTTTCTGATTCCCCCTCCTCGTCTACTTCCACCCGCAGGTTTGGGTAACTTACATAAAGGCCATTGGGTAACAGTATACCGTCTTCACCATCTGCCAGCAGAGCGCCGTTGCATCCAAGACTAACCACCTTATCTAGCTGCATAGCCTTGAGTGCATTGCCTGCTTCTTTCCATAGCTTTGTAATCGCAGTGTAGGTTGCTCGGTATACTTTTATAATTCGTTCGCATTCTTCTATGGGTAACTTAACATTAAATTGCGCTAACTGTGCTTGGAAGCGATCCGGGCCCATGCCGTACCCACAGTTGTGCACTATTAATGGCCCCTCATCCGTCCCTATTGTGAAGCGATTGTTCGGCCCTGCGTAGGCGAGATCGAAGGTCTGCAATAGTCGCGGTAAGTTTGATGACGCTGCGCCGGTTAGACATGTTTTCACTCCTAGTGGTGAACCGCATGTTGTTGGGCTCGTACCCCTTGTCATTATCAATCCTATCCATCTCAAGAGCGGGTACATCCCACCCGTCAAGCGTTTGTACGTAGCTAAGGAACTCACTCCGGTTCTCTCTCCACCCTGCGTATACTTGTATGCCCCGCCCCCCATAACTTTTATACTGCTTGTTGCTGATGGTATGGCACCTTCCGATAGCGGATGATAGCCTGTTGAGTAGGCGTTCGCGGTGCTCGTTGTCTGGTAAGACCTCTGCATACCCCCAATAAAGTTTACGAGTGCGGTTGGCACTTTTTTTAGCACATAAATCACACCGCGTACTACTGAAGTTTTTGAAGTTATGGGTATCAATAGTGTGTTCCCCACCGCCACAGCCGCAACTAACAATGAGGGCGTTAAACCCACCCCGCGTGCCCTTGATGTAGCCCGTGACGGTAAGTTTGCCGCTCCGGTGTCCAATGCTAGGGACCGGATATTTACGTCTTGCACCACTGATGCGGTCTCCTTCCACTTGGTCCCGCACAACACTCGATGATCTGGTGTCAACCAACTCCCGCAAATGTTCACGGTTTCTTTTAAGCCTTTCTCCACTAATCCTTGGTGGCATATCCAATTCTCCCCATCCCAAAGTTTATCTTCTACAGAAACCTGTTCAATCGGCTTCCATCCTGAATCACAGAGTACTGGAGTTCCCTCGGAAATACAACCTAGTATAGTCTGCTTGCCTACAAACCGCTCGCCCTTGGTTATGTCAGCTACATCCTTACCGTATATACTCGCGGCCATAATCTTGTACACATCATCACCACGGGCAAACGCTTCTACTAGGCTGTCCTCCCCTGCTAACCATGCAAGCATCCTTGCCTCGATCTGAGACAAATCACAGTCAATAAATGAGAAGCCCTCGGGAGCACATATTGCATATTTTAGCTTAGAGCCGCGTGTTAGATTCTGCATATTTATCTTGTCGAACCCGCCCCACCTACCCGTATGTGCCGCGTAGTATTTTAGTGGAACGGGCAGTTGTCCTCGGCTTGCAATACCTATAAAACGTGCAGTCCGTGTTTCTTCTAGGGTTGACTTGACCCCTAACCTTGCAGCGACCAATGCTTGGACTTCAGGGTTCTCATGCTCGGCTAACTTCTTGAACGCTTCATCTGTCTTAGCAAACGCAAACGCTTCCTTCCCTGTAGTAAGGCTTATCTTGGTCGGCGGTACTACACCATAGCTTTCTAGTAAGGCAGCAAACTGCGGGTTGCTTGTTAGTTGTTTCCGGTCGTGAGTCACCCTCGCCATGAGTGCTGCTTTATCTTCAACTAGGGTAGCCAAGTGCTCCTCTAGTATCTCCTTATCAAGCACCAATGCCGGTTCGGTAAACATACGCATGGTTAGGTCAATCAAGTCCAGCTCAAAGATGGGTGTTCTCTTGATGAGCACTTGGAACAGCTTATAAGTCAAATCCGCATCTTGTACGCAGTAACCACCATAGGCGTGCATCTCTTCTTCCGTGAAGTCTAGCCTACGCTTACCAAGGGCATCGTTAACCTCTGTGCCTTTCTTGCCTAGGTTGTAGTAAGTAGCCAGCGCGGATAGGCTACCACCAACTTCTATAGTGTGAATAGCTCGCGCCATAGACAGCGTATCTACAATTTTCTTAGGGCGGATGTCGAAGTGCCAATTAAGTATAGCCATGTCGAACATCGCATTGTGTGCAACAGCTACACTGTTCTCCCAATCAAAGCCATCCAGAAAGGCTTGCACCTTTTGCTTAGGGCCGGTACACCACACAGTCTCACCATGATAGTTGGCCCTAGAAGTTTTAACCGCAACACCAATGACCTCAAACTTATCGGCGCGTATGTATTCTTCTAGGGTAAACTTTCTTAGGCCGTAGTCTTTTGCGTAGTAGGTTTCAAAGTCTATCGTGAGTATGTCCATGCTACCTACTCTCCCGTAGCTCATTAATGGCTTTTCTGTAACGCTGCTGTGCGCGGCTATCGGCTCTGAGTACGTCTTGCATATCACGCATCTCTTCCAGCTTTACAGCCCGTTCGCGTGGGGTTAGAAGGTATGGTGGTGGTTCTAGGGGTGTCTGGTCGTAGCTATTAGTGCAAGCCACTGCTTGGGTATCCTCTGCTTGGGTATCCTCTGCTTGGGTATCCTCTGCTTGGGTATCCTCTGCCCCCAGTAAGTGCTTCATTACTTCTACATCAAACGCTTCGCGCTGTATTTTATTGTAAGCCGCCTCTAACTTACTGCGCTGGTTCTCGGTTATGAAACCCTTACTCTTGTCGGGCGTAAGCAGTATTCGTGCAAAACCGTGCCAGTGTGTACCCCCATCTATGGCCCCAACTAGCCCACGCGAACGGGCTGTAGATACCCCAACTGCGAAGTCCTCGGGGTGTGTGTCCATACGGTGCATTACCATTTCGTATCCAGTGTCAGTCATTTAGTGCTTCCTCTAGTGTTTGTAGGTTGTGCTCATTTATTATTAACGCTATACCTCCTGCATCTGTTATAGCTTTTAGTTCCCTGTCTTGTAGTGCGGTAGTTGTATTACTACCAGCCTTACATTCAATGCCAAAGAACTTACCTCTGTAGCAGCAGACTACATCTGGTACGCCTGATCTACCCATACCAAAAGTAGCGGGGAAGAAGTAATAGGCGCTGTATGCCTTAAGCATTTTTACTACTTGGTCTTTAACTTTTTTCTCTGGGGTACTCATTATTAAATTGTATCCTTATAGGTTTACTTTGTAAACAACCAGTTCTACCACTTCCGCTTCATTAAACTTAAGCTGCTCTCGTCAATAGTATTAGCTGATAACGACTCGTAGTGCTGCTTCTGGTACGGTCGGTATGGTCGAACGGGGTTATCTACACGTTTCCTGCCTACAGTGCCTTTGAAACGTATATTGTTCTTCCTAGCGAGAGTTGATACAGACCCCTTTGGTATGTCTAGGGAAAGGCTTGCCTCCCGTATTGTCGTACCTAAATCTGCTAACCCTGCGACAAGCATAATAGTTTCTTCTGTGTACTTAGTCACGATACCCCCCTTATTTATTTTAGCCTCAGATACTTTCAAGTTTTTAAATATGTAATTATTGGGGTCCCCATCAATATGCCTAATTGTGCTAGGCGGAGGAGAACCGTTCATATAAACCCATGCTAATTTATTTAGGCTGTAACAGAGTCCGTGCAGCTTAATGTTGTGGTTTACGAGATTTTTTACAACCCCCAACCCATAGCGGCCACCAGATGACCTTTGTATTCTTATAAATTGCCCCGTGAAAGGGTTGTAGTGGAGATATCTTTTTATCCAATGCTTGTTGGGGTACTTGATGGGGGCTGTCATTTCTTATCACCTATAGGGTTAATGGCTATTCTTGCGTTTTAATTTCCAATACTCTGCTTTCGGTTACGCAAGAAACTCTTAGCCAATCCTCTGCTTTGGCTTCAGCCCTTTGACTTGTTCCGCGCACGTTTCCTATAATCCAAGATGAGCATCTTTTGGTTTTATACTGCACTAAAAAATATCCCATTACTTATCACCTATAGGGTTAATGACTAGTACGTTCTTTATCAAGTCAGCTAAATCGTGATGGCTCCACAAAGTAAGCTCAGGCGGTTCGCCTCTAATCGCATTGACCGAATCAGTTAGTATGACGGACTGCATTTCAATAGTTGCAGCAGATATCTCGGCCTCTTCTCGAAGCTCTGCTATCTCGTCTTCTTTGTCTGCTACGGCATCCCTATAAAACTTTATCTGGGCTTGATCGTTTCCTATTACGTTCCCCATTTCTGCTATGGTGGCTTCATGTGCCATAATCGTGCTGTAAGCAAATTTAAGTTTTCCTGTTGGTTTATTCACCCTGCACCTCCAGTGCTTTTGTTAGTTCGTCAGATATAAGGGCATCGCGCATGGCGTAAACCCCTGTCCAAAACAACTCAGACTCAAAACGGCCTTTTAGCTTACTAGGAACCTTAACTGTCTCTGCTAAAGCAACGTAGTTTGGCACTTCTTTCATCGGCTCACGCGATATGGTTACTGTGGGCGGCTTGGGAATATCATCAAAAACATTCAAACATTCTTGGCAGTAGCCAATAGAAACAGCCTGATTGTTATCACTCATTGGCATCACCTATAGGGTTAGTGGTTAGCGGATAAGTTCCACCATACTTTTTAATTAATGCAACCGCGTCACTGGATACTAGTGGGTCAAGGGCCATTGCTACTTCATAAGAAACAATGTCGTTAATCGCCTTAGCGGGGTCTTCCTCGTGGGACTTTGAAAATATGTGAAGAACAATTAGCCTTTCCACCATTGCTGTCTTCCATGCATCTTGCTCTAGGGCTTCGTTACTCATTTCACACCCCATTCCGTTAGCTTGGCGCATACTTCTTCTGCCGTCGCCCTAGTAGACACATAGCACCCACCATAGCTACCAAGTGCGTCACACACAGTTCGCCAACTTGCATTTGCTACACTGTAGTAAACCGAATACTGTGTCACAGTGGCGTCCCAATCTGCTACAAACGTAGGGTCCACAAGCGCACAGGCTTTTACGATGGCATTGTTACGCCTGATTTGTGGTGCTGCTTTCTCGGCCAATTCCCTAGTCGGGTAGGTTAAGAAGTTGTTGTGTATTAGCCCCGAATTAAACATAGGCCCCTTGTTAAACTCCCCGTGACAAGTAACAGTGCCCCGTAAACTTACAGAGTAGTAGTTTTCGGTTGGGCCTGATATAACTTCGTTGCTGGGCTCTGGCTCCCAGTCTTTGAGTGGTCTCGGGGCAGGTATCGGGGTGAATAGTATTGTCCCGTCTGCGTTGGTTGTCTTTATGTACTTATCTTCGTTAACTAGCATTGTGTTCTCCGTAGTGGGTGACCGACCGTTATGTGATTTATGTTCCAAATAATGTTTAATCCAAGTCAGCCTAGTTTGCTGCCCATTTAGCTTGGATTTTAGGTTGCCTATGTATCTCTCACAGTTGGAAAGGCTCCACATTAATTGTTGGACTGATAGGTGCTTAAGATCGCTCATTGTGTTCTCCGTGGTTGGTGTCTGGCATGTTGTTCTCTTCTATTAAGTAGGCCAGCTCGGCTTTATATTTACACAGCTCTTCGATGTTGCTGAACTCACGAGTACCGTTTGTGTAGTGGTTGACGCTTCCTACGTCTAACCCGCACCAGTACTCCAAGTCAAGGAGGTAGGCGTTCAAGTACATTCTTAGTTTGTCATTCATAAGTCAGTACCTCAGATTCAGTTTCGATCCAGACCTTAGCGCCACAGCTTAGCGGCCTGTCTGGGCTATAGATTATTGTGCTGGGGCCATTAACCTCAACACGGTTACACTTAATGTTTTCCTTATAAGTCTTTACAGTAAGTACAGGGAGGTCAGCCCCCTTGTTAAGAATAGCAGCACCTTTGGCGTTTGCACGAATGTTGTGCTGGTTCACATGGATTCTAGTCTTCATGGTAATCCCCTTTTTCCAACGCTTTCTCGTAATAGCTAACTAACACTTTACGCATCTCTAGTGTGTACTGGGAGTGCGCCTTAAAAAACGCGAGCACTTCTTCAGGGAGGCGCATGTTTACGTGGATCATTGCAGGCTTGACGGCCTTACCTCTGCGAGGTTTGTCATTTGCTTCTTGGGTCATAGGTTTCTCCGGCTTACCAGTCATAGGTTTTAATAATAGCTGCAACTTCTTGCTGCACTTCTTTGCGTAGGGAGGCAGACTCCTTAAACATCTCGGGAGTGCGGCCCTCCATCATTGCTTCCAGCTTGGCGCACGCCGCGTCTATCTTTGGGTTGTTGTTTATGTTCATGGCCTTTGCCCACCTACAGTTCTGTAGCTGCGTAGTAACAAAAGATGGGTGAAACCTGCTGCCCTTACCTCGCACAAAGTGTTCCGCGTCTGTACATTTTTCCATCAGGGTAGTCAGCTCTGATAGTAGTCGGGTGTCATTTTCCTTAGCCGCGTCTTGGACACGGCGCTCCACCTCGTCATCACATGACTTGATAACTTCCGCTAACTCCTCCTTGGGTAAGTCTATGCACAGATGACCAGACTCCGGCACTGGTGAAACGGTAAAGTTCCATGTGTACTTACTCATCACCTCAGCTACGGACGGGTAGTCTGTTGCTTTGAACACATCTCCTCTAAGCATCTCGGCCTTGTCTAAGTACTGCTCATACCTGTGCTCATAGTCACGCACTAAACCCTCGAAGTTGGCACGCATAGCGTTATGCTCTTGCTTATACTCCATGAACATTCGGGTAGAACATAGACGGAACCCGCGCTCATCCCAAGGTAGTGTACGTGCGGCGTGCCAGTGACGTACCTTGGCAGCGAAATTCTGAATCTCTTTGTGGTCATGCGAACCGACCATCAGGTTGTCGTACAGGCTCATGGCTGAAGGGTCAGCATTCTTGATTGCTGCTACCTCGCGCTCCACTGTCTTGTTGCGCTTACGCGCTGCCCATACGCCGATGTTAAGTTTTACTAATACTGCGCTGCTCGCTAGTCTGCTCATTATGTACTCTCCGATGACCCTAGAATGTCTAGGGTGAATTAAGTGATGTTGACCGTTCGGCCAATTGGTGCAGTTATTTTAACATTGTTTACGATTGCCCATAGTACGGGCACAGTCCACTTGCCCCAGTTGCGTATCTCACCATCAGTAAGAACTACTACGCAATCCGCCTTGATGCCGTTAGCCTTTAGGTATTCTGGAACGCATGAGGGGGAAGTACCTCCACCACCTCTTACATTACGTACCGCTGGGGCCTTGGCTAGGGTGTCGCTAGTGTAGACCTCATGGCTACCTACCTGCCCATCCCAATCTATAACGTGAACCTTATCTACGCTTAGTTGGCGCACAAGGTTGACCATCTCTGAAGTTACCTTAGTAAGCCTATCGTCCATGTGCATAGAGCCAGACGCATCGCGGGCCAGCACTATTTCTTTTATACCCTTACCTACTAGGCTAGGCATAATCATGTCCATGTGTAAGAACCTACGGTTAGGTCTGCGCCATGATGACTGGGTTTTCTTCCTACATGTTGAGTTCATAAAGGCCCGCAACTGTACGCGCCAATCTATTTTGGGTGTGACTAACTGGCCTAGCCCTAGCGAATCAGTGAGCGAGCCTTCCCCCATCTTGTGTCCAGAGTGTATGCCTTGGCGTATGGCTTGCGTTATCTCTTCGCCTAACTTTGCTAATTCTTCCGTACCTATAGCCTCTGCCTCATCCCACTTATGGTCGTCAAACCCCTGCCCACCTTCTTCGCCTCCCTCGCCTCCCTCGCCTTCATCCTCATCCTTGGCCTCTTCTTCGAGCGCCTTGTATATGCGGGTAACCGTCCAGTCGTGGTACTTGGGGTCGTATAGACCTATTGGCTTGTTGTCTATATCTGTAGGCATCTGGATAAGTTTGCCTGTCGGATCAGCCATGACTAGCTTGGAATTGATCCAGTAGTCCGTAGCTTGGTTAGAGCGGGCAGCATTTTTCTTGGCCAGCGTTTTGTAGACAATTAGGTGCATAGCCGCTTTGTGCATCCACTCATGCACCATGATGAACCCTACGCCTAGGTCACCGTTGCCTATCTTGGTACATAGAAACTCTGGGTTGTAGTAGCAGTCTCTCCCGTTAGTAGCTGCTATAGGTACATCAGTGGTTAGTATTGTGCTGCCGTGCATAGCGACACCACCCAATAAGCCAAACTCCTCGGAACGCATGAGCTTGATCTTGATTGCCTTAAGCCTTCTTTCAAAATCCATAGTCTTGTCCTCGTGTGTGTGGGCTTACCCTAGTAGGTCTTGGTTCTCTACCATCCATTTGGCAAAGGATCGGTTGCGGAACATAAACTTTTGCTTATCTTTTTCCTTGGCTAGACAGACGGAAAATATGACTTGGAATTCCTCATCCATGCGCCCAAGGTATTTTAGAATGTTATCAAAATTCTCCGCGTTGGCGCGTGATAGTAAGCCAAACGTGAGGACCGCGCGGCCACCGGCATCAGGCGGAACAGTAGCCGTCATGGGTGTTTGCTCAATAGACTTTATTGAAGGCAGTGAGTCTTGGTACTTAAGAAACGACACAATAGAGTGAGCGAACGGCGCACCCGCTATACCCGTAAGCGCGGCCTGTAGTAGCCCATGCCCATTCCTATCTTGGTATATGTCGCGCTGCTTAATCACCTTGCTTGCTATCGCTAGTGTGCGTGGAGATACCACGTTGTCATCGGGGTTTGCTGGGTTGAAATTGAACTCGTTAACCATGCCATCTACATAGGACGCTAAGCACTGGGGATAGCGGTCTACCCATGCCATAACTAGCGGGTCAATACCATTTTGCGCTGCCCAGATAAGCCAAGCCTTAGCCGTAGGTTTCGTCAAGTGTATCTCTGCTATGCGCTGTCGTGTGTGTTGCTCTAAGCCATCACCTACGCCGTCGGTATCTAGGTTGCCCGTCATAAAGACTATGCTTCCTTCAGGGAGCGGAACATCACCTAGTCGTGGATTATTTATTTCCAGCATAGGGTGAAGCATATTCTTTACGGCATCAGCACCTTTTGTGAACTCATCTAGGCATATTATTACCGGCTTGCCCTCGGTCAACCTAAAGCGAGAGTTCGGGTAATAGCGGGTAACTTGGGAGTCGTGGTCTATGACAGGCATCGCCGCGTCACCTATATCCAAGTTGGGTACATCTACCATAGACAGTAGATAGCCTGTCTGTTCTTGCAATGCTAAGGCTAGGGCAGTCTTACCAACTCCCGGTTCTCCGCGAACCATGAACCGTACATCAGGGTTATTCTTGATTAGCAGCACCGCTTGATCGTGTGTTACGGATACGTTTGCATTTACTATTGAGGTTGTAGTCATGTTGTTGCTCTCTTAGGTTCACCCTAGAATGTCTAGGGTGTTTAGTTGGGTTTGTTGTTAGTGGAGGTATATAGTACCACGTTTAAATATTAATGTTCCTTGGCTACAGCCACCGAGATGAGTTGGTAAACTGCGAATTGTAGTAGTGCTCATTTGCAGACGCTTTAGAGCTGAAGTCTGTCATTACCCTGCGCTCTATTAACTCCGCTGCCTTTGTAAACTTAATGGCATCAACTATGTTTATCTTAATAGAGGACAGGGAAAAACTCTTATCTCTGGAATCATAAGCTCGGGCAAGTAATAGCTCCGCCATGTCAGCCCATTTATCCTCGTCACCTATAGCCTCATACACCTCTAACATAGTGGTACTGCTGTACGCCCCTGCTCGGTTGTAGTTATCCTGCGAGCCAAGGACTGAAACCATGCTAGTGCAGAAATCCATAAACGGTTTGGCCCTACGGCGCTCGATGGTCATCGGCTTGTGTCTAAGGTAGTAGCAGTGGGGTGTGGTCGGTTCGTGTACTACCCATACTCCAGACTCTTGGTACAACTTTATTGGACCACCCCCTTGAATCTTTGACAGGTTATCCCCGCCGGTAACCATAGCTTCGCCGCGGTGGCTGGATGCGTACACACCGCGCGGCATTACTTTAGAAGCGAAGGCATTAGTAGACACGGTGTTGTAGCCACAACTATTATAGTGAATCTCCCCGTTAGACAGGTATACCACCACGTTGGAGCTATGCAGCATACACCCTACGGCTGGGTACTCTATACCGTCTATGCCTGTGGCTCGGGTGAGGTTGATCGTGAACTGTTGCTTGCTGCGCTGCTCCAAAGGTCTTACGTTGTTGCTACCACAAATTGGCGTGATGCTCTCGTACTTAGAGAGCGCGACTATATAGCTACCAAGGGTTGGTACGTTTGTTACATCTACTGAAAACATATTATTTACTCTCTTGGGTTTACCCTAGAATGTCTAGGGTGATTAATGGGTTGTACTATGCTCATGCTTTCTTACGGTGCGAATCAATTGCGTCAGCCGCAATGATAGTTCCTCTTGCTCCTTACGCTTTACGCTGATCGACTTCTTAAGCTCTAAGATTCTCTTGCGCTTGGCGGGGGAAATTTTGTCGTTAGCTTTGCTCATGCTTTGACCCCTAATGAATCGAGTATTGCTTGGGCATAGTCTAGTATGCGTAAGGTTTCCGCTTGCTTATCACTGTCGTTATAGTCAAGGGTGTGCGCCCTATAGGCACCGATGCTTAAGTACCTGCACCCCGCCTTAATCATCCAGCCCGTTGAGTCAAGAACTAATAAAAACGGATACCCATCCGATCTTTGCGGGAGCATGTATAACCCCTTCGCTCCTGTGGAGGTAACCCATCGCAAGTTAGCATCGGTCAAGTCAGCACCGGTCAAGTCAGCACCGGTCAAGTCAGCACCGGTCAAGTTAGCACCGGTCAAGTTAGCACCGGCCAAGTCAGCACCGGTCAAGTTAGCACCGGCCAAGTTAGCACCGGCCAAGTTAGCACCGGTCAAGTCAGCACTGGCCAAGTCAGCACCGGTCAAGTTAGCATCGGTCAAGTTAGCACCGGCCAAGTCAGCACCGGTCAAGTTAGCACCGGTCAAGTTAGCACCGGTCAAGTTAGCACCGGCCAAGTAAGCACCGGCCAAATCAGCACCGTGTAGCACAGCCCTTTTGCCCTCGTTTTCATCATCCAGCCATCTGGAGTGCTTGTATAAGATTTTGTCCAGCTTCTTCTTGGTAATTATCATGTCGTTCTCCTTGGGTTGACCCTAGAATGTCTAGGGTGGTTAGTTCGCGGTGTGGAGGACTTGCTTGCCATTAATCTCGGCCAGCATTACATTTATCTCATGGCCTTTCGGGGCCAATCTCCCACTACTGAACGCAACCACTGATTTCTGCTGCGCCTCATAGCTACTCATAGCTTCTACGTCTAACCGCTTGCCTTTATAGAAACACACGTAGCCGTTCATAGTTTCTCTCCTAGAAGGGAGAAACAGCCTTGCCACTCCCTGTAATGATGTTGGTCGGCCAGAGGTAACCACTCAAGGCTCCCGCTTACGCTGCGCTCCACACAAATAACTCCTCTCATTGTCTTTTACCTAGGAGTAACCCAGTGTGATTCGCAATCACATCATCCTCGCGGGCCTTGGCTATATGCCCCTCAACCTGCTCTAAGGTCATTAGCTTGTTTAAATACCTAGACGGGTAATTGCCGCCGAACATGTTGCGCTCTCCTTCATAGGTCAGGGTCACTGGAAACTTACCATCTTTTCTTGCCTGCTTAATCGTCATTATCATGTCGTTCTCCTTGGGTTGACCCTAGACAGTCTAGGGTGATTTGGGTTAGCTATAGTGCGAGTGTTAGGCATACAAGGGCATAAACCACAGGCAGTGCAATTACTGCGCCTATAAGACCTTTGGTTATGTCGAGCATGAGGATGCGTCTCCCTAGCTGCTTTCGAGTCCTACGGTCTAAGTGAATCTTATTCATATGGTTAATCTTGCTGGTCATTATTTTGCGCCTTTTGTTATATGGTGAACGGACACTTGATAGCCACTTTTTAGCATGCTTTCCTTGTTTGCTTGCCATCCCAGCGCGTATATGACGGAATCCATGCTTTGTTTATTAGCCGATACAGCTATTGGAGCACCTATGCCGTCATCCGACACAATGTACATATCCCAAGAATTATCCCTAACGTATATTTTGACTGCTGTGGTTGGTTCCTGAATTGTCATGTTGTGCTTCCTGTGTTGACCCTAGACACTCTAGGGTGATTTGGGTTAGGTGGTTATTACTGCTAGTGAAGGTATATAGTACCACGTTTAGATATTAATGTTCCTCTAGGGGCGAAACTCAAGAATGAGTGTAACCGTCCGTCTCGATGCCTAGCCACATGCCCGACCACTGAACCATCAGGCAATTAAACCCTTGCTGTACCGTCCTACGGAATTCTATATAAGTCATGCCTTGATCATTCTGTGTCCACTTGCGGTGGATTGCTTTGCGCTGGGCCTTAGTTGTTGTAGTCATGTTTATGCTTCCTATGTTGACCCTAGAATGTCTAGGGTGATTTGGGTTGGTGGTGTTTACTGCTAGTGAAGGTATATAGTACCACGTTTAGATATTAATGTTCCTTGGGCGGCGGCAACAGCTACGATGAT
>Ga0222650_1000168_pt1 | contig 59477 bp, 41 predicted proteins | sample AntAcemetagen367_FD_179820 | JGI IMG/M metagenome (GOLD analysis project Ga0222650, IMG submission 179820) | Saline water microbial communities from Ace Lake, Antarctica - #367 | ecosystem: Environmental > Aquatic > Non-marine Saline and Alkaline > Saline | place: Antarctica: Ace Lake... | reverse complement strand
CCACCATCAGATCGCGGATCAACCCGATCTCGACACCCGTGATGTGACGTCCCTGAATCATCCTACCCTCTACCATGAACAACACCGTTCATGGTCACGCCGTTCGAGTCCAGCAAAAAATGCTTTTTTGTTTTTTCTATTGTGCTCAGGAGGCGGCGGGGCCACTATCCTCAGTTCAGTAGTCCCACAGTGGGGCTACCTGAGTAGTTACGTTTCGGTTTGCTAATCCATCAGCTCGACTCAGCCGAACATACGCGCACGCCAGCGGATCAGTGCCGAACCCAGCAGCAGTTGCAGGGGATGATAAAACAGCAGGGGTAGAAGCACGACGCTCGGATCCACAGCACTGCCACCAAGTGTGAAAATAGCCGCAGCATACGGCACTCCGACGGCCAGGCTTTTCTGGCTCCCACAATAGAACGCGGTTACCCGATCCGGAGCTTCCTGAAGAAGCCACCGCGCACTTGACCAGACAACAAGCGACATCACCGCGAGCAGCAACACTGCCGCAATAAATGCGCTGAGAGCGAACCCGGCCCCTACCCTTTCCCAAACCGCATCGCGGAAGCTGGTCGAGAAGCTCGCGTACACCATAAAACAGATGATGAATTGATTCAGCGGGCCGGCGACCTTCTTGACTAGCGGAACAAAGTCCAACAACGGCTTCCGTAGTAAGTGGCCGATGATGAACGGTAACAGCACCACACCTACGATCGTCCGTAACGCCGGGCCGACATCCAGCGGCGCACGATCGCCCGCAGTCGCAGTGAAAGTCACTACAGCTACCGGGACGATGACGACGCCCAGAAGATTCGATAAAACCGTATTGAAAACTCCACCCGCCACATTGCCGTCCGCCTGAACAATCAATGCCACTGCCGAGGAGACAGTCGTAGGCAGCACCGAGAGAAAAAACAGTGCGGTTCGCAGCTCTGGTGCCACGCGGTCACCCGCCACCACCAGCGCGGTGAGCACTAACAATGGCGCCCCAAGGGTGATCCAGAACTGAGTCAAGAGATGCAGCCGCCAATTCGTGAACCCCGAAGCGATACTGCCCGTCGATAATCCAAAGCCCTGAGTAAGGAAAATGACGATGATACCGACCTTGGTCCAGACTTGGCTCGATAACCTTCCTCCGCTTGCACCCCAATCAGGCGTAAGCCAGGCTAGCACAACCGCCAGACCCAGCCCAATGACGAAGCTATTCCGTTTCAACAATCCAATCATAACTTCAGAAAACATTGCCCAACTGCGAACTGCTCGGAAGCAGCTTCCGCGCCGATTGCACCTGACTCACCCAGTCGCGCATCCGGAGACCCTGCTGGACGCCCCCGCCGATTCCTGTTACACGACATTGCCATTGGCCTAGTTCTAGCTTTTCCCATCTCCAATGCCGACTCCCGATTTCACGACCGTGCCCATACCCGCCATTTACGGTATTGGCCTCAACTATCTTTCCCACGCGCGGGAGGTCAACAAGCCAACACCAGAGCACCCGCTGGTATTCATGAAACCGCCCGCAGCAGCAACCCGCCACGGCGAACCCATCGTGCTCCCAAGATATCTTCGATCCGACAAGGTCGATTATGAAGGGGAACTCGCGGTGGTCATCGGGAGCCGGTGTAAAAACGTAAAAGCCTCTGAGGCGGCATCCTACATTGCCGGTTATACCTTGGCTATTGATGTCAGCGCGCGCGACTGGCAGTTCGATCTCGGCGGCGGCCAGTTCTGCCGGGGAAAAGGATTCGACAGCTTCTGTCCGCTTGGTCCAGTGCTGCGGACACCCGACGAAATCCCGGATCCGCAGAATCTAGAAATCCGGACTTTCCTGAACGGCGAGCTGGTCCAGCGGAGCAAAACGGAAATGATTTTCCCGGTCATGGAACTCATCGCCTTCCTGAGCGGCAGCACCACTCTGGAAGTCGGGACGGTCATTCTCACCGGCACCCCGTCTGGCGTGGGCCACCAACAATGTCCCCCGCGCTACTTGAAAGCGGGCGACCGCATCGAAGTCGAGATTCCTGAAATCGGCCGTCTGAGCCGGGATGTGGTGGAGGAGTCGCATGACCCATCAGCATGATTGAGAACTCTTTATGGCATCCGGAATGCTTCTAAGAAAAATTTATGATACGCATCGCCAAGAATGATCGCTGGTGGCTCATACGCCACATGGATCACGCGCGTCTGGCCGGAAAATTCGCTTCCCACTGGGGGAATTCGCTCTTCACCCGCCCCGAACCTTTCGAAGCAATACTTGAGGGGATTTCCCGTCATGACGATGCTTGGGCGACTCCGGACTCAAACCCCAACCTAACATCTGAAGGTGAACCTGCCGGCTTCTCAAAAGACCTGGTCGGTTCATACTCCGCCTTCGAAAACATCGATCTCGCCGCCTATCTTGAGGTCCGCGGCGCAGCAACAGAGGCGGTCGCCACAGATCACCCTTATGCGGCTGTTTTGGTCTCGATGCACACAGTCAACCTACTCACCGAACAAGCCGACCTTTCCTCGCTCTCTGCCGACGATGGCGAACTGCATAGCCGTTTCATCGACCGTCAGCGGGAACGCCAGAAAGAGCTCATCGAAATAGTCCGCAGCGACACTAAACTCGCCCCGTTCACTGAAGCTGAATCGCTCAGTGTCGCCTTCCGACTCCTTCAAGCCTGCGACAGCCTCTCGTTGGTGATTTGCTCGCGCTACCCTTCTGCCATCGACCTGAGGCACGCGCATCCAACCACTGCGGGCACTGACGAAACCATCCACTGCACACCGCTTGGCGATGATCACTACCGGCTCGATCCATATCCGTTCGACATACCGTCGCTGACCGTCGAAATTCCTTACCGGGAAGTCCCACAGGCCGACGAACCCGAACTGGAAGCATTTCGCGCCGCCTACAGCGAAGCCAAGGACTCCTGCTTTTCCGTTACTATAACCGACTAGTCCTGAATGCCTGATCTCTCGATGAAAAATTGCGTCGCACTGCTGGGTCCCGAGTTGGATCCATGGTGGGTGGATGAATTGGAAGTGACCGACGGCATCATCACCCGCATCGACCTGCGTTCCCCGGCGAAACAACTCGATGCAGGGGCGCGAGTTGTCATACCATCGATGGCAAACGCGCACACCCACATGGGCGATAGCGCACTGCCCGATGGAGCAACGGGACTAACGCTCGAAGAGGCCTTCTTCCGGCCAAATGGATACAAGTATCGCGAGCTTGAAGCGCGTGGAGAATCCGTTTTACCCGACATTGAAGCGCATCTCTCCTACATGGCCCGCAGCGGCACTTCGCTACATGCCGACTTCCGCGAGATGGGCGCAACGGGTGCCGCGCTCCTTCGAAAAGCTTCCAAGGCAACCGGGGTCGACTCAATCATCCTCAGTCAGTTCAAGGATTCGCCTTTTGACGCATCGGAATTGGAACTCGACCAGGCATCGCTTCCGGCGAGTGCCATTGAAGAGCTGGAGGCGATGCTCGAAATCGCCGACGGCTTCAGCGAGAGCACGATGAACGATCTGACAACGCCCGCCTGGGCCGAGATTCGTGACACCACGCGGAGCAAGGGGAAGCTGCGCGCGATCCATTGCCTTGAAAACGCCGGCTATCGCGAGCTGAGTCTCAGCCGCACCGGAAAGGGCGACCTTGTCCGCGCTATCGAGTTACTGGAAGCCGACCTGATCATCCACCTCACAGTGGCGAACACCGATGAAATCGCGATCCTCGCCGCAAGTGGCACACCTGCCGTGATCAATCCGAGGGCCAACGCGGTTCTCGGCCTTCCCCTCCCTCCCATCGCTGCCCTGATGGAAGCCGGAGTCACGCTTCTCCTCGGAACTGACAATGGCATGCTCAACAGCCCGAACTTGTTCGCTGAGATGGACTTCACCTACAAGGTCGCGCGCAGCCAGTTCGCAGACCCACGTTTCCCCGACCCCGCAGCGATTCTGAAAATGGCTACATCCAACGCGGGCATTGCCTTCGGTGATCGTTTCCCGGGTCAGATCGCCGAGGGACTTCCTGCCAATCTCTGTGTGCTCGATTTCCATGCGCCGCATCTGCGCCATACCCGGAACCTGCTCGCCTCCATCGTCACCCGCACGACCCCGACCGAGGTTCTCATGACACTTCATCATGGAAAAGTCCTGCATCGCCATCCCGGCTTCGACCCGTCCGCCTGAGGCCATGTTCACCGATCTCTGTATCCACGATTCTCCGACCTTCTGGCCGCATCGCAGCTGGCCGGAATTTGAAAAATGGCCAAACAAAGCCGGGACTCTGGTGCTTTGCCCGGTCACCGGACATACCGACTGGGGGCTCGGTCACCCGCTCGACGCGGAGGAACTCATCATCACGACTCTGCTTCGCCACGCTGCTGAAGTCCACTCCGCCAAGGGGAAATGGTTGACGCTTCCACCCTGCCGTTTCGCGGCCGGCCCCCATGCCCGGACAAGCTTTCCCGTGCCGCTGGAAGTTGCATTCTCGCACCTGACCGCATGGGGGCGGTCCGTCGCGGAAAGCGGCTTTCAGAAGCTCGTCTTCGTCAACGCTTCGCCTTTCCACGAGGATATCATCGATGCGGTCGGACGTGATCTTCGTGTGGAATACGGGCTTCAGGTTTTCGTCATCAACCTCAGCGGACTCGGCATCAGTCTCCATCCAAACTCTCCCGATGGACGGCAGCGCGCCCAAACACTCATCACGGCCATTCTCCAGCAGGCCCCCGTTTCCGAGGCGATCATTCCTCCTTCCAAATCCCCACTACCTCCCGGCGTCGAAGCACCATGGGATCCATCGGAGTGGCGCATGCCCGATCCTCTCTCTCTCGCCGAAGCCACTACGACCGCCCCGGTTTTCCTTGACCAGGCAACAGAGCACTTCGTCCGCCTCGTAACCGAAATTCTCGATCACCCGAAACTCGTATGAACGTCGTAATTCCATCATGGCGGAACCGTTCGCTCACAGCCATGCGGCCCGGTGAAATCGCTGCGCTGCCCGACAAGGCAACCACACCGGTCATCCTTACGACAGCTGCGATCGAACAACACGGCCCGCATTTACCGGTCGGTATGGATGCCATGCTGGCCCAAGCATGGCTCGACCTCGCCCTGCCACTCCTGGCGGACGAGACTCCATGCCTCGTCGCCCCGCCGATCACGGTGGGAAAAAGCAACGAGCACGCCGGCTTTCCAGGCACCCTTTCAATCGAGAAAGAACTGCTGTCTAAACTGATCCGTTCGATTGCCGATCAACTCGAAACATGGGGTTTCCGCCACCTGTTGGTATTGAATACCCACGGCGGAAACATCCAGGTCGTTCGCTCTTGCCTGCGTGAAATCCAAGCGGAGACACAGCTTCATACCGCACTCCTCAAACCCACCTTCACTCCGCCGGTAAACGATCGTGAGCAAGCCCATGGCTTTCACGCCGGGCAGGTCGAAACCGCGTGGATGCTCGCGCTCACGCCCGAGATTGTAGACGCCAGCCTCGCCAATCGGGAATACCCGGCCACGGCCGACTCGACCGGCGAGCTGAGGGCGGAAGCCGCACCCGCGATCTTCTCGTGGATCACGTCCGACCTCTCAAGCAGTGGCACAATCGGCGACGCCACTCTTGCGACCTCCGAAGACGGCCAAGCATGGCTTGACGCCGGAAGCCGCGCTCTTGCCGATTCCATAACTGCATTTGCAAAATGGGCGGCAGCAGAAAACCAAACTCACTCTAATTAACATCATGGATCATCATCTCGAAGCCAAGCCGACCATTCACCGTTGGGACAACAGCGTCCCTGCCCGTCACACGATTCAATCCGGAGACCGGCTCACCCTTGAGATGCTCGATGCCAGTGGCGGACAGGTTTTTCCGGGAATGACCATCGAGGAATTCGCAGGCATCGACACGATGCTCATCCACGCACTCACCGGCCCTGTCGAGATCCAAGGTGCGGAACCCGGCGATGCACTCCGCATCAAAATCCTCGAATACCGCCACCACGGCTGGGCCTGGACCAGCAACATCCCCGGACTCGGACTCCTACCGGAAGACTTCCCCGACCATTTCCTCTTCCACTGGAAACTCGATGAATTTCAAACCACCTCAATGCCCGGCGTCACCCTCGACCTGCATCCTTTTTGCGGAATCATCGGCGTGCAACGTGCGGCGGAAGGAGAATTCCGGACGCGGGCACCCGGCACATGGGGCGGCAACATGGATGTCAAACACCTGATCGCCGGAGCCGAGCTCATCCTTCCTGTCGCAACCCCCGGCGCCGGATTCTGCGCCGGCGACAGCCATGCGGCGCAGGGTGACGGCGAGGTTTCGATCAACGGGATGGAAGCCCCGATGACCGCCACTTTTGAAATCGAATGCGTGAAAGGTGGTGCCCCTCCCGGCCCTATCGCAATCGTGCCGCCGACCTTGGTGCCGCCCCGTTATCTGGAGAAAAACTGGATCACGTTCATCGAGTCCCACGAGGATCCCCGCGAAGCGTGCAGGGCGGTCGTCCGCCGCTTCATCGACTACCTCACCAAACGACTCGGCATTTCTCCGGAACAGGCTTACATCCTTTGCAGCGTAGTGCTTGATCTCAAAGTCAGCCAACTCGTAAATCTGCCCGTGACGACGATCTCCGGCTATCTTCCCGAAGCGATTTTCAACGAATCCGCCTGACCTCTGAGGCACTGATTCGCTCGATCACCGCCAGCGCCACATCATAGGCACGTTCAATCGATCTCGGAAGAATCACCTGGACGGCACTTGGAAAACCTCCGGCCGTTTCAAACGGAATCGAAAGCACGGGATGCCCGGCGAGACTCGCCGGAGCCGTGTATCCGAGCACCGATTCCCTATCCTGATTGCCCATACCTTGCTCAATCGGGGGAGCGGAACCCGGTACCGTCGGCAAAACCAGAAACCCGTGCCTCTCGATCCAGCTTTCCAGACACACCGACCACCGGCTGGCCGTTTCCTCCGCACGTTTCCGATCCTCCTCCGTCCAAACTTCCGCCCTTGCGATCCTCCCCCATGTCGCCGGGTCATAGTCTTTTTTGTAAGCGTGCAGCCAACTACGGTGAACCTCGTAGGCAGCTGAACTTTGCAGCACATTGAAGGCGGCCACCAGATCCGCCGTGTCAGTTTTCCAAGCCGCAAACTCGCCGGGACCCGCTGGCTCCGCCCACCCCGAGGTCAATCCAAGCAACTCCGGGATCAGTGCAAGACCTGGCCCACACTCGCAGCCGGAACTTCCTCCCAACCAACACAGCATTTCCACCATATCCCTCCGGTGCCAGGTCAGCCATCCCGCCGTATCAAAACGAGGTGCCAGGGGAAAAGCTCCCTCCCGGCTCCAGGGATGTTCCGGCACCATCCGAAAGCCATACAGGCCGCAATACGCAGCCGGGACTCGGATCGATCCACCCGTGTCCGTTCCCACGGCTACCGGCACCAAACCGGAAGCCACCGCCCATGCCGACCCACTGCTGGAGCCGCCCGCCAATGCTCCCGGAACCCGGGGATTCGGCACCGTGCCGAAATGCGAATTCACCCCATCCAAACCATAAGCGAACTCATTCAGATGCGTTTTCCCGATCAACAAGGCACCCGTCTCTTTCAAATCCCGCACCACAGCGGCATCCGTTTCCGCAGGGCTGGCGAGTGCATCCAACAAGCGCGATGAGGCCAGCGTTTTCATCCCCTTAACATCGAACAGATCCTTGATTACCCACGGCACCCCGCCGAACGGCCCGTTCAGCGGTTCTCCGGCGTCCCACAGGTTTCCCCCGACCAATGCCTGCTGCGCACCATCCATTCCGGGAAGCCGCGCCTGCATTCGCCGGATCGCTGCATGGGTCGAGCCTTCCGCCGCCAGATCCCTCCAGGCCGCGAAATCCGCGAAACCCTCGCTCTGAGAACTAGTCCCGGTCATGGATGACAATCAAATGGTGGGGATTTTTCATTCTGGCGGGAATTCTGCTTATCAAGCACAGTTTATTCCATGCCGAACATCGAAAAAAAGCTTTCAGATCTGGGAATCACCCTACCTGCCCCACCGGCGGCGGGAGGGAATTACGTGCCCTACAAGCGCGTCGGGAACATGCTTTACCTCGCGGGCGTTATCGCCAGTCACGAGGGCGAAATTACCCACGAAGGACAGGTCGGCGACACTCAAACGGTCGAATCCGGTTATCAAGCCGCCCGCATCTGCGCGCTCAATTCGCTCGCGGTCATCCGCCAAGCCGCCGGGTCGCTTGATGCGGTCAAACAGATCGTTTCCCTGAGCGGCTACGTGAACGCCGTCGCAGGCTTTCCTTCAAGTCCACTCGTGATCAACGGCGCGAGTGACCTTTTCCTGGAAGTGCTCGGCGATGCGGGAATGCACGCCCGCGCCGCCGTTGCTGTCGCCGGACTTCCGAAAAATTCAACCGTCGAGATCCAACTGATCGTCGAACTCACACCGAGCAAACCATGAGCGCAACCGAACCAACCCATCCCACACTCCTCGATCCGGTATTCGCCGAGCTGGAGAAATACGCCGATGACGCGGCAAAATACGATCCATCCGCAACGGATGACCGACCAACCTTCGGCACCACTGTTTTCCTTGCGGAGACAAAGGTGCCTACCCGCTACGGACTCTTCGTCGGCTACATCTTCCAGGACATCATCCAGAAGGGCTACATCATCGCGCTCACCTATGGAGATATCCACTCGGACGATCCGCTCCACACCCGGATGCACTCCAGTTGCGTCACCAGTGAAACCCTCCGCGGCTGCGACTGCGACTGCGTCCAACAACTCGAAGGCGCGATCAAGAGGATCAGCGAGGTCGGGCGTGGCGTTCTTTTCTACCTGCTCCAGGAAGGCCGTGGCGTCGGCTACACGGCAAAAGCCCGCGACCGCATGTTGGTGCAAGCCAGCCGCGACCGACTCTCGACCTTCGAAGCATACGCATTGCTGGGCCTGAAAAAGGACTACCGACAATACCTTAACGTCGCCGACATCGTAAAAATCCTCCGCATCAACGCGTCGTGGATTGTCCTCACAAACAACCCCGACAAGATCGATGCGATGAAGCGCAGCGGGCTGACCGTCGAGCGTGCCGAAACGCTGGAATACGAACCAGAGCCATTCAACCTGTTCTACCTTCAATCCAAGGCCGATTCCGGACACTTCCTCAAACGCCCGTTGCTTTCAGCGTTGAGAAGCGTGCAACCCCCCGAGCCGGTCATCCCATTCAAGCCACGCGTCCTCGAAAGCGCCGAGCGATTCATCTACATGGCGAGCTATTTCCTGCCCGTCCGTCCGATCGATAACGAGATTCTCCTTACGACTTCAGAAATGGAGGACCTCTTCCCCGGTCCCGGCATTGAGGCCCATTTGCGCCAGCCCGACCGCGTCGTGCACAGCTACCGGCTCATCCGCAACAACCGCGCGCTGATCAAAATCGACTACGAAGGCCTGAGGGAAATGGCAAAAAGCGACCCCGAAAACCCGCTCGTGGATTTATTATACAAGCCCTATTGGTTCCGGGTTCACGTGTATTACGACGTGGTGAGTGGACACGACATCGTAGTCCTCACCCACGGCAAGGCACAGAGCTACGATGTGCCGGTCGTGCGAATCCAGAGCGAATCCATACTCAACCGATTCCCGGTGATGGTCGATGACAACAAGGCGAAGTATATGAAATCGGTGCAGCACATCGTCGAATACGGGGTCGGGGCAATCGTGCTGGTCTATCAGGACGGGCGTGGTGCCGGTTTCGGCGCACTGGCGATCGACCGCATGATGCTTGAGCGCGGCCGCAGCTACAGCACTGCGGAGTCATATGCCAAGCTGGGGGTCGAGTTCGACCAACGCGACTACGAGCGGATCTTCTCGGTGCTCCGCGCCCACCTTCGCAGCAGCAAGGTCAAGATGGTTGTGAACTCGCCGAGGAGCCTGGTTGCCAAGGGTGACTACGGCGCGGCAATCCGCGAGCAGGATCTCGAAGTCGTCGAATGGATTTTCCTCGATAGTGCCACCAACGCGAGTCCATGAAACGGGAAGAAGGCATCGGACTCCTTAAAGCGCGGATGGACCTCGCCCGTGAGAGGTTGCTTGAAGTCGCAGCGCAAGGCATCGGGTCATCTCCGCCGCCTCCCTTTCCGTGGATTATCACGGGGATAGGCAGTTCCGAGGCACATGCTCGGTTCCTCTGCTCGCTCGTTGATCGCGTCGCACCGGGTGCCGCGACTTTCGCCAACCCTTCGTCCTTCGCGGTGTCCAGCCCAGCCGCTCCTGGCGGAACCTTGATCGTATTTTCGCAGGGACTTTCAGCCAATGCACGGATCGCGCTGAGACATCAATCCTCCTTCCGGAATACGGTGGTTTTCACCACGAAGGAGCAGAGTGAAACGCCTTTCACCGGCGATGACATCGATTTCGTTCGCTGCGTGGAGACCGATGAATTCACCATCCTGCTGCGGGTGATCGGCCCGATGGTCACCTATCTCACCGCATGGCAATGGCTGCATTCCGTGTTGCCTGGAACGCCCGCGCCTCCGGATGGCGGTGAGATTGAACGTATATTTTCCAGTGTCGATGAGACCGATGAGGAAACCATAGCGGCGCTTGCGAAGGATTTCATTTCCGGGGTCGAATTCAACTTCATCGGCCCGGCAAACGATTATCCGCAGAACCTCGGTTTCAAGCGGGTCGAAGGGCTGTTCCTTTCCGAACCCGTGCACCGCGATATTCTTCAGGCAGCCCATGGCCCGATTCAGCAGAATCATGCTGAACCATCTGCGCAATGGATTTTCACATCAGCTTCCCCTGCGGAAACAGCGCTTGCCGCGCATCTGCTGCCCATGTTCGGGCGTCTCAATGCTCCGGTCCGCACGATTGCTTCCCCCGTGCCTGAACCGGCATCGGTCTTCTTTTTCGAGGCCCTGCTCAACCGGGTTCTCGCCACCGCGATCCACTCCTCACCCCACAGCCAGTTCGATTGGCCCGGCAAGGGTCTGGACGGGGAAGGCTATCAACTTGAACGCCCGATACCTGTTACAGAAGAACCCCCAACCTCATCCTGAACCATGCGTGCCGACCTAGAAAAAATCCTATTCAGCGAATCCACCATCCTCGCCCGACTCGACGAACTGGCCGAAGAAATCACCCGCGACCATGAAGGCAAGGATGTGACGGCGATCGTCATACTCCACGGCGGAATGATCCTCATGGCCGATCTGCTCCGCCGTATCCAGATCCCTCTCCGCATCGAGTCCCTCGGCGCTTCGAGCTACCACGGCGGAACGGAAAGCTCTGGTGTGGTGAAGCTATTGGGAGCCGGGCTGCCCGACGTCCGTGGCAAGAACGTCCTCCTGCTCGACGACATACTCGATACCGGTCGCACCCTCCAGTTGGTGAAGTCAAAATTACTGGAAGAAGGGGAAGCCTCCGGAGTCACCACCTGCGTGCTACTTAGCAAAAAGGTTGCCCGGGCGGTGGAAGTGAATGCGGATTACGTCGGATTCGAAATCGAGGACGAGTTCGTCGTCGGATATGGACTCGATTTTGACGGTCGCTACCGCAATCTGCCGTTCATCGGTGTCCTCAAGCAAAGCGTGATCGCTGCGGGCGGGGTTTGATTCCGAAGACCGCCGCAGGAGCTACGCCCGGTTCCAACAACCCAGCTAGATACGCCGGGCATCATTGCGCACCTTCTTGCTCACGAATCCGTCTCGAACTCCCTAAGCGTTTGCGCTCGTGCGTATTGCTGGCATAATCCTCGCCCAGCAAACAAATCCTCAACCTGCCAGCCATCACATGATCACCTATTCAGAAGCCACACCCACCGCCCGCGAGAGTCGCCTGACGCTTGCCCGCCTGCTGCCCCGCCTCCACAAGGCCTTTCCGGAAGAGGTCGGCACAGCCGAATGGGAAGCCTTCGAAGCGCGACTTGATGACCATTTCCCCGCGCTCTTCGATCTGCTCTGGAGAATCTACGGACCGGGTTACGATTTTTTCTTCCATGTCGAAGCGATCCTCTCCACCGCCGCGCATTCCTGGCTGGAGCGCGATGGGGATCTGAAAAGTCTCGATGCGATTCGCGAGGGCCATCCGCATTGGTATCAATCGAACCGCGTTGTCGGGGCGATGGCGTATGTGGATTTGTTTTCCGAAGATCTGGACGGGCTGCGCGAACGGATCGGCTACCTCAAAGAGCTCGGTGTCACTTACCTCCACTTGATGCCGCTGTTCAAAAGCCCGGAAGGAGACGACGACGGAGGATACGCAATCAGCAGCTATCGCAAGCTCGATCCGAATATCGGGACTATGGAGGGCCTGACCGAACTTGCCACAGAACTCCGCCAGCAAGGCATGAGCCTGGTGCTGGATTTCGTTTTCAACCACACTTCCGACGAACACGAATGGGCGGAGGCCGCGAAAAAAGGCGACGATGAATTTCTGAAATACTACCGGACTTTCCCCAACCGCGAGGAGCCTGACCAATACGAGAAAACACTCAGGCCGATTTTTCCCGACGCGCATCCCGGTTCCTTCACCTACCGCACCAGCATGGGGAAATGGATCTGGACGACATTCAACAATTTCCAGTGGGACCTCAACTACGCGAACCCCGATGTTTTCAACGCGATGGCGAGAGAGATGTTGTTCCTCGCAAACGCCGGGGTGGAAATGGTCCGCATGGATGCGGTTCCATTTCTCTGGAAGGAAAAAGGCACCTCCTGTGAAAATCTGGAGAAAGCACACCTCCTCATCCAGGCATTCAACTCGCTCGCTCGCATCGCCGCTCCCGCCCTGATCTTCAAATCCGAGGCCATCGTCGCTCCCGACGAGATCATGAAATACGTCTCGGAGGAGGAATGCCACCTTTCCTACAATCCGCCGCTCATGGTGCAGCTTTGGAACTCCATTGCCACACGCGATGCGAAAATTCTCAACCACTGCCTGCCGAAACGTTTCCAACTCCCGCAAGGCTGCTCATGGGTGAACTACGTCCGCTGCCACGACGATATAGGCTGGGGCTTCGAAGATAGGGATCTCTGGGAAATCGGCATGAATCCACAGGATCACCGATGGTTTCTGAACTGCTTTTTCTCCGGTGAGGGCGATAGCTTCTCACGCGGAAAAATGTTCCAGCATAATCTCGAAACTGGCGACGCCCGCATCTGCGGCACCACTGCATCGCTCTGCGGCCTTGAGAAAGGCATTTACGAAAACGACGAATATCAGATTGAAATGGCGATCCGCCGAATACTCCTGCTGCATGGCATCATTTACACAGTCGGGGGCATTCCGCTCATCTACCTCGGCGATGAGATCGGCCTGACCAATGATTACGATTACAACAACGATCCGGGAAAAATCGGCGACGATCGTTGGATGCACCGTCCGCCATTCGATTGGGAAAAGGCGGAGAGACGCAAGGATCCCGATAGCATCGAGGCCAGGATTTTCAACGGCTTCCTGAAACTCGCGCGCCTCCGCCGCGACAACAACGCATTCCAGGAATGCAATACGGAATTCGTCGATACAGGGAATCACCATGTCTTCGGCTACTTCCGCAGTTACGGCGGCCAGAGCATACTCTGCCTCGCGAATTTTTCCGAACACCCGCAGGACCTGCCTGCCACCCGCCTCCGCCAACTCGGCATGCGCAAGACTTTCACCGACATCGTCGCCGGAAAATCCATCGTCGCCACCCAGAAGTTCACCATGGAACCCCTGCAGTTCGCTGCGCTTATGTGAAAGTCCGGACGAATAATTCCCGTTGATTGGAATTGGTGAATTGCGTTAGCCTGCCGAAAGGCTGAAAAAGCAGGGTCAAAATACCATTCAATGAAATCCAAAATTCTCTCGTTTTTGCCGGCAGCCCTGATGCTGCTGGCATCGTTCACGGCAGTCGCCTCTTCCCCGAACATCGTTTACATCCTCGCAGATGATCTCGGATACGGGGACGTGCAATGCCTCAATCCGGATCGCGGTAAGATCCCGACGCCATGCCTCGACAAGCTTGCCTCCGAGGGGATGACGTTCACCGATGCCCACAGCGGATCCTCCGTTTGCACACCGACCCGTTACGGCGTCCTGACAGGTCGCTACGCATGGCGCACGCGCCTTCAGCGCGGCGTTCTCAGCAAATACGACAAACCTCTCATCGGCGGAGAAACCCTGACAGTTCCGGAATTTCTAAAACAGCAAGGCTATCAAACCGCGTGCATCGGGAAATGGCATCTCGGCTTCACTTTGGATGACGGAGCGAAACCCGCGAAGGGCAAAGAGATGGGCGCGCCTTTGGGTTCCAAGACTTCCGATGGACCGCTCACCCGTGGTTTCGACCACTACTTCGGTTTCCACCATGCGCGGATGATGAAATCCGTATTCGAAGATGACAAGGTGACGCGCATCGTCGAGCCTATCGACATGCTTCCGCTGCTGACAAAGCACACCCGGGAAACCATCGCGGATTGGTCAGAAGAGGATAAACCGTTTTTCCTCTACATCGCCCTGAACTCGCCCCACAGCCCGGTGACACCCTCGAAAGAGTGGCAGGGCAAGAGCGGCCTCGGAGCCTACGGAGATTTTGTCATGGAAACGGATTGGGCCGTCGGCGAGATGCTCGATGCACTTGAAGAAGCCGGCGTGGCCGATAACACCCTGGTGATCTTCACCAGCGACAACGGTTGCTCCGGACCGGCCGCCAATGTTCCGAATTTGGAAAAACAAGGCCACTACCCCAGCGCCCAATACCGCGGCTACAAGTCCGATATCTGGGAGGGTGGCCACCGTGTGCCGTTCTTCGCCCGCTGGCCGGGAAAAATCGAAGCGGGTTCCAAAAGCCCCCAGCTCATCTGCCACACAGATCTGATGGCGACCTGTGCGGAGATCCTTGCCACGGAACTCCCCGGGGATTCCGCGCCGGACAGCGTCAGTATTCTTCCCGCTCTTCTTGGAAAAGCAAATGAGCCGCTCCGGGAGGCTGTCGTGCACCACAGCGTCAGCGGTCGGTTCTCAATTCGCCAAGGCCCGTGGAAACTTGAATTCTGCCCGGGTTCCGGTGGCTGGACTTCTCCGAAAGACAAGGAGGCGAAGAAAAAAGGACTTCCTCCTATCCAGCTCTACAACTTGGCGGAGGATCCCGACGAATCCGAGAACTTGCAGAAACAACATCCGGAAATCGTGGAGCGTCTTACCGCTTTGCTTGAAAGCTATGTCTCCAAAGGACGCAGCACGCCAGGTCCGGAACTTGGCAACGACCCGGCGGAACCTATTTCAATCTCCACTAAATAAGACCTCCAAACCCATGCGAAATCTTCTCCTGATACCACTGATTTTCTCCACCGCGATCCTGCCAAACCAAGCCGGGGAACACCGTAAACCCAATATTCTTTTCATCCTCGTCGATGACCAGTCGCCATTCGACTTCAAGTTCTACAATCCCGCATCGACTCTGGATGCTCCCAATATCGACCGCCTCGCCCTGGAAGGGATGGTTCTCGAGGGAGCCTATCACATGGGTTCATTCAGCGGTGCCGTTTGCAATCCATCCCGCCACATGATCATGAGCGGTCGTACTCTCTGGCGCTTGCCCCACAGCCCCGGGCCCGGAGAACATTGTCCTCCAAAACTTGAAGAACAAACTATCGGGGCGGTGTTCAACAACGCTGGCTACTCCACGATGCGCACCTGCAAACGGGGCAACTCCTACCCTGCCGCCAACAAACAGTTCAGCGTTGTTCACGATGCGACGAAACGCGGCGGCACAGATGAAAGCGGCAGCGCATGGCATGCCGAGCAAGTTCTGAACTACCTCACAGAACGTGAAACAACCAAAGACGAGAGACCGTTCTTCATCTATTTCGGCTTGTCGCATCCCCATGACGTCCGTGACGGCACTCCGGAGCTATTGGAAAAATATGGTGCGACAAACCACAAGGATAAGAACTCACTGCCATCCGCCAATCCCAAGCAACCGCCCCTTCCGGCGAATTACCTTCCCTCCCATCCCTTCGACAACAGCCATGGCAATGTGCGGGACGAAGTCAACGTCAGCGGAGTTTGGGAAAATCGCGATGAAGTCACGATCCGCAACGAAATCGGACGCGAATACGCCTGCAGCGAAAACATCGATATCCAGATCGGGCGGGTTCTTAAGAAGCTCGAGGAAGCGGGAGAACTCGAGAACACCTACATTTTTTACACCGCCGATCACGGTATGGCGATCGGTCGCCACGGACTCCAGGGAAAACAAAACCTCTACGAGCACACCTGGCGCGTGCCGATGGTCGTGACAGGCCCCGGCATCAAGGCCGGAAGCCGCGCGACCGGGAACACCTACCTCTTGGATCTGCTCGCGACATTCTGTGATTTGGCCGACATTCCCGCGCCTGCAACAAACGAAGGAATAAGCTTCAAACCGGTTCTGACAGGCAAGGAAGACGCCGTCCGCGAAACGCTCTACGGAGTTTACAGCGGCGGCGGCAAGCCGGGCATCCGCGCGGTGAAGAAAGGTGACTGGAAGCTACTCAAGTATGATTCTCCATCGACCGGGACACAACAAACCCAACTCTTCAACCTGGCTGAAAATCCACATGAGTTCATTCAGGAAAGTCACGATGTGAAAGTCACAAATCTGACAGGCGTGACCCCCTCCACTACTCAGACCAACCTCGCCGCCGATCCCAAATACAAAGAAAAAATCGCTGAGATGGAGGCCCTCCTGCTTGAGCAGATGCGCGAGTTCGACGATCCATACCGTCTCTGGAATCAACCTGATGATGGTCTCGAATCTCCCAAACAAAAGGCGAAGGGACCTAAGAATAAAAAGAAGAAGTAGCTCTTATCTACGACGATTCCAGTAGCTCGCGAGGATAATGCCGTGCTTGAATTGATACCTGATGTAGAGCCGTGCATGTGGCCGGCTTATTTTGACCAGGTATTACGAGGGAAGCCGGCCACAGGCACGGCTCTCCATCAGGTATGCGGCGGTGCCACGGAAGCCGGGGGATGTACGATGAGCCGGGCTTCCGGGTTGTTGACAATGTAGGCGTATGCCCAGCCGATCAGGACCGATAGTTTGTTCCGGAAGCCGATCAGGAAAAGAATGTGGATCAACAACCACGCAATCCACGCGAAGAAGCCGTTCATTGTGAAGTTGCCGACTTTCATCACTGCTGCGTTTTTTCCGATGATGGCCATCATGCCTTTGTCGGTGTATTTGAAAAGCGGACGCAGATCATGTTTCCGGTCGGCGAATCTGGTGCCCTCCAGCCGCAGTTCCTCTTTCAGAAGCTTTGAAATGTGATCACCCATCTGAGTCGCGGCCGGTGCTACTCCGGGGACGAACTGATCGTCCTTGTCTCTCATGTTCACCAGATCTCCGGCTACAAATATCTCCGGATGGCCGGGAATCGAGAGATCCGGATTCGGTGTCACTCGCCCGGATCGATCCGTTTCCACCCCGAGATCCTTGGTCAGTGCAGAAGCCGCCACACCTGCGGCCCAGACGATCGCTTCCGCTTCCAAAGTGGTGCCATCGTTCAAAAGAAGTTTCCCTTTCTGGACATCGGTCACACGAGTGCTGTTGCGGACCTCGACACCGAGATTCTCCAAGCGTCTTTTCGCGTAGTCCGATTGTTCTTTGGGATAATGCTCTAGAATTTCCGGTGAGTTCTCTATCAGAATGACCCGCAGCTTGCTCGTGTCGATACGGCGGAAATTCGATTTCAGCGAGCGGTGTATCAGGTCGGCGAAGGCACCCGAGAGCTCGACTCCGGTCGGTCCGCCACCGACGATGGCGATGGTCATCAGCCGTTCGCGCTCGGCATAGTCTTTGGTGATCTCGGCACGTTCGAGATTGGAAAGGATTTTCCGCCGGATGTCCTGGGCATCGGCAAGCGATTTCAAGCCAAGGGAATTTTCCTCCCAGTGGTCGTTTCCAAAAAATCCGGTCTTCGCACCTGCGGCGAGCACAAGGTAGTCGTATTCAAAAACTTCGCCGCATTGTCCGGTCACGGTTTTTTCCGATGGTGAAATGGCGGTCACCTCATCCATGAGGACTGTGACGTTCTTTGCATCGTGAAGAATCTGCCGGATCGAGCGCGCGATGTCCGGAGCAGCCAGCGATGCGGTCGCGACCTGATAGAGCAGTGGCTGAAACAGGTGGTGATTGGTGCGGTCCAGGAGTGTGACCTCAAAGCGTTCGTCGTTCGCCAATCTCCGAGCGCATCCCAGTCCGGCGAATCCGCCTCCAATGATGAGCACTTTGCGTGTTCCGGTCTTTTTGCTAGCCATGCGAAAAGCCTGACATGCTTTCTCCACGGGAGCAAACCGAGCTTGTGAAATTTTTCACAAGCTTTTTTCCTGAGATAGAATGATCGCTACGAAGTTAAAAACGTATTAATTCAAGCCCATGGCCCGGTGATCCCGAGCGTGAGGCCGCGGCCCTGGAGGTTCACGAACAACCATTTGCCATCGGGTGAGAAACAGGAGCCAGCGAATTCGCTGCTGTCTTTGGAGTTCTTTGCGAAGGTGGCGATGCTGCCATCGGGTTCGATCCAGCGCAGGTGGGAGTGGTCGGCGAAAGAATTGTCGATCAGATCCTCACAGACGACCAGTCCTCCGCCGGGAGCCGGGCAGAGATTGTCTCCGTTGACCAACGGGGAATCGGTATCGCATTGCAGGAAAAGCTCGAGAGCGTCCGGTTTTTCCGCAGAGCCCGAAGGCACCAGCCGGAAAATCTGCCCGCGCCGGGCCGGGCCTCCGTCGGTGCAGGCGATGAAAATTCCTGAATCGGTGAAATGGATTCCTTCGCCGCGGGCAAATAGCGCAGCTCCCGCAGCGCGTCCCCGGATGCGCAGGTCGTCTTTCGGCGCGTGGGTGTCTGCTAGGTCAATCCAGGTGACTCCGATTTCTGCTCCGGTTTCGGGAAAACGGCTCTTCGGATCGTAATTCCGGAGGTCTGACTTCGGCTTACCGACGACTGCCAACGCCTGAAGACGGCCGGAAGTGAAGTCGTTTTTCTTCTCAGGCAGGAAACGATAGAGCAGCCCGTCATTGCGATCCTCGGTGAGGTAAAGAATACCGGTTGCAGGATCGAGCGCGACGGCCTCGTGGCGGAATCGCCCGAGCGCGCGCAAGGCGACTGCTTTCTGAAGACCTGGTTCGGCGCTAGCTTTGACCTCGAAGCACCAGCCATGATCCCGCCCCCTGTCATCAGTCAGGTTTTCGGGTTCCTCACAAGTGATCCATGTGCCCCACGGCATCGCCCCGCCGGCACAGTTGCGGTCGGTTCCTGTCAGCGAAAGAAACTGGGAGACCGTTTCTCCGGTTTCTGGATCGAAGACCAGGTTGGTGGTTCCTCCGAGCTGAGGATTGCGGCCTTCGGGTCCCGAATCGAAGCTCAACTCGCGGTCCAGAGATTCTGGATACCTGCGGTTGTTCTCGAAAGGGCCCATCTTTTTCATATTCACGGAAAGCTCATGGTTGCAGACCAGGACGATCTTGCCGTCAGGCCCGGCGAAAGCAGCCATGCCATCGGGTTTTCCGGGGACCTTGAAGCCGTCGGCCATTACCTCTCCCTGCCGAGAAAGAACGCGGTAGGAGAAGCCTTCGGGCAAATCGATGATCTTTTCGGGGTCGGCAACAAGTGCTCCGAAACGCGTGCTCGCCTTCTTGCTTGGCGGTGCGCCGTGCACCAACCTTTGCAGGCCGGCGAACGCAAGTGCGGAAGTGATAAGAAACTGGCGGCGGCTTTTCATTGGGGTAGATCTTCATGCCGGAGATCAGGATTTCAAGCGGATTAAATTGGCAGGTTCGAAAAATGGAAGTCCGGGTGTATCGGCGGGGACTGAAATTCGGAGTTTCAATTCAGCGGCGGTCCTGCTTCCCTGCGCCCTGAATGCACATACGATTTACGGAACAGGAACTCGGAACTCTGGTGGAAATGCTTAGCCTCGCAGTGAACGTCGCATCGTGGAACCAGAAGGAGTCGTCCGACTCGAAACTTTCCGAATACGAGGAGTTCGAGAGCAAGATTCTGGAGAAAGCGGCCCACCACGGACTCGGGGAACTGATCGAGTTCGATGAAGAGAGCCGGCGTTTCCGTGTGAAAAAGGAGGTTGAGGAAAAGCTGTTCTACTTCGAGTGCTACGAGGAATTCCGCAATGAAAGTTTCTGGGACGAGTTGACCGTACGGCTGGCCGACCGGGATCTTATGAAATCGATTGGTTTGAAAGCTTGGGAATCGATGTCCGAGGAAGAGCGTCGCGCCAAGACCGTATCTTGGGAAAAACGTTACTGGCAGGAGTTTTCAAAGAGCGGTATCGAGCGCGTGATCGTGATGACTCCCCCGGGGGAGGGTTGAAAAATTTGCCCGGTGGGTGATCTTCCGTTTGACAAAACCGAGCATTTGCGGCTAATCAAGCCGCCCCGCTTGATCCCCGGCGGAGCAGGTAACGGCAGTGTAGCTCAGTGGTAGAGCAGAGGACTCATAAGCCTTTGGTCGGCGGTTCAAATCCGCCCACTGCCACCACTTCCCTGTCAAAATAAGTTGCGATGGGTCGCAGCCTTTACCTTCCAGATCATTCCATGCGCCGACTCATTTATCTCTTCGCCACTGTGGCGCTCTCCAAGGGTGCTTTTGCAGAAACTCTTCATCCGCTGGTAAAGCTGGAGAATATCTATCCTTCCAATGACGTTGAGTTGAAAGTCTCCGCGATGGCCTTTCAGGGCGAGGATCTCTATGTCACGGTCTTGAGCCCGAACCGCCAGGATAAGGCACCTTTCATGGAAGGTGAGATTTTCCGTATCCCGGCAATCACTTCGAAAACCGAGAGGTCTCGGATTACTGCCGAGCGAGTCATGGGCGGCCTCTACGAGCCGACGGCCATCGCAGCGTTCAAGGGGAAAATCTATGTCGGTGAGAAAGACAAAATTTCCCGACTCGAAGACAGCAATGGCGATGGAAAGTTCGACGCCTCCGAAAAGGTCGTGCTGATCGATGGCTTGTCACAACCGAATTTTCATACCTACACGATCGGATTCGGGATTGTTGAGCGGGATGGGGAAAAATATCTGGCCGGTAACCTGACCACTTCGATCAGGCTGGGTGGATCGCGGGAATACAATATCAGGGTCAATCCCAAAACCCGCCGTGGCTCGACCTTCCTGTTGGGACCGATCACCGGTGATGAGAAACCCGAAGAGACCGATATCCAATACGTGGCTGGTGGTTACCGCACGCCGAACGGCTTCGGTGTGGGCGCGAACGGAGCGTTGATCGTGGTAGACAACCAAGGGGTTTTCAACCCGAGCAACGAGTTCATCCGCGTGACTCCAGGCGCGTTCTACGGGCATTTCCTTCTCAAGCGCGGCGACTCGAATATCTCCGCCTTTCAGCCGGAAGAGGCGGAATCGGAAAAAGGTGGTTCCAAGTATCAGACACCTCCCACCGTCCATCTTCCCCAAGGTGTCGTGGCGCGCTCTCCATCCCAACCGGTGCTGCTTCAGAATCTTCCAGAAGCCGCCAGCCAATACGAAGGCCAGTATCTGGTGGGCGATGTCACCAAGGGATGCATCACGCGGGTCTTCACCGAGGAGGTGGACGGAATCTGGCAGGGCGCGGTTTTTCAGCACTCCGGTGGCTATGATTCGGAGGGGGTGAAAGGTCTGACCGCCGGACCCAACCGCATCGTGCAAGGACCGGACGAAAGGTTCTACATCGGCCATATCGGAGCAGGGGGGATGTGGGAGTTCCTTGGGCAACCGAAGAAGCCTTGGTGGGGCTTGCAGCGGCTCACGTTCAAATCCGCGGACGAGATCGACCCCGATTTCAACGAGATCCTTGCGGTCCGCGACATCCCTGGAGGTCTCGAAGTCGAGTTTTTCAAGCCTCTTGAAAAGGCGCTTTCACCCGAAGATCTGCAAGCCGGGCAATGGACTTACGTTCCGACAAACGGATACGGCGGTCGGAACTTCGGGGATGAAAAACTCAAGATCGAGTCACTGGTCCACTCCCCCGATCTCAAAAAAGTCAGGCTTATCATTCCCGGAATCCGCGACAACTCGCCGCCTTTCATTGAACATGAAGGTTACTCGAATGAAAATGTCGGGTGGGTGGTGCATCTCCAGATCGCCAACCACAAACTCTACGCCGATGAGGCTTGGTACACTTCCCTGAGACATCAGCGGACTCCAGATGAATTGGCTCTCCCGACTCTTGCTGACGAAAACAGCGATCCGACAACTGTGGCCAAAGGTATTTACGCTTCGGTTTGCATGGCATGCCACTCGATTGACGGCTCACGTGTGGTCGGCCCGAGTTTAAAAGGCATTTTGGGGCGCAAGCAGAAGGTCGTGCGGAATGGTGAGACGATCGAAGTCACCATCGACGAAGCCTATCTCCACAGGTCCATCGCTGATCCTCTCCACGAATATCCGGAAGGCTACCCGCCTGCCATGCCCGCGCTCAATCTACCAGAGAACGATAGCAAAGCTCTGGTCGATTGGATCATGGGGCTTTGAATAAACGGGTTTTCCAGTGTGATAGACCCTTTGATCAGCGTGATGATAAGGGATAAGCAAAATCTATCGGCTGGCTCAAGGTGCCGGCCCGATGCTGCCGCCCTCGACAAAATCTGTCTTTGTCAGTGTCTGTCGGGTGTCCTTCTTTCCCTGGGCAACGCCATCGGCCCAGTTCACGATACGGCGCACCAGCGGCCTGTTGTCCCAGTTGATGTGTGCGACAGATGGGCGAAGTGAGTCGAAATACGGATCTCCATCCGTGCAGACCAGCGATACGTGCTGCGGTGCCACTATGCCCCGGCGAGAGAGGTAGTCCTTCACGGAAAAGAAAAGCGGCGGTTCGTCGATGATCAGCGCGGTGGGCGGCGTGAGGTCGAACATCGAGTCCAGACGATGATGGAGGCTCTCGATGGTTCCGTCCCAATCGGGTAGATTGTAGGTGCTGGTTTCAATCCCAGCGGTCTCCAGTTCCTCCAGGAACGCCCGTTCGGGAAATCCCGGCTCGGGCAGGCGGCGGACCGGACGTGCCAGCAATGCGATGCGTCGATGTCCCAAGCGCAGGAGGCCGCGGACCACCGAACGGTATGCTGCGGCCTTATCCGGGCCGATCCCGGGGATATCGAGTCCGTGTCTGCGTCCAAAGAGCGCAAAGGCGGGAGCCGGCTGTTCGGCGAACCAGTTCAGCACATCACGCGAGCCACCAACCACCACCCAAGCATCCGCTTGGGTCTCTTTAGCGAGATTGGCGATACGCTTCTCATTCATGCCTAACTCGCTGATGGCCCGATCCGGAAAAATGACCGAATGCCCATTCTCGGTAAGGAGATGCTGGAGATCGACGATGTAATCCAGACGGAGATCCCTGGGAAGGCCCGGCAGGATGCCCAACCGTAGTGAATTCACCTGCCGCCCGCTTTCCGGCAGGACGATCATGCGTCTCCGTCCCTTTCCCTGTCCCACCAGCAGTCCCTCTTCCTCAAGATGCCGGAGCGCGGCCTTCATCGTGTCGCGACCGACGCCAAGGGCCGCCACCAGCCTGTCTTCCCCTGGCATGGTCCCGCCCCAGGTCCCGCGGAGCAGGTCCTCGCGGAGGTGATCCGCTACTTGCTCCGCTGCGGATCGAATTTTCAGTAACGACATGAATGAACCTGTGGAAATCAGGGGTGGCTAGCAAGATCGTTTTCTCTCGCCTGCTTCAACTGTAGTTGTGTTCTGCTTTCGATGTGTTTGTCTCCCAAGCAATTAGAGTAGAATAAACAAAATTACCGACAACAAATCATGATCACACCGACTAACAAACTAACACTCGGAATAGCCACAACTTCCTTGCTATTTGCCGGATTCACGCAGGCCGCGACTCTCTTGGGAGGTGGCACTGACCACTTGGTAGCAGGCGATGTCAATGACGACTACGTTATCTCCGTCAATGCGAACAATTCCGGTTATGCGAATACATTTTCCGCCGGTTCGAACGCCGCATTTATAGGCACAACCATCAACAAGGCGCTCAACGGTCCTATCGAGGCCTATCGTTTTGTGAATGTTACTGGTAACAACGTCAATAGGGCGATAAATACTGTCGTTGAAAGCGGCGGTATCGTTGCACAAATGACAAGCACCGAAGAAGCAAGCATGACTGGCTTCGACTCTTTCGGGCAGAACGCGTTGGACTTGTATACAACCACTGATCCGGGAGCGAACTTGCTTGCCCCCATTGGTTCTAACAATTTTACAGCCGGTATTCGCGACCTCAATGACTTTACCGGAGTAGTCGATATTTCCGGACTGACTGAAGGGTCAATCTATCTCTTCTACGGCAGTTACAACGCTGGCAGCCTTTCACTCACAGCCACAATGGATGACACCGAACTCGTGGAATCGCAGATTACATCGGGTGAGCTTTTCAGTGGTTCCCCAGTAGCCAATCAAAACATTTTCGCAACGAGAATCGATTTTGTAAACGATCTGGGCTACGACACCATTACTTATACATCGAATGGCAGTCGCCTTGTAGGTGCCGTTGTCACGGTTCCTGAGCCTTCCTCAATGGCCTTACTCGGCCTCGGCGGACTCGCTCTGGTCCTGCGTCGGCGGAAGTAATCCATCTCCATAATACCAAGTATTATCATCTCCCCACCTCCCGTTCAGGGAGGTGGGGTTTTTTGTGGCGGTTTAACGCCATCCCCAGAGCACTGTGCTAAATCTAGATTCCGCAGTTGAGTCCGGAATTTCCAGCATATCTGGAAATCGAAGTCAGCAAGAAGCGCAGGCATGCCTCCTGCCAATCCCATGCTTTCATTCTTCAGCCCTGAAGGGCCCCATGACAGCCCGGTGGCGAAGCCCCGGGTTTTTCATCATCGGGAAATAAACCGGCGAGCGTGACGCACCGCTACCCGCACGCTCCGCCGTGGCCGGAAACCTGCCATGCCGTTCCCGGGCTGCGGCGTAATCACGGGATGATACAACCCTCCAGCTTGCCCGCTATAACTTATAAATCCAGAATCCAGGGCGCTGCCCATGGGCTGGTATGGATCGTCCTTTCAGGACTGAGGAGCTATCGCGGTTGTTACGCTTGGCGACTGATTCGGAGCGTGATCCACACTCCGCAGGTGAGTTGGAAGGCACTGTCCGTATTCGTTTAACTACTTGATTCTAAGTTACCTCCGTTGCCTCCTGTTGAATCCTATTTTCCTTTCGAGGATGAATGCTCTGAAACTTAATTTCCTAAAAACCATCGTGCCAAACACTAGCCCGGCTCTGCGTCCCTTTGCGACCTTTGCGTCTTTGCGGTTGAGTATTTCCATTCCAACTGTGGATTCCAGGGTAATTCAAGCTGCCGGACCGATACTTCCGGCATTTACAAAATCCGCCTTCGTCAGGGTTTGTCGCCGGTCGTTCTTTCCGTGGGCTATGCCATTGGCCCATCTCACGATCCTGCGGGCCCACGGCCTGCTGTCCCAGCGGATGTGTGCCACCGAGGGGCGCAACGATTCGAAATAAGGGTCTCCGTCCGTGCAGATCAGCGATACGCCCTCCGGAGCCAGGATACCACGGCGGGCGAGGTGTTGCTGCACGGAAAAGAAAAGCTGCGGCTCATCGACGATCAATGCGGTGGGCGGGGTGTGGCGGAACATCGCGTCGAGTCGCTGGTGAAGGCTTTCGATCTTTCCATTCCAGTCGGGTAGATTGTAAGTATTGGTCAGGATCCCCGAGATTTCCAGTTCTTCGAGAAAAGCGCGTTCCGGCAGGCCCGGCTCAGGTAAGCGGCGTGAAGGCCTGACTATAAACGCGATGCGCTGGTGTCCCAAGCCCAGAAGGCAGCGCGTTGCTGTCCGCACAGCCGATTCTTTGTCCGGCCCGATCCCGGCGATCGGCAAGCCTCTCCTGCGGCCGAACAATGCGAAGGCCGGAGCTGTGTATCCCGCAAACCACTCCAGCACCTGACGGGAACCGGAAATAATAACCCAGGAGTCTGCCTTGGTTTTCTCCACGAGGTGCCTGATGCGTTCCGTATTCATACCCAGCTCGCTCATGGAGCGGCTGGGAAAAATCGCGGAATGCCCCGCTTCGGTCAGGAGATGCTGCAGCTCGACAATATAGTCCAGCCGCAGGTCTTCCGGTTCGAAAAGCAGAATGGCAATCCGCAGGGAGGGTGTGGCTTGCGCGTTCTCCGGCAGAACGATCATGCGCCTGCGTCCCTTGCCCTGAGGCTTGAGAAAACCTTCTCCTTCGAGCATATGCAACGCCACCTCCACTGTTTTGTGATTGGAACCCAGTTCCGCGGACAAGGCCTTTACCCCCGGCATCTCTCCAACCAACCCCCCGCGAAGTATTTCGTCCCGGAGATGGCTTGCCACTTGTTCGGTCGCCGAACTTATATTCAAGGGCTTCATCGTTTAAAGTGACCCCCAAAAGGGGTTGGGTAGCAAGTTGAAAATAATTCGACCTTTTTCACCGAATCCGGCAATACTGGTTGCGACACAGTGAAAGCGTTGGTATTTACAATGAATCGACATAGATAACTCACCGCGTGATCGATGAGTTCAATCAAAACAAATGGATTGTTCCCGTCTACTGAAGGTTTTTCAGAAAAATATGCAACTCATTGGTAGTGATCAAACAGCAGATGCAAGGTCAAACGAAACGGTCACAACTTTGGATATGAGCTTTAAACAAAACAAACGTAAGACCCGGAAAGGATTCGCGTTGGTAGCGACCATTCTGCTCATGGTTCTGTTGTCGATACTGGCCGTCGGAATGCTGTCCTTGTCAGCGGTCAGCCTGAGGTCTGGAGCCCGCAGTGACGCGATGACAGAGGCCCGCGCCAATGCCAGGGTGGCGCTGATGATCGCAATCGGCGAGTTACAGGAATCAATGGGTCCGGATAAACGAATTTCCGCTCGCGCGGAAATATTGGATACAAATCCTGCTACCCCGGAAGCTGATGGGGTCGGAAACCCCCAATATCTGGGTGTTTGGGATACCTGGCTGACCGACAACAAGGGATCGCTCTCCATTCAGGATACCTATGATGTGCCTGGGCGTCATGCTTCCTTGTTTCGAAGGTGGCTCGTTAGCGGACCTAATACGGAAACTCTCGGAACTGCTGCAGAAACCATTCCCGAGGAAAGCTCGGTTGTAATGCACGGTCAGAACTACGTGGGACCGGACGCGTCGAAACGCGTCAATGCTAGTCGGGTGCCGGTTTCCCGGAACGGCGTCGAAACAGGAGGATATGCATGGTGGATCTCGGACGAAGCTCAGAAAGCTCGGTTAGACATGGAAGCCCGGGACGTAGCTACTACTATCGAACGAGCTCAAGTAGCCTCGACTCAGACGGGCCGGTTGGGAATCGAGAAAATGACAGGCATGACAGGTTTCGACACTTCGCCCGAAAGCCTCGACAAAATGATTACGACCGGACAAGCAGGCATCAGTGCGGCGGCAGTGTCCGAGAATTTTCATGATATTACTGCTTATAGTCTGGGCCTGCTCACCGATGTGCGTTCCGGCGGCTTTCAGAGCGATCTCAATCTAGCTTTCGAGTCGGACGTAGTGCCCGATGAAATGAATGGAGTTGAGTTGTTTGGCGGAAGACCGTTTGACGCTCCGATCCGTCCTTTTACGGGTGAATTGGCTACCAACAACGATTATCGGCCAAATAATCCGTATATTGCACCGATGTCATGGCGTAGTTTACGGGATTACTATCGGCTCTATCGTGAGTTTCCTGGGGATAGTATTTACCAACCTATTAAGTGGAGTGGAAACGCTCCGCTAACCAATAGATTTTTAATGGCTGAAGAAAGCAATCAGAATTTATGGGATGTTGCTGGTTATGCGAGGCAGCCGATTCTATTACGCCAGACATGGGTACTTTCAACAATGACTGTAGCCAATCCAGCTGCTATACACAGCAACGAGCGGAACTATTTCCTTCTTTGTATACCGGTAGTCACACTTTGGAATCCTTACAACGTACCGCTTGAGATCGAATCGACGGAGATTTCAACCTTTGGCACCATGTATTATGCGGTGCCTTTGCTCCAAAAAGTCTATCGTGATGATGTTCTCTTTGAGGAAGTTGATAAGCCGAAAAATAATGCATATTTCGGAACCAACGCCTCAAATACTGGTTCTGCTAGCAATCGCGACCTGACCAACAATCAAGCCGGATATCGCATGATACCAACCGATAACAGCCTTGGTACGATTCGCTTTGAACCTGGCGAAGTGCGTGTATTTAGCACGGACGATAATATCGTTGGTGCTACGAATCTGTATGACGGAAATCCAGATTCTAGGTTCACGAATAGGCACTTTACGGCGAGCCTCGGCTTCACCCCAGCAGATAAGAGCGTTGGTGGCTTGCGTGGTTTGAGCTGGCAAATTGATACCGGCAACTCTCCAGCAGGTGAGGTTTCTATCTCATTGCGCATGAATGTTGCAGCTTCTCAGATTGACACATTTTGGAGTGGAGGTTCTAGAAAGTCGGTCATTGGATTCCTTTTTCAGGAGAGACCTGGAAATCAACAAGGACTCTACAATACTAACGGTAACTCCATTGGCGGCTATAATGAATATCACGATGTATTTCGCTTAGGCCTCTTCTCTCTCGATTGGCTGGAAACGAACGATGTTGCGAATGCATGGATTATCGAAGATCAAGCTTTAAAGCGTGCTAAATTTCCTCCCCCCGGAGAGGCACCCTCACCAGTCGGTATCATTAGTATCACTGCCAAATCTGCGCATCAGCTAGCATATGCCGCGAGTGGTAGTTTTGCTAAAGACTTTCGCAATCGCTCCTGGTTACACGCACCTCCTACCAGAATTGGCGGGGTCCTAGTTTTTGATCCCGGAAATTCATCGGAGTTTGATCAAGTCAGAGCTGATAGCCCATATCAATTACATTTCACACCTGTGAACGGCAATGATGTCACCCAATATCTCGAAGCTGAAGGCCGTAACGGCTTTTTTGGAGGAGGTTTCTCGGCCAGTAATGGGCAGAAGTATTTCATTGCGCAAGACCTTCCGATCACTCCTGTTCGAAATCTTGGTGTTTTTTCAGGCGCAAGAGTCTCGCCTGCACGCTCTTACTTAGATCAACGATCTGATAACAACTCAAACCCAACTGTCCCTGATCCTGTATCGAATACTGCATACAGGAATCGGAAATATTACAATTTGAAGAATGGAGCGGCGTCGGGTGCCGACTTTGGAGCTGGTATAGGCAATGCCTATGCGCATCCAATGATAGATCCCAGCTCTGTATACACAAAACATGATTTCGGCGTCGACCCCGGATGGGATGGGAACATGACAAATAATTTCGCGATGAATGATGACTACTGGGATCATCTTTTCCTCTCGAACGACGCTTTGTGGGATTCATGGTTCTGTTCAGGTATCGCTCCGGAGATGAGCCAGGGAACTGTTTCGAAGACTGCGACCGAAGTGGCGCAGGCCTTCCTCGACGGTGCAGATTCGCCCATGTCCCATCATTATCAGCCTTATCTTGGGAATAGAACGGCACAGGAGATCATTGATGATGTGGTGGCTGTTAATAATGCAGCTGAAGGTAAAAACGGCTGGGATCTTATCGCGGCACACATCTTAAATAAGGGGCAGTTCAATGTGAACAGTACCTCGAAGGAAGCATGGAAGGCCCTCTTAATGAGTATGGCAAACAGGCCGATCGGGAGGATTTCGGAAAATGGAACGACATCTGTAATTGCTGCAGATTCTGATGAAGTTACCCTTGCTCGACACCCTATTGTAACTAGCAACAACGAAGCCACTGATGAAGGGAGTTCCGGAGCCTGGAATGGCATTCGCAAGCTCACCGTTTTACAGATCGACAAATTGGCCGAAGAAATTGTCCGGCAGGTAAAGCTGCGGGGCCCCTTCCTCAATATGGCTGAATTCATCAATCGCAGGCTTTCTGATGATGAAATGGGTGTCACTGGTGCGTTGCAGGCGGCCGTCGACTGGGATGAATTCAACGCCGGTTACGACGGCACCACCAGCGGTACGGGCGAAAGCATCAACCAGACCTACAAGGGCAGCGGAGACATGATTATATCGACCTCGTTGCCGGCGTCATACCCGAATGAAAAGGCAGCTATGGGTTCCCGTTATGCGGGAATTCCGGGCTACGTCATGCAATCTGATATCTTGCAGGGAATTTCCACCTCACTCAGTGTGCGCGGCGATACATTCATGATCCGCGCCTACGGGGAGAGCATCGCAACTGACGGCAAGGTCCTCGCCTCCGCCTGGTGTGAAGCGGTGGTGCAGTGGATGCCTGAATATGTGGATCCCTCCGATCCGGCTGATAAAAAAATGCGTATTCCCGGAAATCTGCCAAATGACAATCCCGCGTTGAGCACTGAGAACGAAGTTTTTGGCAGAAAATTCAATATTACCCTCTTCCGTTGGCTTTCCAAAGATGAAATCTAAAACGATTCCCGCCCTTGCCGCATGCTTGCATGCGCTTATGTTTTTAATCGTTTTCGGTCAGTCGGCTAAAGCGCAGGGTTCCGAGGTGTCGGTGGCAGCATTGAGTCTTCATGGAGACGCGACGGGCTTGGTGCATTGGCGAGACGGCAATACCCCGACCGTCCCACTGCAACTCAGCAACCGCTACTTCTCCGAGCGACTGAAACTGAAGAGCCGTGTGATCCAATTCTTCCAGGATCCCGTGTCAGCCGAATCGCCTCAAGACCCCCCTCCGGTGCCGTTTCTTACCATTAAGATTCCTGCAGGCCAAAAGCTGGGTTATATCGTGCTTTCGTCAGCACAGGACGACAACCAAGAGATCCGCTGGCGCGGCAACATGTTAAATGCTGCCGATTGGAAACCGAGTAGCTTGAAATTATTCAATGCGTATTCCGAACCGGTGGGTGTTACCGCTGGAAAGAAAAAGATCCCGCTGCCTCGAGGGGCGTCATTTGACTTTTCCGCTCGTGAGTGGAACGGAGCATTCCCTGTGAAGATATTCCAGCTGAAACCTGAGTTAAAAACCATTTTCTCATCAACATGGAGGGTGCGAGATGGTAGCCGTGAACTCTTATTCATCGGCGGCTCGGGTGGTAAGCTCTCTCTGCGCTCAATCATGGAGCTAAGCGTCCCTGCTGCACCTGCCACGCCATGAGGCTCGAAAGTTCGGCAGGAACTGCCGTGTTCCTTTATTTTTCCCCGCCGAGTCAGCTACCTGTTTCAAATGCTGACTTTGGAACGGACTCTTTGATAGTTCGGTTGGGCTAGTTGGAACTTCCCGTTGATGATCCAATTTTCCATCGAGGTGTTTTTTCAAAAACTAACATGAAACTTTCGCTGATGATCGGACACCACCTACTAAATATGCCGTAGTTTTTGCGTTGACGCTACCATATCGAGTGATATTCTGTGGCGCATTGTTTCACGTAATTACCTATGCGCTGTGTCCAATGCGGTTCTCTGAAAGACAAAGTCCTCGATTCACGCTCCTCGAAAGACGGGACGACGATTCGTCGGCGCAGGGAATGTCTGAAGTGTGCGTATCGTTACACGACTTACGAGCAGATCGAACGCACCGAGCTACGCGTTGTGAAGCGCGACGGCACCCGCGAATCGCTGCATCGCGAAAAGTTGATGAGTGGGCTGATCAAGGCCTGCGAGAAACGTCCGGTTTCCATGGAGCGCCTCGACCGGGCGGTCGAAGAAATTCTCACCGATCTACACAAGGACCATCTCAGCGAAGTCCCTTCGGCATCGATCGGCGCGAAGGTGATGGACAAGCTTCATCAAATCGATCCCGTGGCATACGTCCGCTACGTTTCTGTCTATCGACAGTTCGAGAACGTGAGCGAATTCATAGCGGAAATCCAGTCGCTCTCCCGTCGCGCCGCCCGGGACACGTTTCAACGTCGCTTGTTCAAAGAGTAAGCATCAGAAGATTTTCAAGAACCCAAGCAAAACCCGCTCCTGCCTAATCCAATCCCTACCGTCTTGTGATATCCTTCGTAGGTAACCGCCCCGCTATTCAGATCGGCCCATATCAGGTGCTCGATTACGATACCGTGTGGCTGGAGGACGCCATCCTGAGGGCTGCCAAGGCTGCCGATCTCGAGGACTTCCCGTTGGTGGCGGAAATCAGGAATGGAGTTGAGCTATATTTGGAGAACAAATGTCCGCTGCGCTTGCTGCACCTCGAAGATCTGTTTGAGCGGATGCGAAAAATGTTAATCAAGATCGGCTGCGTTCAAATCGCTGAGAAACTTGAACCACTGGCCCCGCCTTTCAGCGTGTCCTTGGTGAGCGCTGCGAGGGCGGCTGGAAATGGTTTTGAATTGGCGTTTTTCGAGACTCTGCGCGTGGAGTTGGCGGAACTTCGTGATGCCGGGGCGGAAAAAGTTCATTTCACCGGTCTAAGGGAGTGTGCGCTGATACTTCGTGGTAAAACAAAGTGGAACAAGCAGTGCGAGGCTCTGCTCGCGGAGATCAAAGGGTTTCTCGTCTCATGCGACAACGATGAGCCTTCAAGATCAAATACGCTGCGTCTGACCGTCGAAGTTTGAATCGTCTTGCTAGCAGAACAGAGTAGGCAGCCGGGCGTCGAAAAATTCCAAGAGTTCTTTTCTTGTTCCAAACCCGTGCCTGGCACCCCGCTCCAGATCCGGAGCGAATGACCAATGAGCGCTGAGTTCTTCGGAGTGGATGATCCGGGCTGGAATACCCAACTCGCGGGTTTCCCCGATAATTTCTCCGGTGCGATCCCTTTCATTCACCGCTTCGCCATGCCATGTGAATAGAAATACGTCTGCGAATTCCAGCAAGTGCCGAGCTACCAACTGATTCGCATCCTCTCCGTTCTCTTGTTCAGGTGCGACGTATTTCGCAAGGGCGACACTGATCAGATGCCGAGCCATGATCCATTCATCATTGTCATGGAAATCCTCTGCAAGACGCCGTTCACAGATATGGGGCGAAATCAAAATCACAGGGATTCTCAGCTCCACGCAGGCTCGCAGGAAAACGAGATTCGCTCCGCTTCCGATGCCTGAAATGGCAGTTGTTCGCTGGCCGAACATTTCTTTTATCCCGGTCAACTCTTCCCGTATCGCCAGACGCAAAGCGTCTTGGTTGGAAATCGCAGGGTGACCGGCGAAGCCAACCAACCTTGGTTGGCTTCCGGAAAGCCCCTGATTTGGCCCTTCTCGATTCAATCTCCGACGCTCATTTCCGATGGATCCCAGTCGATTTCAGGAAACTTCATGTCCAGTTTTTTCATCGTGTCCACCATGATCCTTGCAACCACGAGATTGCGATACCATTTGCGATTCGCGGGCACCACATACCACGGAGCGTATTTGGTGGAAGTCTTCGAGATGAGGTCCTCGTAAGTCTCCATGAAGTCCGTCCAGAGAGCGCGGTCTTTCAGGTCGTCCGGATTGAACTTCCAATGTTTATTCGGGTTCTCAAGGCGTGATTCGAGGCGTTCCTTCTGCTCGTCCTTGGAGATATGAAGGTAGATCTTCACAATCGTCGTCCCCTCCTCGGCCAGCATCCGCTCAAACTCAACCACATGCCGATATCGCTGTTTCCAGACTTTTTCGGGAAATAGCTTCTTCACTTTCACCGCTAGGATGTCCTCGTAATGGCTGCGGTTGAAAATCACCAACTGCCCGTCGCGCGGCACCTTGTCGTGCACCCGCCACAGGAAGTCGCGAGCAAGCTCCTCCTCATCCGGCTTTTTAAAAGACCGGACGTGGACACCTTGCGGATCGATACGCGAAAAAACGTGCTTGATGCACCCGTCCTTGCCGCCCGTGTCCATCGCCTGGATCACCACCAGAATCCGATGTTTGTTCTGGGCGTAGAGCACTTTTTGCAATTGCTGGAGCTCGTCCTGCAGCTTGTCGAATGCATCCGCACTCTCCTCCTTTCCTCCATCCTTGAAAAGCTCACGCTCACCGGAATCGATTTTCCCCAGATCGATTTTCGATCCGGGCTCCACGAGGTATTTTTCCAAAGCTCCTTCAACAGGCATGGTTGTTTATCCCCACATGAGACCGATGTGACAAGCTTCGTCTCGACAGGGCGAACGCATTTAAATTTGTGATGCTCCGGGCTATCAGAAAATCAAGCATTCAAGAAAATGCATGGCCTTTCCCGGATCTCTGATAGCTTGGCGGCAGTGAAATTGGTGAAACTCTTGGCAAATCTCGGTTATGGCTCGCGAAAGGAAGCGGACAAGATGATACGCAGCGGCTTGGTGACGGATGCGGAGGGGAAGCCTTTCGGTCATAAGGATTCCGCAGAACCGGATCAGGTGCGGGTGAACGGCGAGGAGCTGGATCCGGTGGCCCCGTTGGTGATTGTGATAAATAAACCCGAGGGTTTCACGTGTAGCACGGAAGATCCCGGCGAGACGATCTACGACCTGCTGCCACCGCGTTTTTCGAATCGCAATCCAGGACTCAACCCCGTTGGTCGCCTCGATAAAGACTCCACCGGAATGCTGCTGTTGACCGATGACGGCAAATTTCTCCATCAGGTGATCCATCCGAAATCCGGTTGCCTGAAAGTCTATCACACTTGGCTCGACCGGCCGCTGGAGGGGAATGAAGGCGACGTTTTCGGATCGGGTGAAATGATGCTGGAGAGCGATACCAAGCCGCTCTTGCCGGCGGACTTCGAAGCAATCGGAGAAAAAGAGGCGTTGGTGACTTTGCACGAGGGTCGCTACCATCAGGTGCGCCGGATGTTCGCAGCGGTTGGTAATCATGTGCTGCGCCTAAAGCGCATTTCCATCGGTGGGTTCAAGCTTCCCGATGACCTTGCCGAAGGGGAATGGCGCATCGTTTCCAATGTGGAAATCGAAGAACTGTTCGGGCGCGCGACCGATTCATCATCGGACAGGGATTGACCGATCTTCTCGCTGGTCTAAAGTAGGATTCCATTTCAAAACAACCAATACCAAATCATGACTATCAAAACTGGCGACAATGCCCCCGACTTCACACTCGTAACCAAAACCGCAGACGGACCGCAGCTCGTGAAGCTGAGCGACGAGATCGGTAAATCCAACATCGTGCTGCTTTTCGTGCCGATGGCGTTCACAGGCGTCTGCACGGCGGAATTGTGCGATATTTCCACAGGTATCAAAGACTACGAGGAACTGGATGCCAAGGTCTTCGGAATATCCGGAGACAATCCGTTCGCGCAGGAAATCTGGGCCCAGAAGGAAGGGATCACCGTGCCGTTGCTCAGCGATTACGAACATGCGGTGGCGAAGGCTTACGGCGTGGCTTACGATCAATTTCTTCCCGACGCCAACCTGATCATGGGCGGCGTCCCCAAACGCTCTGCCTTCGTGATCGATAAGAGCGGTGTCGTGCGCTACGCCGAAGTCCAGGAGCATCCCAAGGATCTCCCTGACTTTGCAGCGGTTAAATCGACCCTACGCAGTCTCTGAGCTAAATCTTTAAAAAAAAATCACTTTTTTAATTTACGTTTAGCTGAAGTGTGGCAACCTTGAACAGTCCTCAGCGAGCTCTGAATTGATATGAGTCTTCCGGGGGGAAAGCTCTGTCACTCTTAGACAGCTAAGGTGTCTGTAAGGCGCGAATCTGGAAACGGATTCGCGCCTTCTTTATTTCCTGGAAAAGGTGGAAAACATGCCTCTCAGCCTTTATGTATGCAAAGTCTGATTTTTGTTCTAGTGAACATCATTTTTTCCTTGCCTCGATCAGTTGAAAAAACCTAAGTTTCATCCATGGCTAACAAATCAGAAACGGAAACCAAGGCGGCGGATAAAGTAAAGGAAGCACGTAAGAGAAACCTCGATATGGCGATCTCCCAGATTCAAAAGGAGTTCGGAGAATCGGCCATCATGCGCATGGGCGACGAGCATCGCGTCGATGTCGATGTGATCCCGACCGGGAACCTGCTGATCGACCGTGCGCTCGGAGTCGGTGGATTTCCCCGTGGTCGGATTGTCGAAGTCTTCGGCCCGGAATCTTCCGGTAAGACTACCCTCACCCTCACGGTCATCGCTCAGGCACAGAAGCGTGGCGGGCTTGCGGCTTTCATTGATGTCGAGCACGCGCTCGATCCGAAGTATGCCCAAACACTTGGCGTGAATCTCGATGACCTACTGGTTTCCCAGCCATCTTCCGGTGAGGAAGCCCTGCAGATCTGTGAAGCGCTTGTCCGCTCAAACGCCATCGATGTCGTCGTGCTCGACTCCGTGGCCGCGCTGGTCACGAAACAGGAACTGGCCGGCGAAATCGGCGATTCCACGGTCGGTGCCCAGGCGCGTCTGATGAGCGCCGCGATGCGGAAACTTACTTCATTCATCTCCAAGGCGAAGACCGTCTGTATTTTCACCAACCAGATTCGTGAGAAAATCGGTGTCATGTTCGGCAGCCCGGAAACCACGCCCGGTGGCCGTGCGCTCAAATTCTTCTCATCCGTCCGCATCGACATCCGCCGCATCGGATCGATCAAGTCCTCCGATGGCACGACCATCGGCAACCGCACCAAGATCAAGGTCGTGAAAAACAAGGTGGCTCCGCCCTTCACTGAAGCGGAGTTTGACATCATGTTCAACGAGGGCATTTCCTCGACCGGCTCATTGCTTGATCTTGCCTTGGAAATGGATGTCGTCCAGAAACGTGGCTCTTGGTTCTCTTACGATGGAGCCCAGCTTGCCCAGGGTCGCGACGCAGCCAAGGACGCGATCAAAGCCGATCCCGCGCTCTACGAGGAGCTCGAAACCAAGGTAAAGGAAGGCATGGACGCTGCGAAAAACGCCAAGAAAAAATGATTTCTTATGGCAGCGAAGCCATTCAAGGGGTGTTCGTCTTGGGAAGGGACTTCCGAACGCTCTCGGAGAGATTGGCGGAATTGATCCAGCGCTGCGCGGCGGATTGGTCGCGTTCCAGCCAGGAGTCGAGGGCACGGCTGTACATCCGGTCACGCCGCCGCTGGTCCTCGATCAAGGCGACCTGACCCATGGCGACTTCGGGAGCTTTATCGAAAGAGTTCCAGACAAAATGGAGGACCATACGGTCGTCGATGTCGTCCGGGTAGGTGTTCATCAGTTCGGCGGCTACAGTCGGGTTGTCGCGGGCTTCGATGGTGACCAGTCCGCGAAGAGCTCGTGAGCGGGCGTCGCCCGGGGGGAGTCCTTCAAATGAATTTTTCGCGGCAGACATGTCTTGTTTCGCCCATTCCTCGTAGACTTCATCGACTCTGCCGGTGGAGGCATCGCCGAGGTTCGCGAGTAGCCACGATGCGGTTCCGGAGGGATCGTCTTTCGCCATCTGTTCGGCGAAGCGAGCAATTGCCCCGTCGCGGAGGCGGTCATCTGAAAGTGCGGCGATCCAACTTTTCGCGGATTCCGGCCCCAATGTGAGGAGGTGGGGCATCATCGCTTCCAAAGTCTCCCCGCGCTCCCTGCTGAAAGGCATTTCCTGGAGGATTTCGGTGGCGCGGGTCGGGTTGGTCTGGACGAGGCTGCGGACGATTCCGGCCATGTAGGGATTCGCATCTTCGCCTTCGTGATTGGTCTCCGCCCATGCGATGGCGGCTTCAGGGTCGCGGATGGCCCATGCACTGAGGACGGTTCCGGTTGCCATGCCGCCGCGCGTGTTTTCGGTGGTGTAGGCCAGGGCGGACATGGGATCGACCTCTGCCCATGCGGTCAGAAGCATCGCGTATTCGCCCATACGGGCCTGGGTCAGGCCGAGGCTGCGAAAACGTGCAACGGCGTTCTCGAACTCCTCCGGTGCGAGCGAATCGATCCAATCGAGCATCGCGCGGCCGCGGTCGAGGGCGTTTTCGCCACGAACAATCTGCTCCATGGAGGCGAGTTTCTCTTCAAAGGTGCTATCGGACAAATTGGCACTGGGGCGAATAGGGCGGTTTCGGGAAGTAGCGGAACGGTTGCCGGAGGTTTCTCCCGAGCCGGATCGGCGTTGCTCAATCAGCCTCTCGGAGGTTGCGAGCAGTGTTTCGGCTTCGGATTTTTCGGAGCTGCCGCCGGTGATTTTTCCGAGCAGAAAACCGCCGATTCCGACAATGATGCAGGCTCCCGCGGCGCTAGTGGCATTGAATTTCATGATTTTAGAGTAAACGCAATACGCAGGTTCACAAACGGACTTTTCATCTATCCTGGATAGGAAGATAGAAACCACAGATAGCACGGAATACACAGATAGTAAGAGGGTTATGAAATCCGGGACATTCATCCTCTGGATGAACCTAGAATCCGCGGTTAGGTATCAATTTTTCAACCGCAAAGCCGCAGAGGTCGCAAAGGAACGCAAACCGGAGTGAGCGATAGCGAACCTTTCCAGACAGCAAAGCCAAACCGCTTGGACGGAATGAAATGGAGTCAAAGCCTTGCTTGTGGGAAGATATGAAATTCGGGGAACAAACGGACCTGCTTGGTTCACCCAACGGGTGAAATGGAATCACCGTTTAAAATCCCCTGCAATGTCCCGAAACATTAACTCTTCTCAGCGTTCCCTCTGCGCCTCTGCGGTGAAAATCTTCGTTTCAACTGCGGATTTAAGGATTATTCCGAGAGTTGGTATAATATCGATTTCATTGAATGCCCCGGAGTGCTTTTTGATCTTCGATCCATCTTCTGTCGCTATTTGAAAGCTTGGATTCGTTGGTCTTGTAGCGTTCGCCGCCGGGTTCGATGAGAATCAAGGTCCCTTTTGAATATGAAACAAGTTTCGCAAACACCTCGCGGCCGGATTTGCCTTCCCACTCGCGATAACCCTTGGATTCAAGGTTCTTCCGCCAGGCTTTGTATTGATGCGATGAAGCGACATCCCCCTGCTTGATGAGGCCCCAGATGTAATCCGCTTCACCACGTTTGTATCCTGTTTCCTTCCACAAGACTTCGCCACTGGCGTTGAGCATCACGAGCGTTGGGTGACCGAGTGCTTTGTAACGTTTCTTCAGGCGTTTGACGTAGTTCTTAATCTCCACCTGGCGGTCGACTTTTTCTCCGAGGGAAATGTCAGGGTCATCAACGTCGATGTTTGAATCGACACGTAAACGGACGATATGTTTCGCCGCCCATTTTCCGAAGTCCTTGGTAGCGAACAGCTCTGTTGAGAGGGCCTTGCACATCGGGCTTCGAGCGGAGTCGGTGAACCAGATCAGGATTGGCTTTCCCTCGCGTGCGGCGGTTTGGCGGGCGATGGACTCGCTTTCCTCCCAAGGCCCTTTTTTCGGAGCGGCCATGAGTGTCTCCAGTTCCGGGATGCCTGCGTCCGGGTTGTCTGGATCGGTGAAAACAATGTCCTCTTGGGGTGTGATATTGAACGGCACGGGTCGGGCATTGCCGCCTGATGTGATAGCAGTGCCGCCTCCTTGATTACCACGAAGTTGCGGGGGTATGCCGGACGGGCCGAAGGGTTTTGGCTTGTCCTCTTTCTCATCATTCGCACAACCACCGAGCATTGCGAATGCGGCGATTGTGAAGATATTCTGTAGGGTCCGGCCCATAGCTTATTCTTTCAGACGTATGGGCGTTCCACAAGAGGAACAGCGAAACCATCTGAATATCAGCAAATGCAGAGTCAGTGGAATCACGAAACCCATCCCCCGGATGCGGTGGGTTTTGATATGTTTCAGGGCCCGTTTGTGGACAAAGAGTTTCTGGGCACAGATCCGGCATTTTGCGGAGAAACCCCAAATCAGGTAGGCGATGGCGAAAATAGGAAGTGTGATCGGGAAAACAAGCACCCACTTCGGGACCCAGCCAAACGATTCAGGATACTCCCCCAATAGCAGCAAGAGGAAGGCGGAGATGATAGCGAGGGGCAGGTTGGCGAGCAGAAGCAGAGTGCAGACCGCACCAACGCGCAGGCTCCATGGATGGGTGTGGAGAACTCCCCGCACAAAGCGACGTGACTCCGGCTTTTTTCCCTTGTTGGTTCTCTCACGGGGCGCACGGATCAGCCTGACCCGGTCTTCCTTGTCCGGGTCTTTCGATTTTGCGGTTCTTTTCCGCTTGGGGCCGGGTTCCGGCAGGATGGGTTTGATATGAGTGTCATCGAAATAACGCTGCTGCTCTTGTGTGTCAAATCGTTCGGAAATGCCAATGTTGCGGCGTGCTGGGACATCTGCCTTCAGTCTTTCAAGCTCACCAATTCGGACATCGAGATTCCCGGAATAGCGGTTCAGCAGGAGGCCTGCCGGAATATCTCCGACCCTCAACTGCTTTTCCATCATCATTTTTCCTGGAAGTGGAATGGCAAAAGGGGCGGAAGCAAGCATCTCCGCGACCTCTTCGCTACCTTCGTAGTCTACTGGCGCTGCGACGGCGGGTTCCTCATCATCCGGTAGTCCGACAAGGGCGACCGCAAGTGAAATCCACTTTTCCACGGCTGGTTTTCCGGGGGCGCGTTCAACGATGGAGAGCACTTCATTGGCCTTCTTCAATTCCGTGACCAGAAAGTCAGGCTTCTGCCGCGCGAGTTGTTCGGCATCGCGGATACCGGCAGCCTCCAAAAGCTCCAGAGAGGCTGAATCGATGTCTGAAATATCGCTGAGTTGCGCCATGGGGCTATTTGAGGGCGTCGAGCATTTCGCCGAGTTGCGCGAGCTTGGTCTTCCAGTCTTCAAGCCTTTGCTTCTCTTGTGCCACAACTTCCGGAGGCGCACGATCCACAAATGACGCGTTGCCGAGTTTGCCCTCGGATTTTTTAACCTCAAGCAGCATTTTCTCGATCTCTTTGGAAATTCGGGTGCGCTCGGCCTCGACATCGATCAAGCCGTCCATCGGCATGTAGGCCTCGCCGACGGGGGTGACCGCCGCCGGGGTGCCTTTGGGAGCTTGGTAGGAATCATCTACTAGAATCTCAGTAGCTCCTGCGAGCAGGGCGAGAACGTTGATTTCGCCGGAAAGCCAGGCGGCGGATCCTTTGAATATGAAACGCACGTCCTTGCTGGAACCGAGGTTGTATTCCGCCTTGAGGTTGCGCAGACGGCCTGCGGTTTCGTAGATGGCGGCGGCCTGATTGTCAGCAGCTTCGATATCCGCTGAGGAAACCCCGGCAAGAAGCGCGGTTTCCGGCAGCACCTTGCTCATCACGAACTCGCCTTCGGAAACGTAGTTCATCCGCGCGGAGAGTTCCTCGGTGACGTGCGGCATGTAGGGGTGCAGCAGTTGGAGGTATCGGCTCATCACGGCATCGAATGTGCCGAGGGCAGCGGCGCGAGCTTCGGCGGTGGCGGACTCGCGGAGGTCGGCTTTCACCGCTTCGAGCCATTTGTCGCAGAAGTCGTTCCAGAGGAATTCGTAGAGCCGCTGGGCGATCTCGCCGAAACGGTATTCGCTGTAGATCCCGTCAAGATCGGCGGCGAGCTGGTCGAGCTTCGCCATGACCTGAAGGTGATAGACCGGCAGGTCTTTCGCCGGAGGCAGCGGAACGAACTCGTTGCCGTCCATCTGGCGGAAGCGGCAGGCGTTGTAGAGCTTGTTGGCGAAGTTCCGGCCTTCTTCGACCGAGCTTTCGTCGAACCGGACATCGGTTCCGATTGGCGCGATGCGCATCAGGCCGAAACGCAGGCCGTCGGCTCCGAACTTGTCCATCAGGTCGATGGGATCGGGGGAGTTTCCGAGGGACTTACTCATTTTCCGGCCTTTGAGATCGCGGATGATGGAGGTGAAATAGACGTTTTTGAACGGCAGTTGATCCTCGAAGCGGTAGCCTGCCATGATCATGCGGGCGACCCAGAAGAAGATGATGTCAGGGCCGGTTACCAGGTCTGTGGTTGAATAGAATTTTTTCAGCGTCGCGGAGTTTTCTCCGACGTCGGACATCGTGGCAAAAGGCCAGAGCCACGAGGAGAACCAGGTGTCCATCACGTCCTCGTCGCGCACCCAGTCGCCGTCGATCGGCGACTCGATACCGACATGGATGTCTCCAGCTTCGGCGTCTTTTGTTTCGAGTGACTCGGCATTTTTCAGTGCGTCGAGTTTGTCCTTTTTATACCAGACCGGGATCTGATGTCCCCACCAGAGCTGGCGGCTGATGCACCAATCCTGAAGGTTCTCCATCCAGTGGGCGTAGGTTTTCGCCCACCGTGCCGGGCGGAAGGTGATTTCGCCGGAGGCGACGGCTTGGGTGGATCGCTCAATCTCGGGGTAGCGGAGGAACCACTGCATGGAAATACGCGGCTCGATCGGAACATCTCCGCGCTCCGAGTAGCCAACGTTGTTTTCGTATTCATCGATTCCGATCAATAGCCCCATTTCCTCAAGCTTCGCGGCGGCCTTGCGGCGGGCGACGAAGCGGTCCAGTCCATCGAACTCGGGAAGATCCGGAGTGTTCATGGTGCCGTCCGGATGGAGGACGTCGATGATTTCAAGGTCGTGCCTAGCGCCGATCTCGAAGTCGACCTTGTCATGCGCGGGAGTGATTTTCAGTGCGCCGGTTCCGAATTCCAGGTCCACCGCGTCGTCGCCGATGATGGGGATGAGCGCTTCGGGAAAAGGCCGTTTCACCATTTTTCCGATCCACTTCGCATACTTCGGGTGCTTCGGATGTACGGCGATCGCGACGTCGCCCATCAGTGTTTCCGGGCGGGTGGTGGAGATCTCGATGAACTCGCCAGGGCTGTCGGCGAGTTCGTATTTCATGGTGAAAAGCTTCGATTTCGAAGGCTTCATGATGACTTCCTCGTCGGAGAGGGCGGTGAGGGAAACCGGGCACCAGTTGACCATGCGCTTGCCGCGGTAGATGAGGCCTTCGTTGAAAAGGTCCACAAACACCTGGCTGACCCATTTCGTGTAGGCCTCGTCCATGGTGAAGCGCTCGCGATCCCAATCACAGGAGCAGCCGAGGCGTTTCAGTTGCTTGATGATGATATCACCGTGCTTGTCCTTGAAATCCCAGACACGCTTGAGAAATTCGTCCCGCCCGAGGTCGCGGCGGGTCTTGCCTTCGCTTTCGCGTAGCTCGCGCTCGACCTTCGCCTGGGTAGCGATTCCCGCGTGGTCGGTGCCAGGCAGCCAGAGGACTTCCTTGCCTTTTTGCCGTGCGCGGCGGGCGAGAATGTCCTGGATTGAATTGTTCAGCACGTGGCCGAGATGGAGTATGCCGGTGACGTTCGGCGGTGGTATGACGATGGAATACGCCTCTTTTTCGGAATTTTCATCCGCCTTGAAACAGCCTGCGGCTTGCCATGCGGCATACCACTTCTTCTCCACTTCCTGCGGCTCGTACGCTTTCGCTAACTCAGACATCGGGCGCGGATGCTTGCCGAGTATTAAGGATTTGTCCAGCTTCGGGGTGAGTCCGAATTTCGTCGATCATGTTCGGGACGATATGAGCGAGATTATCTTGTTTCCCGTGCGCTTATCTTAAAATAACGCCGCTTTGACAATTACTTGCGGTAGATGAACGAATCCGAAGTCAGCAGGGAAACGATGACCGCGTTGAAGCTGCCGCCGCTTTCTAGATAGGCCTTGTCGGCGTCGATCAGTGTTTGTGAATCGGACAGCGTCTCGTTGCGGCCCATGTAGAAGCGGAAAGCGTGACGGATGATCGATTGTCTCGCCACGTCTGATTTTGCAACGCGGCCTATCAGGTCGAGGGCATCGTCCACTTTTCCGTCGAGGGCCGGGTCGCCGGTGCTGTCGAGTTCCCCTGTTGAATCGATCTTGAGGGTTTTGTAGATATTGAAAGAGGTCTTCCCGTTACCCTTCTTGATGATATTGTCGGGATGTTCAAGCGGCTCCTCGGTACGGAAGCCACCGAAGTCGCTGTAGATCTCGAAAGGCAGGCCGAGCGGGTTCATTGCATCGTGGCACTTCCAGCACTCGGGAGCTTTGGTTTTTTCGTGAAGCCTGGATCGGAGCGTTCTTTGATGATCTTCGGGAATTGCTGCATCGACGGTGATTGGCACATCGGGAACGCGGCCGGCGAGCAACTTCTCACGCATCCATTTTCCGCGAACCACAGGATCGTTGTGGGTGTTTTTAGAGTGAGCGATCAGCCACGCGGGATGGGTCAGAATACCTTTGCGCTGCGGGATTGAGAACGGCTGTTCGACCGGATAATCCCACAGTTCCATCTCCATTTTGTTCTCTTTGAGCTTTGTGGTCTTATGGTTGCCGTATCGGCTGATTTCAGGAGTGGATCCCACGTTATACAAATACGCATGGTGGAAGGTGTAACCATGCGCCCACGGGATAGTGGTGAACGGAGTCTTACCGTTTCCGAAATACTCGTCGAAGAAGTCCATGTAGCTCACGAGGTTGCCGACACTGTTCTCGTTGTGCATGTCGCGGACAGACGAGCGCTCTTTCAGGAAGTCGAGATGCTTGACGAGAACCTTCTCGGGCTGGGTCTTCCATGGGGTGTCCTTGAGTTTTTCATATACCTCGCGCCACTCCTTGATAATTTTCGCCCCTTCTTCATTACTACGGTCGTGGTAAACGAAGAACTTGTCCGACGTGAGCAGGTTCTCGAACACGTTCTGATCATTCTGAAGGTGCCAATCGACAATGCGGTCGGCTTCATTAACGAGGAAACCGGGAGTCCCGAGTGTACCTCGGTCCGGGTTGCCGTAGTTGCCACCACTCCGCTCGGAATCCTTGAACACCTTGGCAGCCATCGGGTAGCCAAAGAAGTCGCGGAAAAACCGGTTGATCCGGGGATGGGAAGTGACGTGAGACTTTACCTTGCTGGTCGAAAAGGCGGAATCGATCGAGTCCTTGTAATATTCCTGGTCAGCCAGCAGCCGTGTCACCTCGCGTTTGTAATCCTCCTTGCTTGTGAGTTTCCCGTCCTTCGCAGCCTCGAGCAGAGCCGAATCGGGACCACGGTCGCCAAGAGCGTAGGAAATCGCGTAAGCCCCCTCGCGTGGGGAAAGCATTTTCCTGCCATGGGAGTCAGGGTTGCCGCCACCGAATTCCAAGCGGTAAAGAAATTCAGATTCCAGAAGCACCGCGACGAGCACTTGACGCAGCCCCTCGGTATTACCTCCCAGAGCGATGGAAGAACGGGCCAGATCAAGATATTTCGTCAGTTCCCCACTGTCCGGATCGCGCCGCAGCACGAGTTGGAACTGCTTGGTGATCGCCTCTTCCATTTCCTTATCGGTGGGGTCACCTTTCTTCAGAATGATTTTTTCGAAGGCTTCCGGAGTCCCGCTCGGAGTCCATTTGTCCTTGGGGTCGGGGAAATAGTCCGCCTTGAATTCGCCGTTTTTAACCTGTGCGGGGCGTATCTGCTTTTTGGAGATCCATTCCGCGTTGGTCAGCATCACCAGCAGATGGCCGCCATCGAGCACCCCATTATCGTAGTAGCGGACACCGGAAGCATCGGGCAGGAGGAAAGGATTGCTGACACCGTATGAGGTCATTCCCCGGCCTCTCAGCTCGGGCTCGAAAATGTCCGCGACGCGCTGGTCGAAAATCTGGGGACTCACAAGCCACCTGCGGGCAGGGGTGGAGGCCGCTTCTTTGATATTGCCGCTGAACAGCTTCGCATGGTCGACAGCGTTACCGTATGAGGGGTAGCGGAGTTTCTCCTCGAGTTTCGAAGCATCGTAAGAGTGCAGTTCACCGGAAATCCATGCCAATAATTCCCTGCGTTCGTCGGCGGAGGGCTGGGTCTTCTCATCCTTTGGCGGCATCAGGCTGAAATGCGCCTGCTCCATTGCCCGGTTCAGCAGGTCAAGACGTGCTTCGAGGGGCATCTCGGCAAGGTTGTCGAGCTGCACTTCACCCTTTTGTGTGCCGTGGTCATGGCACTTCCAGCAGTGATCCTCCAACAAATACTCGATCTTCTCGGGCATGTTCAAAGGGCGCGCGGCAACGGTCTCCACCGGGGTTGCCGCAAAACTGACCGGGGTGGGAGCAGCTGCTCCCTGTTTCAGGAACTCAATGTCTTCTGCTGAGAGGATGTTCTGATTGAAACTACCAGTGTTACCACCAATCGACATCTGAACCATACCGGTTTTTTTATCATAGGAAACCAGTTCGCCTTCAAAGGTCCTCGATCCATCAGCACTCTTCCATATCCGCGCCATGGCAAGCGGGGAAAAAAAGATGGGTAAAACCAGTGCCGAAATGAGGCAATGAAGGTATTTGGTGTGGGAATTCATGAACTGGATAATGTTAAAAATACGCGGCTTCCAGTGGAGATTTTTCAAAAACCACTGTCTTCGGCCCTACGGCTTCCGATAGATGAACGAGTCGGAAGTGAGCAGGGAAACGACGACCGCTTTGAAACTGCCGCCACTCTCCAAGTAGGCCTTGTCGGCATCGATCAGGGTTTTGGAGTCCGACAGCAGTTCGTTACGGCCCATGTAGAAGCGGAACGCGTGGCGGATGATGGATTGTCTCGCCCGTTCCGATTTCGCGACGCGATCAATCAGCTCCAAGGCGTTGTCCACTTTCCCGTCGAGTTTCGGATTTCCAGTGCCTGTGAGTTCGCCGCTGGCGTCGATTTTGAGAGTCTTATAGATATCGTAGCGCCCGTCCTTTCCGATCACATTTTCCGGAGCCTCGAGGGATTCCTCGGTGCGGTAGCGTCCGAAGTCATCGTAAATCTCGAAAGGTAAACCGAGCGGGTTCATCGCTTCGTGGCACTTCCAACATTCGGGAGCCTTGGTTTTTTCGTGGAGCCTGGCACGAAGTGTCCTGTCATGATCTTCAGGAATCTGCGCGTCGACTGTGATGGGAACGTCGGGGACCCTTCCGGCAAGCAGCTTTTCGCGCATCCACTTGCCACGGACGACCGGGTCGTTGTGGGTATTTTTCGAGTGGGCAATCAACCAGGCCGGGTGGGTCAGGATGCCTTTACGATTTTCGATTTTGAATGGTTGGACGGGATGATAATCGAAGGTTTCGTCTTCGGCATACTTGCGATCACGACCGGGGATTGGCTGCAAATTATAGATTTCCGCATACCAATGCTGATTTCCGTGAGCCCACGGGAAAGTCGTGAATGGGGTCCTGCCATTTCCGAAAGTATGTTCGAAATGTGTCATCGCACGTTCCAAGCTCACTCCGTGGCGGCGGGCCTTTTTCTCAGATGAGATATTGCCGAGATTTTCGCGGATAAACTCCTCATTCTTCGCGACGACTTTCTCAGCATTTTTCTTCCAGTCAGTGCCCTTGAGTTTCTCGTAAACCTTGCGCCAGCCTTCGATAATTTTCGTACTCTCCTCGTTACTGCGGTTGTGAAAAACGAAATATTCATCAGTCGTGAGCAGGTTTTCGAAGACGTTCTTGTCCTCATTGAGAAGGAGATCAACAACCCGATCCGCTTCGTCGACCAGGTGACCGGGGGTGGCCAGGGTGCCGCGATCCGGATTGGTATAAACACCCCCGCTGCGCTCGGTATCTTTGAAGACTTTCACCGCCATCGGATAACCGAAGAAATCCCGGAAGAAACGGTTCATGCGAGGATGCGGGGTGGTCCAGGTTTTCACACCTGCGATATCCGGATCGACCCGGCCAGCATAGTAATTCTCATCCTCAAGTAACCGCGTTACTTCGCGCTCGTAGTCCTCTTTGCTTTCCAGTTTTCCACTTGCGGCGGCTTCGAACAATCTGGCATCCGGTCCGCGGTCGCCGAGAGCATATGAAATCGCGTAGGCGCCCTCGCGCGGCGAAAGCATTTTCCTACCATGGGAGTCTGGAGCACCTTCCCCGAATTCCAAACGGTAAAGAAACTCGGATTCCAAAAGCACCGCGACCAACACTTGGCGCAAGCCTTCTGTGTTTCCTCCCAGAGCGATGGAGGAACGTGCCAGATCGAGATATTTTGTGAGTTCTCCGCTGTCCGGATCGCGGCGCAGCACCAGTTGGAACTGCTTGCGGATCGCAGCCTCCAGCTCGCTGTCTGTGGGGTCGCCTTTTTTCAGGATAACCGCTTCAAAAGCTTCCGGCGTTTCACGCGGAGACCATTTGTCCTTGGGATCGGGAAAATCACCCGCCTTGAGTTCACCGTTTTTCACCCGGGCGGGACGGATCTGTTTTTTGGTGATCCATTCCGCGTTGGTCAGCATCACCAGTAGGTGGCCACCATCGAGGACTCCGTTGTCGTAGTAGCGGACGCCGGACGCATCGGGCAGCAGGAAGGGATTGGAGACGCCGTAGAAACCCATTTGCCGGTCGCGGCCTTCCAACTCGAACACATCCGCGATCCTTTCGCCGAAAATCTGCGGGCTTACCAGCCAGCGGCGGGCCGGGGTGAACGGGGCTTCGTTTATCTCACCGCTGAAAAGTTTCCCGTGATCGACAGCGTTGCCGTATGACGGGTAACGGAGTTTTTCCTCAAGCCTGGAGGCATCGTAAGAATCCAGCTCTCCGGAAATCCATGCCAGCAAATCCTCACGCTCTTCCGTGGAAGGTCGAGTCTTCTCATCCTTTGGAGGCATCTGCCCGAAGTGCGTCTGCTCTTGGACCCGGTTGAGCAAGTCGAGACGTGCTTCCAAAGTGAGTTCAGCGAGATTGTCGAGCCGCACGTCGCCCTTCTGAGTGCCGTGGTCGTGACACTTCCAGCAATGATCCTCCAACAGATATTCGATCTTCTCCGGCATTGCCAGAGGTCTCGCGGCAACGGTTTCCACGGGTGTCGGCGCGAAACTGACGGCAGCGGGAGCAGAAGCCCCCTGCTTCAGGAACTCGACGTCTTCTTTCGAGAGAATGTTCTGACTGAAGCTGCCGGTTTTACCGCCGATCGCCATTTGAACCGTTCCGGTTTTTTCATCGTATGAAACCAATTCGCCTTCGAAAGTCCTTGAGCCATCCGCACTTTTCCATGTCCGGGCTGTGGCTGAAGCCACCAAGACCAAAGGAACCACGATGACCGCGAGGAATCTTTGAGAATGTATGCGGCGAAATTTCATGCTCTTAAGTGAATATGGAGAAGGCGTTTGAAGCCCCTTCGCAGTGTATGAGGAAAGCGCCGGATAGTGAAAGGGGTTGCAAACCCCTTCTCCTTATTCCGTGTAATACGGTTTTCCCAATGAAAATAAAAACGGATTTAAATCCCGGGCCGTTCCTAAGCGAAGCGGAGTGTCCCGGGTTCCGGAACTGCCGAAAATCAAATCATCAGCTCCTTGATCGGACCGATCTGGTCGCCGGTAAGGGCCGGATCGAGCACACCGTAGTGCTTGATGGGATTACCGTTAACGTTGAGAAGCGTGGTGTAGAAGTTACCCAGCGTCTTGTGCCCGTCCGTGCCCCAGAATGGCAGACGCATGTAGCGGCGGCGCATGTTCAGCGGGGTGTTGTTGCCAGCCATGACGACGAATGGATACTCCGTTCCGTGGCTGTGGTGGGTTTCTCCGTTGTCCGGGAAGTAGAAGATCATCGTGTTGTCGAACATCGTGCCCTTGCCCTCGGGGACGCTTTTGAGGCGTTTGACGATTGTATCAACCAGCTTCATGTGATGATGCTCCGCGCGTTTGCGAACTTCGACCGCATCGACTCCGCCGACTGGCTTGCCGTGACCGATGTCGTGCATGTTGACTTTTTCGCCCTCGATACCATCAATGCCGGTGTATTCGTGGCCGAGTTCGTCAACGGTGAAAGCGGCGACGTTCGTCAGCCCTGAGATCAGCGAGGAAAGAATGACCTCGGTATGACCGATCTGGCGGTCGATCGTGTTGAGATCTTCGGATAAATATTTCGCGTCGAGCTTGGGCACGTGCTCCCTGACACAATCCGCCATTAGGTCGATCTTGCGATTACGCTCGCGGATATCCTGGATGGAGCCGGCGTAGTTGCCGACTTTCTGGCGTTCGATGCCGGCGAGGTGCTTGGCGAGTTCCGTCTGATTTCCGGCAGCAAATTCAAGAACCTTACGCTCAAGTTGATAGCGAACCTGATCATCGGAATTCGAGGAAACTGATTTGAAAATCTCATTGATTGCGACCTTGGGCGAACCGAACGCGTAGTTCGGTTGTTGGGCGCCGCGGGCGGAGAAACCTTTCGAGATACCGTCGAGACTTCCGCGGGCGTTTCCGCCGCCAGTCGGGAAACAGGCAAGCTCGATGTGCTCCATCGGTGATGGGAAAAGCTTGGCCAGCTCGAAGTCGACCGTGGCCCACTTGATGGAACCGGGGCGCTCGTTCGCCTTGAAAACACCGAGAGATGAGCACCAGGAGTGGTGGCCGGTGGTGCACATTTTCCCGGACAGACCTTGGAGAATGGACAGGTTGTCTTTGTGCTCCTCAAGCGGGCTCATCCATTCCGGAAGATCGTGGCCATCGAGATCGACTTCGTAAGGCTCGTTGGCCTTTTCCTTCTTCATCAAGTCCGCTCCAAACGAAGGCGGGACCATGACCTTGGGAAACAGGCCGTTTCCGCGGTGCATGAAGATAAAACGCATCGGCGGACCGCCGGCGTTACCAAGACCGCTCTGCGCAGCGGAAAGTCTTGGGATGGCGCCTGGAAGAGAAAGGCCGCCCATCGCAAGGAAAGCGGTTTTTAGGAAATCACGTCGTTGGTTCATAATAAGTGGAGCAGTTTTTTAGAATCTGCGGTTATTCTAGCACATTACTTTACGCAGGTAAATCCGGTTTTTATCGGTTTTTTTTGCATTTATGCCCTGGTGTCCGAGGTGAAAACCACGATCGTGTTGTCGGCGATGCCCAGCTCCTCCAACGTGGCCAGGATTTCGCCGATACGGAAATCCATTTCCTCGACCACATCCCCGTAAGCTCCGAAAGAAGACTTGCCCTCCCAATCCGGATGCGGCCACTCCTTCGGTCCATCCCAACCGGACAGGATAAGTCCCCGTGAGAAGCCCCATCCGGGAAGGCGTGCAAACGGTCGCAGCGGAGTGGAAATTGGTCAGTTTGATCCCGTCGCGACCGATCCCGTCGATCACCGGCGTTTTGATCTCAGGATGGTGCCTCAATCAGATCTCCGCATCATTGAACATGACCGCCCTGCATACGAATCCGTGAGCGGCTCCCGCTCACGAACCCTCGTCCCAGGTTTTTTTCATCAGGGCGAATGCTTTCGGATCGTGGATCTCAAGTTCTCCCGAGACGAAGGGATAGAAATCGTTGCGGTAAAGGAAGGCCTCGGTCGCTTCGGCGAAGTATTCCTTGTGATTGGTTGCCGCATAGTGCTCGACCTGGCGTCCGTTATAAAGCATCACCTTCTTGTAGTTCCCCTGCTCCATAGCCGCATTGTAGGCGTCTAGAATCTCGGGATTGTCGAAGCTCAGGAACTGATCGTGATAGGCGTGGGCCAGTTCGTGGAGAATGACTGCGGGATGCTTGAGCATCTGCTGCCTTGAAAAAAGTTCCTTGGCCTGCGGGATGTGAACTTTTTTGACCAAGCTCGGATCATAGCCGTTCCCCACCAGCCATTCCTCCCCGGGATGATACTGCATATTTCCCAGTTCAGGGTGCGAGTGTTCGATCTGGATTCCGACTTTCCGCAGATCCGCCAGTTGTTTCTCTGGAACAAGTATCGCGACCCTTTCGAGATGGTTTTCCAACATCTTGAGCGCCAGATCGCCCTCCTCCTTGAACTCGCCCGACAACAAAGCGGGATCGACCGATACTGTCCAGCCTTCGATGTTTTTCTCTACCGGCTCGATCCAGCCGATTTTTTCCGGCTTCTCCTTGTCGGCAAATGCCAAGAGCGTGAGTGCCAACGTGGCTATCAAAGGGATTCCCAATGTGGTCAGTGTTTTCATAAATTTTTCAGGTGTTAGTGGATCATGACGCAGATCATTCCAAGGTAAAGATCGAGTTGTGGATATCGCGGACCACTTCCTCGCCGTTCGAGCCGCGAAGTTTCATTTCGATCGACATGCCCCAGGTCGGCGCGAGCTCCGGCACGGTCAGCGTAACTGATTTCCCGTCTTCGGAAAGTTCCGCTTGGGAAACCTTCCATTCGCGTTCGTTGAAATGCGGTGAACCGTAATTCTTGGTCCGCTTGAGGTCCCACGCGTTGATTTTCCAAGCTGAAAGATCTTTTACGGATTCCGGGTCGAGTGGATCGGAGAAACCAATCGTCACCTTCCCGGGATCGGTGCTCAGCGCCACCGGCTGATGGGCGGGTTCTCCAACGTACCGGACTCTGAAAAATCCACCCGGCTCTTGCCGATTGCCCGCCCATGCGAACATGCCGCAGGCGTAGAGCTGGCCATCATGCGGACTGAACCGCCCACGCATCACACCAGTCGGGAAAAGGTCTATAGGGAACGCGCTCATACCGCCCTGCACCCCACCGCTGGTTTCCTCAAACGGAATCGTATAGATCCGCCCGGCACCGTAAGAGAGGTTCAGCAGCGATCCGCGCAACGGCTTCCATGCGGAATCCTCGGGAACCCAGAGAAGCTCGGCAGGCGAGCGGTCGTAGGCGTTCGTGATCCAGCACAGCGGCTGATTCATCGCGGAGTCGGAGTTGTCCGTCACCGAGTGGTAACCATACATGTTGCCATAGAAATTATCCGAACCCTTCTTATCCGTCTTCACCCAGTTGATGCGGTTCTTGGGGTTCCAGTGGCCTTCCTGATCGGTCACCATGAAACTCCCGTCGGGATTCAGGCAGACGCCGTTTGCGGCGCGGAAACCGGTCGCGAGGATCTCCGTGGTCGAGCCGTCCTTGCTGACCTTGAGAAGAGTCCCGTGATGTGGAACCACTGCGGGCTTCCCGTGACGGGCGGACTTCGCGTAGTAAAAATTCCCCTCCGCATCCGTCTGCAAGCCCATCGCGAACTCGTGGAAATGCTCGGTGACCTGATGGTCGCTGTTGAAATTCTCGATGTAATCCGTTTCCCGGTCGCCATTGAAATCCCGCAGGATCGCGATCATGTCGCGGCAACCGACGTAAATCTCCCCGTCCACGATCTTGAGTCCCAGCGGTTGGAACAGGCCGGAGCAAATGCGCTGCCATTTGAGTTCGCCTTCGCTTTGATCGATTCCGTCGACGATCCAAACGTCCCCGTTCCATGTGCAGACCGCAGCACTTTTTCCGCCTTCGAAGAAATCGAATCCACTGGTCCGCATCCATGACTGCCACGGATTGTCGTCGGGAGCAGGTGTCTGAAGGACATCGACCGCCCAGGCACCTTGGTCCTTTCCGCGTTCGATCTCAGTGGTGAGGGTTCCTTCGAAACGTTTTGCAAGCGGCTCGGCGGGAGCGCCCGGCGCGCCGCTGCCATCGACAAGCTCTGCCTTGCCGCCGCTGATGCGGATTCCGAAAACGAACGGCTTCTCACTGGCCGGGATCACGAGAACGTCTTCCGCATCGAGCCGGAGTTTCAATTCTTTGCTACTAGGCCCACAGTAGAACCAGCGCTCGAACGTACCGTCATCCGCGAGGCGTGGAAGTTCGCGGATCTGGCAGTCACCCACCGAGTAGCGGATCACCGGATCAGCCCCGTGCAACTCAAGCCCTTTAAAATGAACCCACTCCCTCGGCAAAGGCCCGTATGGCTTTCCATCCCGACCGGAAATCCTGAGATCCTCGAAATTTCCCGTTTCCGGATTCGCCCACATCGGTTGGTCGGGTGAAACGTACTGTTTCTCGCCCACGATACTGGTATGGGTGCCGTGGGAACCATCGAACCCTATCCCCTTCCAATCGATAAACTCATCTCCCGTCCAGCAGGCCGCCAACCTCATCGTATCATGTTCGTAAAGCATCCAGGCCTTGCCCTTCGAGACTCCGCCCGGTCCTTCGTCGACCCGGATCGTGATCCCTTTCTGCGCGATATTTCCGGGCTCCACCTGCATCGTCCAGAACAGCGCGTCACCGAAATCTTCCAATAGATACTGGGGCTTTTTCTTGGCAGCGGGGTTCTCCTCCTGCGTGCTCATCCCGCGCGGCAACAGCGAGAGATACTCCTGATCTACCGGCACCATATATTCCGCATTGTGCTCCTTGAGAAAATTTTCCCTCAGATAATAGATGATGTCATATTTCTCCTCAGTCGTGTATTGCGCTTGCGCAACCATCTGGCCGTAGCCCTTTTCCAAGGTCTGGAACATACGGTAGGGATCGGCTCCGTTTTTAAAATCGTCCATGTGGAAGCGCGGCGCGGTCGGTAGCGAACCCGGCGCCTCAAGCGTCCCGTGGCAGGTCGCGCAAAGCTGGCCGTAGATCTCACGGCCCTTGTGAAAACTCTCTTCATTCCAATTCCCGACCAAAGCCGCATGATCGGATTTCGCGAGCGGTTGCATGAAAGCACGATGCATGACCAGGCCTTTTCCAGCCTCCAGAAGCGGCCGGATCGCATGACCTGGAAACTCTCCGAACTTCTTCACATCGCCTTCCTCTTTTTCTGTGGAGGGCGCCCAGTTGAGGTCGGGAGTGTTCACCCCAGCCTCTTTACCGCTGGAAAGCAATTTTACCTCATCCCCACTGAGCGCGCGTTTCCAGAAGCGCACGCTGGCAATTTCCCCATCGAAATCCCCTCCCATGTTTTGGACCGCCGCGCCCACCGCAAACACCGAACCTTTCGGATCGGGAGCCGAGAAATCTCCGATAGAGTCTTCAAGTTTTCCATCGATAAAGAGGCTCACCTTTTTCGCATCCGACACAATCACCGCGACATATTCCTTGCCGGGTTTTGGCTTGGTCTTGGATTTGAGCGTCCCACTTGACCCGATCACGTAGTCGAGCCTCCCTCCGCCCACGACCAGGGCCTTGCCTCCCTCACCCCATTTCCCTCCGGGCATCGCCTTTGAAATCAAAACACCTCCATTTTTTTCGGCTGTGAACTTCACCATTGCAGTGAAATCCCCATCCATTCTGAGCACCTCATCGGACATTTTCCCATCCGCGACCATCAGCCCCCCGCTCTTCGCAGTGCCGTCAAGATCCTGGGCCTTGATCACCGCTTTCCCATCCACCCAGGATCGCAAATGCGCCGCCGCCGAACCGGTGTGCTCATAAGCGATTTCCACAGTCCGGTTTTTTCCCGCAGGCAACTCCAGCCCGTGCCCCTCCCGTAATTCAAGCCAGCCTGCCTCCTCGGCATCGTACTCCATAACCAGACGGAAATTCGAGTAGGCGTCTGCGGTCGCAATCTTCCCGGAAAGTGCACCCGTGCCGAATACGGGTGTGGTCGTCTGGTCCAGAGGAATGGAAGTTGGCGGCGCTCTCTCTTGGGCGGCCACGGTGACTGCAAGAAACAGGGAACATGCCGCAGAAGCCGCGAAGATAGGTGAGAGATTTTTCATTAGGCGATTGATAAAGGCGCATCAAAATGAACCTGCTGCCCGACTTGTGCAAGCGGATCAAAAAGGCTACGGCAATTTCGGAAGCGATGTTTCGGCTCAATCCACGAAATGAAGCAGTATGAGGCCCCCTGACTCCGTTTACTCGGAGTAGCTTTTAATTGAATCGTAAACTGCTCCTAGAGGGGTATGCTGTGTGCGTTTTCGCTGCAAGCCATTGGGAATCGGGGGAATTGAGGAATCCGGTCTACTAGGTAAAAAAATCCCAAGAGCCAAATCCTAGCTGCCGGGTAAGAAGCTGCGGATGATATGAAGCCTGATTTGCCGGGTATTGGGATCATGGTAGAAAAACACCATACTTCTGGCCTTTTCATTTAAACGCCAGGTAGCAGAGAAGAAACCTTTTGCCGTATCTTTATTCCTGAAAAAAAATCTCGCGTAAGAATATTCCCGGTCGCCTCTTGTCTTGGTGGGCTTTGGGGTCAGAAGCGTGTTTTTACCCGGTTTGACAGCAAACTTGAGGTCACCAATAACCCCGGCGATATCGACCTTTGCGGCATTCATGAATAAATATTCGCCGCCGCCAAAGCCAGCCTGGCTGAAATCCAGAGCTATGAGCTCTAAATCGTTTGATTCATCTTTTTCCGAGCGAATTACCAGTACGAGTTGTTTCTTGGAGTTAATCGAAGGAGTTATCCCGTATGTTTTGAAGATGAATTCCTCTGCGTCGGGATCGGAGGATTTGCCAAGCGCCCACTTCGACAGCGCTGGAACTTTATATGCTTTGGAGATGTTATTTGTCGGTAGTTCAACCTCCATCGTCTCATTCTCGCCAATCAGTAGCTCCAACGGCTCCGGGTTTGCTGTTTTAGGAAAAGAAACAAAGTGCAGGTCGATCGTGTCGGTTTGAGCATGGACCGTCGCAGACATGCAAAGAATGCAAAGAATTTTCAGGAAACGATTCAGAGGTAACATCGGATTTGAGGTGCTTGGAGTTAATAAGATCTGATTACAAGAATCCATCAGATTTCCTTTTCACTCAACCAGCGAAAGCTGGTTATCTTAAACTCCCGGCCAAAGGTTCTATTCGCTTCAGAATCCAACCTCTCTTGGGTGAAGTGATTCTCATCGCTCAACAGATCAACGTAATCGGGTGTCCGCTGGACGATAGCTTCGCACCAAGCGCGCGCCACGACCTCACCACTGGCATCCAGTTTATCGCCGTAGGTACGGATGACGTAGGTGTCGCCACGGGGTGTCAATGTTGATCCGAGTTGGCGAAGAATATCCGCCTGGTCAATGTAAGGAGTGCTGCCATAGGCGACTGGTCCATCCAGGGCTTCGGGAAATTCAGGTGTGAAGCCAGCAGCTGCCAAATCATCGGCTTCACCGTCCAAGCTGCGTTGTGCTGTGCGGAATTCCGCATTGATGGAGACACTTTCATCGTCAATTGCAGCTTGGAGGGCTCCTTTGACAGCGAGATCTCTTTTTGTGTCGTCAAGGCGACGGTTGATAAATTCGGAAAGTGATAGAAACGGTCCTCTTTTTTTGACCTGTTTTACAATAGCTGCAGCCAGCTCCTCAATTTCCGTGTTAGACAGACTGCGCCAGCTCGTCCACTGATCAAGAGGATCAGCGGGATCACTGGTGATGCCGCCACTCAATATGGGTTCATTATTCGGAAGCATGCCAGGCCCGACCGGGGTTTCTCCGGCAGGCGTATTGGTGGTCACATCGCCGCTGGTCTCGTCGAAATAGGCGACCGACGTGTCGCGCAAGCTGGTAAGTACCACTTTCCACGCTTCCACAGACGTGGAGTTGATATTGAACGGCCCTTTGACCATCAGGTGGGCGGCAACTTTATCTGCGAAGCCATCGCTGAACTCGCCATACTGGTCCTCTAAGAGATTAAATTGGGCACTATCGAGGTTATTCGAATAAGGGCTCATACGACGATTGGGGAGAGGTTGGGGATCGTCCGAAAAGAGAAAATCCTCCGCTACTTCAAAAGCAGTCTTGTTTGCTCCGGCATCCTGAAGCTCAACATCGGTGGACTGGGGTGTGATTGAGGAGAAAAAGTATTCATCCCAAAGCGCCTTGTTCACCAAGTAGGAATGATCCACGTAGGTGAATTTTTGATCTTCCACCGGCACGTCCGTATTAAGCACCCGGGTGTAGGTCTTGAATGCCTGATTCGGCTTTATATTGGGATGTGCGTAGGAGTTTCCAATCGCTTGGAGATTACGGGGTGCCAGACCTCCCTGACCGGTCGCGGTTGTCTGGCGATAATCGACGAGCAGTTCGGCATTTTTAATATCGCCGGTGACCACAGGGTTATTGGCCAGGCTATAGCCACCAAGATGGGAGCTACTGAGAGAAGCGATTGAGATGGGTGGCAATACGGGCAGGTACTGTTGCACCACATGAGTGGTGCCTGTTCCAAAGCTGTATCCTCCTCCATAATAACCCCGGCTCTCGCCGTCATCCTGAAGCACTTCTTCGGTATCATTGATTTTTTCGACCTGCCATTCCCATCCGTAATCATAAAGTGCCGCAGGGCTGTTGTCGGCAATTTGGGGTGCGCCTATCGTGCTGCCGTGAAGAAACGGCCGGGTCGTAATTCTGCGACCGGAACTGAAGCCTCCAGTGTATTGGTTATTAAGCTCGGCGCCCGGCACCATGGTAAACATCAGCAAGCCCCTGGCCGCACCACTATCTGTGAAGCTCTTGATGTTGCCGGACCCTGAAGCACCTGGCATCGCATCGGTTTTGGATTCAAAGTCGATGAATTTACCCTCGGGAAATCCTTTCAGGATCAGTCCCGCATTGAAATCAGTCGTGGTCTGTTGAGTGTAGCTTTCTCCGTTTTGGCCGAATCGACTGATAAATTGGTAATTTCTGTGGCGATTGTCCGCGTCCTTGTTTTTCATGAAGAACTGAAGGCCTGCGCCTCTGATTTCATTTCCTCTCGCGACTGCCTGTGACCAGCTGTCATCTGATTCCGGATAAGCGGCGATGGTAATTTTATCATTTTCCTGGAAGATCATCCGGTAGCCCTGATATCCCCCGTTACCGCTCGTTGGAATGGTAGTATTACCATTATCTCCTTCGATCTTAACAATGTCTGACGTATTACTTGTCGGAGCGACTTTGGCAGTCACATAGAACCCGTCAGGAAGGAACTCCTGGGACTTGTAGAGAGATCTATTACCGTATGAGGCATAGCCGTCCTGTTCCAACCAGTTCACTTCGGGAATATCGACTGTGAATGTTTTGATTTCCCCGGGTTCAAAGACGATTGGCTCATTTTGGGCATACCGTATTTTGATGATATAAGGATCAAGTGAACGGGCACGTCCGTCGCCGATGCCGGATTCATTCGTGACGGCAAAGTTTAAATTGACGTATTTGCTTACGAATTCACCCCCCGTAGCTTTGTATTTTTTCCACCTGATGACGAAAGGAGGGAAGCCGACTTGCATATCCTGGGTAGCCCCCGTCTCCATCACCATGGGAACGTTATTGGGATTCCACAATGAAACGACAGGTTTGACGCCGAGGGAAAGTTTGTATTTGTCGTCCGGTCCCAATGGAGGTTTTCCCCCTGTGCCCAACCACCAGTTGGCATAGTCTTTTTGGCCCTGAGTGAGCAAACTGGCACCCACACCCAGAACAAACTGAACTTTAACCGGTACCGGATTGCGGTAGAGCGCTGTGTATTCTCGCAAATACTCTTGAGGAGAAGCACCGTAATCCGGCACAGCGGCCTGGATACTGCCACTCAGGGCGTTCGATGTGTATTTGATGCCGCCCCGGCCTCCGGTGGAAAAGTTACTGCCATTGTCCCGGTAGAGCTGATAAAACGCCGATAGATCCTGAATTGGCACTCTTTCCTCTGCGCCATTGAACTTGTAGAGCATGAAGTCGTCTTTGTTCGGCACATCAACCTCGTCTGCGAGAGTCTTGATGGGACGCTCAAGCAAGGTGTTGAGATCCCGCTTGAGACCGCCCTCACGAACATCAGAGAGAACCCCGAATGAATTTGTCGTAATACTATGGAAATTATCTTGCGCCGGACGCCCTGTGACACCCTCGACCAAGTCGAGAGATTTGACGGTTGGAAGAGTCTCGATCTGCGAATCATCTGAAATATTCTCAAGACCTGTGACGGCCTTGGTTCCGGTGGAAGCCGGGGCTTGCGCCCGGAAGATCGTTTCTGCGGAAGTGAGTGATGTCTGCGCCGCATAGGAGTCGGTCATGACACGGG
>Ga0222650_1000167_pt1 | contig 59522 bp, 57 predicted proteins | sample AntAcemetagen367_FD_179820 | JGI IMG/M metagenome (GOLD analysis project Ga0222650, IMG submission 179820) | Saline water microbial communities from Ace Lake, Antarctica - #367 | ecosystem: Environmental > Aquatic > Non-marine Saline and Alkaline > Saline | place: Antarctica: Ace Lake... | reverse complement strand
AAAGCCTACCTGAAACTCTCCTAACAAACCAAAATACAAACACACTAAAACCAGCTCTCAGCAGAAGTCAGAAACAACTTTTACAGAAAAAAATTTGCGCGGCCCCGGATCACCGACAGGCGAACAAGGGGTAGCTTTCCATTTATTCAGAAACTCCCCTCGCTCTCCAAACAGATTCCGGTGTTTATAGACTTTCCGGCGGAGCACTCACAATGGGTTGATCCCTGCGCGATACCCGCACAACATGATCAATAAAAGAAACGCGTGCCGCAGGACGAACCCACGACACGCGCTTAGTTGGGGGGAGGGGGGAGAAGAAGTTTTGAGGTTTGCTTTTTCGGCGGCCTATTAAGGCTAGAGATGAGAAGTGGTGAAGGTCGTTAGCCGCAACGTGGTTCCTCAATATGTCTTGAAGAATAACCACGGGATTCAAACACGCGAAAGCGTTGTTCTGTGAATCGTTCGAAAAGCACTGCGAACCATGGATTTTCGCATCGATCTCGCTTGGATTCCATGGCGCGAGCAGCACAGTCCGCTAAGTGGCTTCGCTGATCGATTTCAAGCGTCGCCTGGCGATGGAGCCGATTTTGTGCTGATACCCGTTGGCAAAGCTCACCGTGGCCATGCGATCGGCTCCAAGTCGCGTGAATGAAACAATCTGCACTTTGTTGACAATGGTGGAGCGATCAAGGGTGACAAAGAGGTTAGTCGGGAGAAGTTCACTCCATTCCCGCATGCGCCGCGTATTGATGAACTCCGCGTTATTCTTGTCGCGGACCAGGGTGTAATCCCGGTCACCGGTCACCAGAATGATGTGCTCAATGGGCACCATGTGAGTTGTTGTTCCTTTGTTCAGTGGTAAGCGGTTTTGGGTCGCATTTGGATCGGTTTGCTCCTTCATCTCGCGGAGACGATCTAGCGCCCGGCAGAGTTCTTTGTGGGTGATAGGCTTGGTGAGATAGTCCGAAACTCCCACTTCAAACGCCTGGAGGGCATGCTCGGTATGTAGCGTCGAGCAGATGATATAGGGATTGTATGTCAGTCGATGCACATGCTCGAGGCTGTTCTGGCATCCCAGATGGATGTCCAGCATGATGATGTCCGGCTCCTGGCTGTTCGCGATCTCGATGCCCTCGTTGATATTGTCCGCCGTGGCGATCACATTGTATTCATCAAACTGATTCAACAAGATCTTGAGATTTTCCATCTCAATTTCATTGTCTTCGATGATGAGAATGGTCATTTTCGCTGTGTAATTTGAATCTTTAGTCCCCTAAAAAGACAGCAAAAACAAAGGATTTCTCTGCGAATCGTATGAAAAGCACTGCGAAACGTATCCTTACTGCGGGGCGGGCTCTTCTCCGAGGGGGATGGTAATTGTGAACACGGCTCCATTGGGCACCCCTTGGCCGATCCGGATGGTGCCATTGAGCAGTTCGACGTTTCTTTTCACAATCGAAAGTCCCAGCCCTGTGGATGAATGGCGCGAGCCAGTTCTGTCTGATTTGCCGAACATCGTGAAAAGGTCGTTGAGCTTCTCAATCGGGATCCCCGGCCCCTGATCCCGGACCTCGGCTACCAGGTGGTGGGGGTTGATGGTCAGATCGAGGAAAACGACTCCGCCCTTGGGTGAAAACTTGATCGCATTGTGCAACAAGTTGAGAAATATCTGTGAAAGCCGGGTGGGGTCAACAAGTAGCTTCTCGCGCTTGCTATGCCACTGGACACGGATGGAAACATGCTTTTCATCCGCCAGCGGTTGGATCATGTTGATGAGGTCCGTAAATAATTTTTCGAGATTCACCTCTACGGGACAAACGCTCACGGCATTTATTTCAAAGGCCGAGTGGTCGAGTATATTATCGAGCATCAGGATGAGAAACTCTCCTCCCGAGTGCAATTGTCTGAGGAAGCGGTTGAATTTCTCCGGCAGCTCCAGCGTTTTGCTGTGGTGGTTGAAAATCTGGGTGAGGCTGATCATGGCGCTGACGGGAGCCTTGAGATCGTGGCTGACATTGGTAATAAACCAGGTTTTTTTGAGATTCGCATCTTCGCTGATTTTTTTGGCTGCCATCAGCTCCAGATTGGATGATTTCAGGTCTTTCTCAGCTTCGATTCGGAGATTTACCTCCTGCCGGAGGCGGACGTTGAGATTTCTGAAGTTGATCGAGACCAGAGTCAGGAGCAGCACCAGCATGAAGGAACCCGTCAATGTTGGCCAAAACCATTTCGGCAGGCTGCGTTTTTCATACATAAATACGAATCCAGTTAGATCAGGGGTTTTCTCGAGCATTTCCGTCTCAAGAAATGTGTCTGCGATGTGCTGCCAACGCTCGGTACTCATATATCCCGGCGTCACCAGGTTTGTCATCAGGTCCTGAGTGATACGTGCTTCATAAAGCAGTTTCTCCCGGTCGTGTTCGGTTGGGTATTCCTTGAGAATGAGATCGACGGCTTTCTCCGGATTCCGTAAGGCCTCTTGCCAACCTAGGATTGTGGCCTTGCGAAATCGTTGCACCAGGCTCTTGCGGTCCACCGTCATTTGTCTGGTGGTGAAGAAATTATCTCCATAGAAATCGATCCCGTAGGTGCGCGGTGTGAAGGTGGCGAACTGAATGCCCTTCCGCCGCAGCGTGTGGGGTTCATCCGTCAGATAGGCTGAGATCGATCTGGAGCCTTTCCCATTTCCCAACAACTCCAATGCGTTCTGTGGTTGATTTCTAATATCAAGCTGATCGATTGAAAATCCCGCCCGCCGCAACATGGCCAGCAAATCTCCAGAGCGAGCCTCAATCATCAAGGGGCCTTCAGCCACACGTTCGATCGTATCAGAAGGCTTTTCGGAATGCATGATTAGTACAAGCGGCGAGTGCTGATAGATCACCCCAAGGACGACCACCGGTTTGCCTGCGGCATAATCAAGCAGTAAGCTGCTTGTCCCGACTCCGAAGTCCGCTCTGCCAGAGAGAACTTCTTCGGTCACATCCAGTGTGGGTGAGCCGGGACGAATTTCCACATCGATCCCCTCGTTTTTGTAATACCCAAGGTGTTTTGCCATATAGTATCCGGCAAATTGAAACTGGTGGCTCCATTTGAGCTGCAACACAACGCGCTCCGCGCCTTCCTCATCGGCGGCAACCACGGGACAGGTGACAGCCAAGTAAAACCCCACAAAGATGCGAATATATGATCCAAGCTGGGATATTCGCCTCATGTTAACAGGGGGGCTGCTCGCGAATCGCGTAGGCAGTGTTCAGAATTTTGAAGTGTAGCTTCAGAGGCAAATTTGCCAAGAATCATTATCTTGAGAGCGGTTGTTTATCGCGCAGGGGCGGACCTTTTGTGACAGTTCGCGGAAACGTCCATGCTTTTGGGGGTGGTATTTTGGATCTGGATGACAACTGGACGGCATTCCCGCTTGCGGCCCCCCCGTCCGGCGTGGAAGATCCTGCGGAAATCACACGTATCATCACCATGCAACCCACCAATACAGCATACGGAACCTGGAGCGGCGGACGCTTCATGCACTTCGGCGAAACCCTTTCTGAAGAACGCTTTCTCGGCTGCATCAAGACCGCCTACGAATCCGGTATCCGCACTTTCGTTACCTCGGACGTTTACGGAAACGGCAAGGCCGACGAACTTCTCGGCAAGGCGCTCGCAGGAATCGATCGCTCCACCTACTCGCTCGTCGGCATGATCGGCCATGACTTCTACGATGGCGAACGAAAAGGCTCCCAGGGCTACCCGCGCTTCACCGATCCGGAGCTGCGCGGTCCCGAGGGCTATGATGAATTCGTGCAACGCGCTACCAAGGCCTCTCTTGAACGCTGCGGCACCGATCACTTCGATCTGCTAATGCTGCACAACCCGGATGAACTCGGCTACACCTCCGAGGCAGTCTGGAAAGCCATGGCGCTCGCCAAGGAAACCGGCCTCACCAAACAACTCGGCATGGCCCCCGGCCCCGCCAACGGCTTCACCCTCGACCTGCTCGACTTCTTCGAGAAATTCGGCGGCGTCATCGATTGGACCATGCTCATCCTCAATCCGCTTGAGCCATGGCCATCCAATCTCCTGCTCCCCGCCTGTGAAAAACACGGCATCAAAGTCCTGACCCGCGTCGTCGATTACGGCGGCGTTTTCCACGACGATCTCGGCGGCCCCGACCACGTTTTCAAACCCGGTGACCACCGCACCTATCGCCCGGAAGGCTGGGTCGGACATGGTATGGAAAAGGCCGAGAAAATGCGCCCAATCGCCGAAAAATACAATCTCAGCCTCATCGAGTTCGCCTGCATCTGGAACCTCAGCCAGAGTCCGGTCGAATGCGTAGTCCCCACTTTTATTCAGGAAGCCGGGGAGAGTGCCCGCCTCATCGAGGACAAGATCCGAGAATTCGGGAAAATGCCCGATGTGCGCTTCACACCGGAGGAAGTCGCCGCCGTCCGCGAGATCGGCGATAACACCGGCTGCATGAAACTCAAAGGTGCCAGCCAACGCCATGCCACCAGCGAGCGCTGTGACGAATGGCCCATGAAACCCGAACTCCTGGAACTCGCCCGCCGCGAAGGTCTGGGGACGGAGTGGTGATCCGGGTTCGCGGAAACCGCGTGTTTTTGTTGTCGATCCGGATGCGGAGAACCGCCTTCTCTTCTTCAAAAACGCAGAATCGCAACGTCTCACGGTAGCCCATCATCGAACTGGTGACTTCGATTTTTTTCACACCGTCGCCAGTCACGTCGAGCCCTTTTCCGGTGGAGAGTGCGGCGCTATAAAAAATCAGGGCGACCAAGAGATTGGTTTCCGAGCCGTTAGTTGGGACACTAAAGGCATTCGCCCCAGCTACCTGGGTGGTTCCGTTCCACCCATAAGCAGTCCAGTTATCACCAGTAGTCGTCGGAGCGACTCCGAAACCTTGAAGACCACTGCTTCCATCGTTTTCAAAAATTCTGGCATTTCCCACAGTTGTGTTACCGATGACGATGCCTCCTTCGGCCGCGCTGAAATCATTCTGGAGTTTATTGGCAGTAAAACTGAACCACAGTTCGCTATTCGTGCCGGCAAGGGTGGCGGAGATTGTGCGGCTCATGATGTCATTGTTGTTATTTGTGTCGCTCCGAACGTGATTCCCTGACGTCGCAAGATCACCGAAGGCAAGACTGCCATTGGCCATATAGAGATCACTGGTAGCGGTGACAGCCGTCGAATCCGCCCAAACGCCTGACAGGCCGATAGCATTGACGCCGTCGCTCACGCCATCCGGTTGGCCGTCAAGGAGAGCGTTGCCTGCGCGTGTTTCGTCAGCAGCCGGACCGTAATCGAAACCTTCATATACAAGAATCGCACTGCTGGCGGAGCTTGCGGTGAGTGCGAGGCCAAGAATGGCAGCTAGGGAGGAATTTTTTTCAGTGTCATGGTTGTTTTTCGGTTGTTGAGACAAGTGATGTACCCGTTTTCGATAGATAACCTGAAAAAGCGCCAAAACGTTACGGAATATTTTCAAGTTTTTCAGACCTGAGGTGAAATGACTTCTCAGTAACCGGCCACTGTGGAGGTCACCCGTATGGAATCGAGATCCAGATAGCCATTTGGCACGGATCCAGTGACAATTTCCAGAGTCAGTGGATCTCCCGGAGTGATTCCTTCCGGCAGAGTGTGCGATTCCCAGAAAACGCCGACTTCGGTCAGGCTGTTGGGTGGTCCGGGTGGGGAGGTTCCGACCGTTTCCGCGAGAATCGTATCTCCGGAGCGAAGCCTGAGCGAGTATCCGGCGAATTCGGATGATTCATTGGAATCCCGATCGCGGACGCCGATGGCGGCAGTGACCGAGTAGCGGGTATCCGGTGCGATTGTGGAAATCGTACGCCGGATTCCCCCAGCAGTGAGGCCGGAGTGAAGGGTCGCCATCAGCGGTCCGCGCATCGCATCGATGGTGCCACCAGAGCGAGCGTGGTCATTGAGTTTCTCATGGCGATACCAGTTGCCGTCACCTGAGGGGTTGAACCTGCCAGCCCATGTGTTGGATTGCCATCCGCTCAGGTAGCCCATTGCTGCTTCGCCGTCGTTCAGACTGAGCTTGGGGAGGATTTTCAACGTTTCGCCATCGACCTTGAGGCTGGCAGAACCGGCGATAAGACCGGATTCCTTGCCAGTGGTGTCATCGTGCACGACGATCCGCCCCATGCCCGAGCGGATCGGCTTGTCGAAAACGATCACCAAGGGTTCGCTCGGCAGGAAATCTGCGGATTCAGGCTCTGGAAGCAGGGCGATGACTCGCGGTGGTCTTTCCAAAGCACTTGATTTCGAAATTTCACGAACCTGATTGGAGGAGATGCGGGGATGGGGGACTGTCCCAAGGCTTATCCGGTCGAAACCCGCAAATTTACCTGTCTTGCATCCCAGCGAGACACCAAGCTGCTGACCGGTGGCGTGTTCTTCGCTGGCTGTGAAGACGAGTTGACGGTTTTTTAACCAGGCGGTTCTGTTTGACCGGATGGTTTTCCGCGCGATCGGCTCCTCCGGGCCGAGGTCGCTGCCCCAAAGCCTCACCTCAGCCATCGCTTCGGCGGGTAGGGCACAGTCGAGAGTCAGAATGTAAGTCGTTCCGGCCTTGATTTCCGTCATGATCGGCTGGCTGAGCCACCTCCCTGGAAAGACCCTGCCGAAAAACCTTCCTTCTGCGGGCTGCAGGCCATATCGTTCGTCATCCGTGCCCCACCCATAGGCTCCGTCGCTACCGGGATGCCAGCCGGGAATCGCCCGCCCTCTTTCTAAAAGCACCCCTCCTTCCTCGAATCCGGGATTGCGCAGGGCGACGGAGTCAGGGATGGCGGAGGCGGTATGGAATTTCCAAGTTCCGTTTTCGGGTATGCCATCTGCCGATTGTCCGGTGAGGTCTGTCACGACGGATGGATCGATACGGATCGAATAGCTGTGATCTGCGAGGAGGCCGCCTTCGAAGTCCTCCTTGAAGATGGTTTTCAGCTTTTCAGGCAGTTTTGAAAGAAAACGGATGGGTTCGATGCTGTCACCAATCCGGGCTTGGTGGAGTTGCACGCTACCTGGAGCTTTGAGGATCTGTCCCCTGGTGCCGTCTATCCCGTCGATTCTGACCCGCCCTGTGAAGACATGGAGATCCACGGATTTTTTGCCGGCTTCCACGTTGAGAGCGAAGGATGTGCCGAGATCGACGATGCGCTGGTGCGGCGTGATGACGGTGAACCCTTTGCCGCTTTCGGTCGTGATTTCAAATAACGCACGGCCGCGATCAAGCAGCAGGGTGCGGTCATCTTGCAGCGCAACTGTTGCCGGGCCTTCGACTACCGCCCGGACGTCGTAAGGGAGTTGTAATTCAGCGACCCCGTGCCCGATCGTGAGTCTGGTCCCCTCCCTGAGGATATTTCCCATCTGTTTTCCATTGCCGGGTAAATGAGAAAGGGTGAACTCCGTTCCCGGTGCGGTGTGGAAAGTTGTCAGGCGGGGGGAAGGCTCTGGAGCCATGACCAGCCACAGTGTGGTCGCAATAATGACGAGGGCTGCCGCGGCACCGAATACGGAAAGGCGGATGATCTTTCGCTGCTGTTGCTCCAGGACACGCTTGATCGGGATCGGACTCAGTCCACAGATGGTTTGGTTTGCTGCGAAACGGGTTTCCAGAGCGCTGTGCATCTGCGCCATGCTACGCCATACCTCGCGGGCTTCAGGACTCGCTGTAAGTTCCCGGTCGAGTTCCGCGACTTCATCGGCGGACAGCTCGCCATCAAGCATACGCAGCATTCGGGCTTCGATGTTTGACTGGCTCATGATGATTGGGAGGAGAGGGAGTTTTCGACACAATGTCTGAGTGCTTCCCGGATGCGAAGAAGGGCGATACGGAGGCTGCCAGCGGTGCGTTCACTGCGTGTCGCGAGTTCCTCAAGTGAGTGCCCCGGTGTATATCTCTCGACGATGAGTTCCCGCTGTTTTTCGCCCAATTTGGCGAGGCAATGGTCGAGCGCCGCGTGCAAACTTTCGTCTGCGGGAGAAACAGATCCGGGATCGGCGAGGAGTTCGACGAGCTGCTCCGAGAATATGAGTTTCTGATCGCGTTGGGCGCGCTCCCGATAATGGTGGACCTCATACCTCGCGATCTGAAAGCTCCATGCGATGAAATTGGTGCCTAGCTTGAAACGGTGGCGCTTCTGCCATAGGACGGCATTGGTTTCCTGGAGAACGTCGGAAACATCCGGGCTTCCCGGCATCAGTGAAACGATAAATCCACGCAGGTTGCTCTGATGTTCTGTAAGGAGCTTTACGAACGCCTGAAGCTTTTCCGGATCTTCGCGTTTTGAAAACATGCTACTTGGATAACCGGTGGGAAGTCGTTTTCGTTACAGGATTTTTCTCCAGGGACTGTATTTATCCCGCAGCGGAACAGCTTGGTGGATTTATTTATAATCCGAGACCGGGCGGGGTTTGACGCCGAGTTTTTCGTAGGCGAAGCCGCTGCCGAGGGGTTCGTATTCGCCGACGTATTCGATGCTGCTGTCCGGTGTGATCTGCTCTTCCATACCCAGACCCCAATAGACGCCGTTGATTATGAGGCGGCGGAGGCCGGGGTTTTCGAGATCTTTGCCGCTGCCCATGGTCGAGTGGAGGACGCGGGATTTGTCGCCTTCGCTGGTGGTCCAGTTTTTATACCACACGACCGGAAGGGGTTCCTTTTCCGGATTGTCGGCACCTCCCTGCTCGCGGCCGATGAGTGGTTGGCCGTAAACGAGGGCGGTGCAGCCTTCGGGCAGGCCGGTGCCTTCTTTGTAGGTGCGGTAAACATCGGAAGTCCCCCAGATGTCTCTGACGCCGGCGAGGATGGGGTGATCCTTCATTTCCGGAACGATATCGCCTCGGGTCGAGTCCTGTTGCCAGACACCGTGGTGATTCATGAAGGCACCGCCGAGTATGTCCTTGATGTTTACCGTCTCGCCGTCGATTTCATAAGGGAGCTTGCTGCGGAAGCCGTGATTGGAGGTGCGGAGGGCAATGATGGGTTTTCCAGAATCGAAGTAATCCGCGAAATACTGCAGTTGGTCATCGGGAAGTGTGAGCAGACGGGTGGCGAGAATAAGGGCGTCCGCATTTTCCAGTTTTTCCAGGCCGGGGATGTTATGAGATTTAAAAGAGTCTTCTTCGCCCTTTTTCGGGTAAACCGGCATGGTGGGATCGACGAGTCCATTCTCGTTGACGCCGAAAAGCACGGTGCAGTCGAAGCCGTGGCGCTCGGCGAGGATTCGGGCCATCATAGGCAATGACTGCTCGCTGCGATATTCCTGATCTGCTGCGATCAGGACGATGTGTTTGCCTTTGCCGGGGCCTTCGCCACCTTCGAAGGTGAGCCATTGTGCGTTATCTGCCATAGTTGGGGCGGTGAGGAGCAAGGCGAGGGAGATACATTTCAGGATGGCGGAAAGGGGAGTCATTCTCATTTATTGGTAAGTCATAGCGTATGGTCGCCCAAAGCGCAATCGAGACCTCACCCGAGGTGTTTCGACTGCCGGGAGTTTGTCACATATTCAGCATTGTAAAATTTGGCTTCCGCGACTGTGATCGGAGATGGTGCTCACACGGAAATCCTCACCCCAACCCCCGGTAGATCCCGCTACGCTCGTTACCGCTCTTCATATCGGAGCGAGTTCTGTTTCAATGATCATCGCCGAGAGGGGAGAGGACGGCGCTCTCATACCGATCGATTTCCTGGAACAACCGGCACCGCTTGCCCAGGACGTCTTCGGTGGAAACGTCGTTTCGAACGCGACCACGGAACGCATCGTCTCCATCATCCGCGGATATCAACAAACCCTTTCCGAACTCGGGCTCGATCCGTTCGACTTGACCCGAGCGGTCGCGACCAATGTCCTCCACGAGGCAGCGAATCACGAAGCGGTCCTCAACCGCATCCGCATCGCCTGTGGCTTGCCCGTGGCGATGATCGATGACGGCGAAATGACGCGCCTCATCTATCTTAAAACCCGCCGCCGCATCCAGCATCTCCCGGCCATGAGCCAGAGAACCGCGCTCGTCGTGCACGTCGGCCCTGGAAATACCCGCGCATTGCTATTCCAAGAGGGCCTCATCACCCGTTACACAAGTTACCGGATGGGGACGCACCGCACCCGTGAGGCAGTTGAAGCGTCTCTTGCGGAAGGCCCGTCGCTTCTGCGGGTGATACGCGAACACGCCTCCGGAAATCTCGCCCAACTCAGCTTCGACTACTCCGATGTCAAGATCGACGGCATCGTCCTCATCGGCTACGAAATCCAATCCATTGCCAGTTTCGTCACAAAAAACAATGAGGCCTGCACTCTGAAGAATTTACGGAAATTCACGGCGGAAACCGCTGCCCTAACCGACCTAGAGGCCGTCAAACGTTTCCAACTCGACTACCAGACAGCGGAGGCTCTGATCCCGTCTTTGGAAATCAACCTCGCCATAGCGGAAAATCTTTCTCTCAAAGAAGTCCACATCCCGGTCAGTGAATACGAACAGGGCCTGCTCCACGACCTTCTCGCCTCTCGCGAGCTTACCGACACATTTGCAGTAGAGGTGCTTCGCTCTTCCCGCATTCTGGCGCATCGCTACCAGTCGGATCCCGGGCACGGCGAGCACGTCGGAAAACTCTGCGAACATTTCCTGACCAATCTCCAGGATCTTCACAACCTCACAGAGCACGACGCGCTTTTGCTACAAGTTGCCGCGATACTCCATGAGGTCGGCACCTATGTAAGCCCACGTGCGCACCACAAGCACTCCGAATACATCATCCTGAACTCGGAGATCTTCGGACTCGACCGTTTGGATGTCACCATTGTCGCTCTCGTTTCACGCTATCACCGCCACTCGGGACCGCGCCTTGACCATCCCTCTTACGCCGCCCTGGACGTCGAGGACCGCATCCGGGTCTGCAAACTCGCGGCCATACTTCGCGTCGCAGACGCCCTCGAGAGAACCCATGCGCAGCGCATTTCGAAAATCGAAATCACCCGCACCGTGAACAAACTTCACATCCGAATCCTTGGTCTCGAAGACGCAGCAATCGAGAGGCTAGCCATGGATTCCAAGGCCGATCTTTTCGAACAAGTCTTCGGTCTCGCCGTCACCATCGAAGAGGATAACTGATCCAGCACCACAGATCTCTTCCTTGGAATTTAAAGTTTAGAATTTAAAAATTTTCCCACCATGCCCGAATACCACAACCGCGAACTCTCCTGGCTCGAATTCAACCAGCGCGTCCTAGACCAAGGATTAAAGGAATCCATGCCACTTCTCGAAAGGGTGAAATTTCTTGCCATCTCCGCGTCGAATCTCGATGAGTTTTTCCAAGTCCGCGTCGGCTCACTGATGCTCCAGAAACGCAGCGGTAGAAAGACACGCGACAACTCCGGATTCACACCGACCCAGAACCTCGCCGCAATACGCGAACGGGTTTTGAAAATGAACGCGGATCAATACGATCTTCTCAACCATACCCTGATTCCAGCACTCGCCGCCAAAGGCATTGTCCTGCTTTCCGCAGAACAGTTGACCGATACCCAGCTCGCCCAGACCGCACTGATTTTCGAGGACAACATCTCGCCCCTGCTCACTCCGCTCGCAGTCGATCCCAACTCACCGCCTCCATCGGTTCCCGCGCTGCACATCGTGCTCGCTTGCCGCCTCCACGATCCCGGGGATCAAACGACCCGTCACGTTCTCATTCCGATTCATGAAAATCTGCCCCGCCGCATTGCCGTCCAGACGGATGACGAAACGCAGGCATTCATTCTGATCGAAGACCTCGTTGCGGCCCATGCCCACCGTTTGTTTCCGGGAGAAGATATCACTGCGACAACCGCATTCAGAGCCACCCGTAACGGCGATATCGCAGTCGAAGAAGAGGACGCCACCGACCTCGCCAACGAAATGGAAGACGTGCTCACCGCCCGCCGTTTCGCCGACACAGTCCGCTTGGAAATCCGTGCGGACGCCCCACGCGACCTCTCGCGATTGATCAAGACCGTCACTTCCTCCACCACCCAGGAAATCTATCGCCACACAGGCCCGCTCGGCCTCGCCTCATTCATGGAGTTGGCCTTCCTCCCGGATTTCGATCACCTCCGCGATGAAGACTGGCCCGCGCAAAGCTCCCCCGCCATCACTCCGGGCGCATCCATGTTCGAAACCATCGCCTCGAACGATGTCCTGCTTTTCCATCCCTACGAATCCTTCGATCCCGTCATCCGCCTTATCGAGGAAGCCGCCGTCGATCCAGACGTCATCGCGATCAAGCAGATTCTTTACCGCACCGCCCGCCAGTCGCGTATCATCGACGCCCTGATCAAGGCTGCGGAAAACGGCAAACACGTCACCGCCTTGGTCGAACTCAAGGCCCGCTTCGACGAAGCCCGCAACCTCACGCGCGCCGATGAGCTCCAACGCGCCGGAGCCCAGATCGTCTACGGCGTGAAAAACCTCAAGACCCACGCCAAGATCTGCCTCATCCTCCGCCGCGAGTCCGGGCGCATCCGCCGCTACGTCCACCTCGGCACGGGAAACTACAACGAGACCACCTCCCGCCTCTACACCGACCTCTCGTATCTCACCTGCAAATCCGAATACGGAAACGACGCGTCGCTGCTTTTCAATGCCGTCACTGGCCGCTCCAAGCTGCTCCGTTTCCAGCGCCTCATCCCGGCACCTTCCGCGATGAAACCCCGCCTGCTCGATCTCATCGCCGGCGAGACCGAACGCGCCAAACAAGGCCTCCCCGCAAAAATAATTGCAAAGACCAACTCGCTCCAGGACCCGGAAATCATCGCCGCCCTCTACACCGCCTCCAAGGCCGGCGTCGAAATCCAACTCAACGTCCGCGGTATCTGCTGCCTGATACCAGGAGAGAAATACTCGAAAAACATCGAAGTCATCTCCGTGATCGACCGTTTCCTGGAGCACGCACGTCTCTTCTACTTCCACCAGGGCGGCGAACCGCAGGTCTTCATCGCCTCCGCCGACTGGATGACCCGCAACCTCGAAAAGCGCGTCGAACTGATGATCCCCATCGAGGAAAAAACCATCAAGCGCCGCCTCATCCGCATCCTGGAAGCCTTTTTCAATGACAACCAGAACGCATACCGTATCCTCACCGATGGCAGCTCGGAACCCGTCACCCCGAAGAAAGGCGAAAAAACTTTCCGCGCCCAAGACTACTTCTACACCCAAGCCAAGCGCGCCGCCAAAGCCCGCGAGCACGAACGCTCCATGACTTTCGAGCCACACGTCCCGCAGGAGTGACATGGCGACCGTAGGGTGGAAGTTCCATCCCCTTCCGCCTCCACTCCACCTCCATCACTGCTACTATACAAGATCATGAAACGCCGAACCTTCCTGAAAATCACCTTACCTTTAGCCACGGCTGGAAAGGCCGTTGCCGTGCCAGTCGCCGAACCTGATCTCACTTTCGGAGTTATCGCCGATCCGCAGTATGCTGACGCCGATATGAGGATGAACCGCTACTACAGGAACTCACTGGCCAAGCTGGAAGAAGCGGTCGCCGCCCTCAACAAACTCCCGCTCGATTTCACCGTGACCCTCGGCGACCTCATCGACCGTGATATCGCCAGTTTCGACGCTATCATGCCGATCTACGGCAAGCTCAAGCGCCCGCATTTCCCCATTTGCGGAAACCACGACTTCGAGGTCGATGATGCGGATAAATCGAAAGTCCTACCCGTGATGGGGTTGGAGAAACCCTACCATTCCATGGTTCGCAACTCCTGGCGCTTCCTCTTCCTCGATGGCACGGACATCGCCGTTTGGCGGTATCCCGCCGACGATCCACGCACCGCCGCCGCCCGGGCGATGCTTCAGGTGGGCAGGAAGGCCAAGCGGCCCAACTTCATGGAATACAACGCCGCGATCAGTCCGGAGCAGATGAAATGGATCGCCACCGAACTCGAGGCTGCCGGATCCGCCGGCCAGAGAGCGGTGCTTTTCAATCACTACCCGGTATTTCCGGCAGGCGATCACCACAACCTTTGGAACGCGCCGGAGCTGGTCGGCCTGATCGGAAATCACCCCCACGCCGTCGCCTACATGAACGGGCACAACCACAAGGGGAACTACGGAAAACAAAAGAACTGCCACTACATCAACTTCAAAGGAATGGTCGAGACCGAGAAGGAAACGGCCTACGCGGTCGTAAGGTGTTTCGCCGACCGTCTCGAGATCGATGGCTACGGTCTTGAGCCGGACCAAACGCTCGGTGACATCTGAAAAACCCCCACCAAGGGCATCGCAGAGCCAGCCGTTCAGTCCTTTAGCTCCTGCCGCGAATAGGAAGACGTGATGGGATAGCAGCTTCGTCCCGGGTGGTCTCCGGAATCCGTTGTTTCCGGTTTGCCTCAGCCATTCTCAACGTGGCGATTGCACAACCGTGCGGGGTCGTGAGGTAAATTTTGAGGAGACGTTTGGATTCTCTAATGAAGGTCGCGAAGCGTTTGTTATTTTTCATGTCCTCACCGTATGCGGATCGCACCTGCTCGCACAGATGCAGGAAGTTGAAAATATGTGCGTAACAGATCTATCTGTACTTGTCGTTTTTGCCGTAAATTGTATCTGTAATTTCCGGGTGATTCCCGTTTAGATAGCTGGATGCACACAGCGAAAACCACCTACCGCCAGCTTGCCAATTCCGTTCAGGGCATGATCGACGGCGGGACTTTGCGGGCGGGTGACCGGCTGCCATCGCTGCGGAGCATGGCACGGGACTACCGGGTGAGCGTGACCACGGTGATGAGCGCCTACGAGGTTTTGGAAAACCGCAGCCTGGTGGATGCGCGTAACCGCTCGGGATTTTTCGTGAGGGCGCGCATCCCTTCCGCCGAGCGGCTTCCCAAACGTCAGGCGGCGAGTGCGGCCCCGCGCTCCATCGAGCGGCCGGATATGTATGACGAGGTGATTTCCGCGATCAACGATCCGACCATCGTGCCGCTCGGGTGCGCGGTGCCATCCAAGGACGTCATTCCGGAAAAACGCCTGGCGAGCATTTCGGCGGCGGTGTTAAGAAAATACGGAGCGGAAGCGTTCAGCTATTCCGTGAGTCCCGGCCGCATCGAGCTTCGCCACCAGATCGTGAAACGTATGCTGACCGCCGGGGTGGTGACGGATCATTCCAAGGTGATCATCACCAGCGGCGCGACCGAATCCCTCTGCGTCGCCCTCGAAGCCGTAACGAAACCCGGGGATCTTGTCGCTGTGGAAACACCCACATTTTTCGGTATCCTGCGCATCATCGAGGACATGGGACTCAAGGTGGTGGAAATCCCTGTGAGTCCCAGCGAGGGGATCCATCTCGACACGCTGGAGTCCGCAGCAGAAAAACATCCATTGAAAGCCTGCGTCGTGCAGCTGAATTTCCAGAACCCCACCGGAAGCCTGATGTCCGCAGCCGACCGCTCACGGCTGGTGAAACTCGCGAACAAAAATGATTTCGTGATCATCGAAGACGATCTCTACGCGGATCTCGCCTACGATGGAAAGCGCCCGACCTCCCTGTTGGCACACGATACCGAGGGGCGGGTGATCCATTGCGGCGGCGCCTCGAAGTCAATCGCTCCGGGTTTGAGGGTCGGGTGGCTGGTTTCCGAAAACCATCTTTCGCAGCTCCAGTCGGTGAAGAACATCCGCTATATGGCGAACCCGACCTTGTCCGAGTTGATCGTCGCCACCTTTCTCTCGGACGGCGGATATGACAGGCACCTGCGCCGCATCAGAAGCGCGTATCAGGACAATGCGATGCGCATGAGGGAAGCGGTCTTCGCCGCGTTTCCCGAGGGCACTAGGGTGAACTCGCCGGCCGGGGGCTTCGTGCTATGGATCCAGCTCCCCCAGTCCTACGACGCGGAGACCCTTGCGCGCGACGCCCTGGAAAAACGTATCAGCATGGTGCCGGGAAGCATCTTCTCCGCCTCTGGAAACCTCGTGAACTGCCTGCGCTTGAGTTGCGGTTTCCCGTTCAGCAAACTCATCTCGGACTCGATCAAAACCATCGGCGCGCTTTGCCGGAATCAGTGCGGCTAGCGGCTCTTTCAAAACCGGACAAAGACAGTTGGCTTGCGATCATTCTTCGAAACTCCAAGCTGCTTGCACCGGATGCCTGATTCGGTCTAGTGATCGGCACGTGAAACGCTTACCACTCATCACCAGATGGACGCATTACTTTTATCAATCGCCTTTTTCTTCGGCCTGCTCGCGCAGCAGGTCAAGCTACCTCCTTTGGTCGGATTTCTGATTGCGGGCTTTGTTTTGCAAGCTTTTGGAAAGGAAGCCGGGCCCGCACTGCCGGTAATCGCCGACCTCGGGGTCACCCTGATGTTGTTTTCCATCGGGGTGAAACTGCGGATCAAAAACCTCGCCCGCCCGGAGATCTGGGCGGGGACAAGCCTGCATTCGCTCTCCGTGCTGGTGGTTTTCGGGTTGATCATTTTCGCGATCGGAGCGGGAGCCGGCATGGATTGGAGGCAGGCCCTGCTACTTGCGTTCGCTTTCAGTTTCTCAAGTACAGTGTTCGCCGTGAAAGCTTTGGGCGAAAGCGGCCAGATGGGGGCGATCCACGGACGTCTGACCATCGGGGTGCTGATCATGCAGGATATTCTCGCGGTGCTTTTCCTGACATTTTCCACTGGAAAGATCCCATCTCTCTGGGCACTGGCACTGGTTGGAGGTTTACTGCTGCTGCGCAAACCGCTGCAAGGCCTCATCGGGCGCAGCGGCCATGGCGAAATGGTGATGCTTTGCGGTTTGTTCCTGGCACTTTTCGTAGGTGCCAAAGGGTTCGATTCCGTGGGACTCAAGGCAGATCTGGGCGCACTCTTCATCGGCGTTCTCGTCGGAACGCATCCGAAGGCAAAGGAGTTGGGCAAATCGCTTGGAAGTATCACCGACCTGTTCCTGATCGGCTTTTTTCTACAGATCGGCCTCCAAGGCTCGATCACGATGAGCGGAGTGTTGTGGGCACTTCTGCTACTGGCTTTGCTTCCGCTCAAAGGGCTGGCCTTCTTTGCCTTGTTCACCCGTTTCGATCTGCGGGCGCGGACATCCTGGCTATCCGGTTTGAACCTCTCGACCTACAGCGAGTTCGGTCTGATCGTGATCGCACTGAGCGTATCGAAGGGCTGGCTCGGGGCTGATTGGCTGGTGGCAATGGCCCTGGCATTGGCGGGTAGCATTCTGGTCTTGGCTCCAATGGCGCGTCGGGCTGAAGAACTTTACGACCCTGTCTCCGATTTCCTGAAAAAGTTCGAAACACGGGGCCGTCATCCGGACGACCTCCCAATCCAGACCCAGGGCGAACGGATCGCCATTTTCGGCATGGGCCGTGTAGGGATCGCTGCCTATTTAAGGCTCTCTCAGCGCTTCCCGGGAAAAGTGATCGGCTTCGATCGTGATCCGGCGACCGTGGAGCACCACAGACTGGCCGAACGAAATGTTCTTCTGGCGGATGCGACCGATTCGGATTTCTGGGAGAAAGTCCGGGTGAAGGAAAACCTGGACCTCGTGGTCCTTGCGATGCCCAAGCACCTTGCCAACGTCGAGGCCGCCCGAACACTGCTGCGCCACGAGTTCGAGGGGGTCGTTATCGCGACGGGAGAATTCGACGATCATGTGCGGGAGCTGCGGGAAATCGGCTTGGACACCGCATTCAATCTCTACTCAGAGGCAGGAGCCGGCTTTGCGGATCATATTTTCAAAGTCTTCAACCAACAGCGCCCCGACCTCACCAGCTCATGGCGCAAGCCCGTGGACGATGAACGTGAGGATGTGATTGGCATCCCGGGCTTCTAGTGGACAGCCATATTCCGCTGATTTGTCACTCCCACTCACACAGCCCGTCGATATGCGCGGCCGATCCATCCCGCAGCCAGCCATCCAGCTGGGCGGGGTCTTTGAGTTGCTGGCCGCGAAGACGGGGGACGACGAGATAATTGCAGGTGATGCCGGGGAGCACACTCATATCGCCCCAGATTTTCTCGAACTGGGTGACGGGGAAAACGTCCTCCTGGCCGTGGCCCCAGCGTTTTTTGACGTCTTTGAGTGTGACGTAAGTCGGGAGCTGGGCCGCGAGCTTGCGAATCGCGGCGGTGATTTTCAACTCGTCCTCCGCGAGCAGGTCTTCGCGGGTGAGGCCGATGCGCGCGAGTAGTTGGTCTATATCGATCCAGCAGCTCAGGGTGTTGTAGTAGCTGAGCGCGAATTCGTCCTCTTCGTTCGGCATGGCGAGGCCTTCGACCAGTCGCACCTGTCCGTTGACGCGGGCGAGGCCGCCTCCCCTGTCCTCAAGTCGGCGGGAAATGACTTCGAAGGTGAGCGCCGCGCCGCTCTCAAGATGCGCGCCGAGCAGGGTCGGGTCGAGATCGGCGCCGAGTGTGTCGATATTGTGGAGGAAAAGTGTTTTCAGGCCCGGCCTTTCACGCAGGACAGCGGCGAGGGTGCCGTTGCGGAGCATGTTCGGAAGCTCGAAAAAATGGCCGACCGGATGGAGGCATTGGAGCGGGAGGTTGTCAGTGTAATCGCTACCTTCGCCTGCACCGTTCGCCCAGCCGATGAGGGCGGTACGTAGGGAGTCGCGGACTTTCTGCTGCTGCTCGTCGAGCATCTGCTGGGGCATTTCCTCCCAGGCGAAGCGGAGATCGCGCTCAGTGGGAACCATTCTCAGACCTACGGATTTTCCGCGCGAAAGGAACAACGGACCCGGATAGGCATAGTTCCCGACATGGCCGAGGAAGGCCTCGGTCGGCGCGTGGGTGAGGTAGCTGGTGGTGAAAATGTGCGGTACAGTCGCGCCGGATTCCTTGGAGACGCGGCGGCTCTTGGCGAGGTGGGTTTCGATGAACGTCCGGTGTTTCCCGCCGAGCTTGGCGAAAGGATTGAGCGCCTTGCACACACCCGCACCCTGGGTCCAGCGACTACCCGCGCCTGCGGCGAGGCTAATGACTGCGACGCTACCTTCTTTGAGTGCGGCCGTACCTAGTTTCCTCAGATTATCGTTTCCGACGGAGCTGAAATCCCGCACATCCTCAGGTCGAACATCCTCTATAACGGAATTGTTGGGCAGGCGGTTCTGGGCGAGGCCGATGCGGCCGTTCTGCAAATCCTGGCGGATCTTTTCATGGAGCTCGCGGTCGAATCCGTTTTCAGAGAGTAGGCCGGCGAGTGAATTTTCGGAGGAGGAACCGGTTTCGTTGCGAGGAAGGAATGAATCGAAGAGATCCTGCACCAATCCGCCGAAAGCCGTGGTTTTGCGTGAGGCACTAGCGAGGCAATCAAGCTCCGCGCGGGTGCTGGCGGGTAGGCTGCGCGGATCCTGACGGAGGGTTGAGGGCAGCTGCAGCTTGTAGTAACGCGGCGGCAGGAGCGCGGATTTTCCGGTGAGGATTTCCGAGAATGTGCCGTGAGGATTGATTGCGAAATCGTAAACCACAGGCTCCATCGCGAACGGCAGGGCGTCCTGCAAGCGCTTCTTGGCCTCGGACATAATGCGCTGCATCGACGCTTGGGCCTCAGTTTTTCTTTCCGGTGCAAAGATGAATCCCATGCCTCCGCCGGACATCCCGCCGAGCATCCAGAAGCCCCAGAAATCATCGCCGAATTCCTCTTCGGCGGCGGCGATGAGTTGCTCGGTGTAAAGAGTCGTCGCCCACGGGATGATCGTCTGGATGGGGCCGCGGAAGTTCTCGGTGGTGATGGCTCCGAGCTTGCGGATGTCGCCTTGGCTGAGTGCGCCGATTACTTTCTCCAGAAGATCGAGCGCCTCTTGCCTGGCAACCCATTCCCTGGAACCGCGCAGCAAATATTTTTCAGTCACCATTTCCAGAATGGGGCCAACGTTCTGCGCCATGCCGCCGTGGACAAGGACGAGCGAATCCTGAAGCGCCGTGCGGGCACTTTCCGGAATCTCTTCCGCAGTGAAAACCTTGTGGGTCGGCATAAGGCGACCACGGGAAATGCCGTGCTCCGGATCGATCTCCCCGGCGATGGCACCCTCGATGAGTTTGATCCCCGGCCAGACGCCGCCGGAATCCTGCCAGCCACCGCCCGATCCGCCGATCCACTCACCGAGAATGGCGCGCGCCAGCACGATGCGGCGTTCGCTTTCCTGGAGTTCGCCGGTGAGCGCTGCGGTCTGCCCGGTGGCGCGCATGCAGGCGCTGATGAGGGCGGCGAGGAGATTGGTGGAAACGGCGAGGCGTGAGCCTTTCGGGATGTCGTTGACGCTGGACACCAGCTCGATTCCGAGACCCGGGCCGACGAGTTTTTCCAACAGGGCTTCCAATGTCTGGCCGGACCCCTCAATCCCGGGAGGCACCACGCCACTGGCGATTATAGCCGCCTTGAGCAGACCTAGATAATCTTTCGCAAAATCAAAGACATCTCCCAGCGAGGTAACATCGGCGGTTGCGTTGAGATCGATGCTGGTGAGCCGGATAACCGGCTTCTCAATCACCCGCAGGTATGCCTCCACGGGAGGGCTGGTTTTCTTGTCGCGACCATGGACGCCGAGATCGACGGAAACGTTGATGACACGCGCACCTTCCGGGAAATCCATGCCGAGGAAAAAGATATCCGACCACGCGGAGTGCGTGAGATCCATGCGCACGGGAGTCGTTTCCCGGAGGATGGGAAAGGTGCCGTTCGCTGAGGTATCGAGAAGCTCCTTGCGGAAACGCAGCGGATGATCCGCTGGATGACCCATTCGGAACATCCAGCGGTTGCCATCGACCGACCTGACGCTGGAGCGCACCTGATCGGCGAGTGTCTGGAACGCGAGGGAATGGTAAGCCGATGCCAGCGAAGAGCTGAGTGCGTCGCCGCATCCCTGCTTCTCCTGCGCTTCGATAAACTCATCGATCGCCTCCTCGAAGCGGCGCTGGAGAAGGTGTTCGTAGCCCTCGAAAGGGATGCTTCCGGCCGTCTTTTTCACCAATAGTGGCGGCAGATGGAAGCGATGGATCGCATAGAGAAAGAACAGCGCGCGGACACGGTGATAGAGGTTCTCGCTCTCGCGGCGGAAGGCATCGAGTTCCTTGCAGGTCTCCAGCAGTCGGTCTACGGAAAGCCCGGCGCAAAGCGATTCGAGAGATTTGTCCCGGCATGCCGGATCATCGGAGACGATGGCGCTTATAAATGGTGAACTCATGCGGATCGGCTACTGGTGGCGAGGAGTTCGAGTAGGGAAACGAGCACACTGTCGCGCTGCGGCCCGTCGAGCGCGAGCGCGAGCTGGCCGATCAGAAGGCCGTTGTCCTCATCCAGGTTGAAACGCCGTCCTTCGATTTCATAAGCAAGATACCGCTCCACTTCCGCCAGTTTGCGCAATGTGCCCGAAACGTTCTGCGCCTCAGAAGCCGAAAGCAAGTCGATGAAACGGGCGCTCAAGGCATGCATTCCGAAGAAACACAGATACTGTGCGGCCCGAAGACCGGGGACCGTCAGGTGCTGCTCAGCAAGAGTCGGACTTGGTTTTTCGATCACATTCGTGATCTCGTAAAGACCTGTCGCTTGCGGTATCTTCCGTCCTCCGACCACCCCGTAAAGCGGCAACTTGCTCTCGTGCGTCGCCTGCACGGCAGACACCGAACATGAATTTGATTCCGCCGTCTTCAAAAGTTGGGCAACACATGACCGGTCAGTGTGGCTGAGATACAGATGGTCGCTCACCATCAGCAGGAAAGGTTCACCATCGATGAAATCAGTCGCCTGACAGATCGCGTTTCCGTAACCCGTTGGTTTTGCCTGTTCGATGAAACGAACCTGATCACCATGCGGTCCGGCGGCCTTCCGGTAGGCCTCGGTATCACCAGCAGCTACGACGACCGCCGCGCCATCGATGCCCGCAGAGAAAACCTCGTCCAGTATTACCTGTAGTGCCGTTCTCGAAGTTCCCGAATGACTCGTAACCGCCTGAAGCGGCAGAAAACGCTGGTCCGGCCCGGCTGCTGTGATGACTGCTTTTCGTATTTTCATGAAACTCTCCGTTGACTGTGGCAGAAGACTCCGAGAACGGAAGTCAGAAGCTGAGAAATCCCCAAAGCAAAAATAAGGCCAAGCCTTCTGCTTTCTGTCGTGCGATTATACTCATTTGAGCCATTGCCTGTCAGGTTCTCCGCGATCAGAATCCGGGTCATGCCAATACTCATCACGGCGTTCGGCCCTTTTGAAGGTCGTCAGGAAAACGCATCGTCGCTTGCCCTGCTCGAAATCCGGAACTCGTTCCCCGGAATCCGCAGCCGTATTCTTCCGGTGGACTCGGTCGAAGCTCCGTCCAGGTTGAAGCAGGCGATTCTTCACATACAACCAAGCGCGTTGATCATGCTCGGCGAGGCCGCAGGTATCCGCGAGGTCCGCTTTGAGACGACAGCATGGAACGAAAAAACTTTTGGAATTCCGGATATCAAAGGACGCGCCCCAAATCGAATTCCCATACGGAACGGCGCCGCGCCCTTTCTAAAATCTACTTTACCTTTGACGAGAATTCACGAAGACCTCGAGACTCGCGGGCACAGCTTTTGTTTTTCCGACGACCCCGGTCGCTATCTATGCAACCAACTGTTTTTCACTGCTCTCGATTTCCTCGAAGTGAAATCGATGAGTATTCCGGCGGGCTTCATCCACCTACCCTTGGCACAAGACCTGCCGATCTCGGAATCTTCTCGCACAATCGTAAAGACGATCAGACTGATCCAGTCCGTAAGGAAGGCATGAGTCTGGTTTTGTCTTTCTGAGATCGGGCCTTCCCGACGGCTCCGCTCTAGATCTTCGCAGCATGCTTGAAACCGATCCTGTGACGGCACATTACATTGAGAACATCTTCACACTCACATCTTGAAATCCTCGCCGAGGTAGTATTTTCGGGCGATGGGATCGTCGACAAGTTCGTCCGAAGGGCCTTCGAGGATGACCCGGCCGTCGTGAATCAGGAAAGCACGGTCGGTGATTGAGAGGGTTTCACGGACGGAGTGGTCGGTGATGAGTATGGCGAGGCCATCTTTTTCGCGGAGATCGCGGACGATGCGTTGGATATCCTCGACGGCGATGGGATCGATACCGGCAAACGGTTCGTCGAGCATCAGGACTTTTGGATCCGAACAGAGCGAGCGGGCGATAGCGAGGCGACGCTTTTCTCCACCGGAGAGTGTGATGGCTTGGGATTTCGCGAGTTTGGTGATGTGGAACCGCTCCAGCAGTTCATCAGCCCGGGCTTTCTGGTCCTTGCGAGAAAGGCCGGGGCGGGTCTCGAGTATCGCGATGAGATTATCACGGACGCTGAGCTTGCGGAAAACGGATTCCTCCTGAGGAAGGTAGCCAAGGCCAAGGCGGGCACGGCGGTGCATGGGCAGTTTGGAGATATCTTTTCCAAGCAGGCGGACGTTGCCTTCTTCGGCCGGTATGAGCCCGGCGATCATGTAGAAAGAAGTGGTCTTTCCCGCCCCGTTTGGTCCGAGCAGGCCGACGATTTCCTTTGGCTGCACGGTGATGCAAACATCATTGACCACAACGCGACCGGCGTAGGTCTTGCGAAGACCTTGCGCGGAAAGAACTGCGGTCTCGATATTGGTGCAAGTGGAACCTGGATCGTGTATCATGCCGGGTGTCGCTTTGAAATTCGAACTCTCGATTGTGAGGGGTTCAGCGGTTCTTGAAGTTTAAGTTGCCACCCATTTCCCAGTTGCCCTCGGTGGCAAAGGATCCGTCGACAGAGAGACGGAGAGTGAGATCGGGCTGTTTGGCGCGGGCGAAAAAGCCTCCCTGTTTCACCCATGGAAATCCGCCATGGATGACGATTTCTCCGGAAGGGATATCGTAGGTCAGCACCCTGCCACTGGCTTCCACGGGTTCCTTGTCACCGACGGCTTTCTGTTTGATGACGACCGCGCCCTCCGCGATCAGTTTCTTGACGGCTCCGAAATTTCCAACGGCTCCGGCTGGTTTTCCCGATGCATCGCCCTTGGGCTTTTTGGTTTCGGGTTTCTTATCGAAAAAGACTTTGAGCTCATCCACTCCGCTCAAGCTGAAGCGGGGATCTTTGACCCGGACGTTTTTCAGATAAACCAAAACTCCTTCCTCGGCATCAAAATACATGCCGCCATCGCAATTGATGACGGTGTCGTTCGGACCGGGGTTGACTTCGAGAGGAGCAGCTTCCTCAGGCTCCTGCGTTTTCTCGGTGGCAATGGTTTTGATTTTGCTCGCCTTTATGAAACTGATCGCGGCTTGCGACGCTTTTTCCGAGGCGTCAGTGTCTTCCGCTAGCTGTGATTGGGCGGAGCGGTTGATCTTATCCACGAGCGGGCGCATGGATTCCGCTTCGGCTTTGATCGCTGCGAGTTCATCCTCTGAAACGAATTTCGGCGGCGCGGCCTGCGTGATCGACGGTGCCAGACAAATGGCTAGCAAGGCGGATTTTGTGATTGGGTTCATTCGCATTGAGGTAGCTGCGGTTTCGGGAGAAGATATCCAAGTGCTTGCCGGACCGCGGAGGAAACCCTGACCTTTCTGAAAAGCGTAAACAAGTCCACTTCCCCGGGCGACAAGATTATCATTGGTGATTTCGACAGGCTCTTCCGCGAAAAGCAAGGAACCGGCCTGATCGAAGGTGGCATTCTGGAGTTTGACGTCACCCTTCACGCTTCCGTCCTTGGCGTAAAATTGGATCAGAACATTTTCCCCCCGGATTCGGTCCGCATCGATCAGGGTCAGAATGTCCGCTTTGAGATCACCGACAAGGCGGCGCTCTTCATCGTAGCGGGGTAACAAAACACCTTTGAGAACACTGCCGTTTGGAAGAAGTGAGATCGGATTTTTCCCCGCATCAACTGACGCGGGGTTCTGGGCAAGGAGCATGCCCGAAGAAAGTAGAAGGATGGAAAGACGGGAGATCAACGGCTGGTAAGGTCAAATTTGAAAAACACTATCCCAAGACGCGCTGGAGACAATGCGAATTTGGCGACTATTTTCCGTATAGGAACATGCCGCCGCCAGATCGACAACGCAGGTATTGATTTGCGCGGTCACGGGGGCGATGCTCCTCTCATGAAACCAAAGGTTGGAGAAATGGCACCGGAATTCCGGGCGACGGTCGTCGATGGCGGGAACGAATCACAGATGACGCTTTCGGATCTGCGTGGTGAGCGGGTGGTGCTCGTTTTTTACCCCAAGGATAACACCCCCGGCTGCACCATACAGGCGTGCTCGCTTAGGGATCACTGGGAAGATATCAAAGGCAAGGCAAAGGTGTTCGGAGTCAGCGCGGACAGTGTTCAGAGCCATAGTAAATTTATTTCGAAAAAGAATCTCCCCTACCCCCTTATCGCCGACGAAGACAAGGCGATCGTAAATGCCTACGGAGTGTGGGTGCAGAAGTCCATGATGGGGAAAAAATTCATGGGTATCGAAAGAAGCACGTTCGTGATCGGTGTTGACGGCAAGCTTGAGGCGATTTTGGAAAAGGTTTCGCCGCTGAGCCACACGGGAAAACTGGTCGAACTTCTCGGATGAGTATGACGCGGAAAAAACAGGAACCGCATATCGGGATCGCATCCGTGGCCAGTGCTATGATGGCTCTCGCTCTCGCCGCTGGGCTTGGGTTTTTGAAAGTCATGCACCGCTTCGATGAGTTTCTTGCGAGCCTTCTGACCCGTCCGGGACTCTCGGGTGCGGCTTACAGTATTTCTCCTTGGGTTCTTTGGACCGGGACGGCAATGCTCGCGTTTTTCGTCGCCGCCGTGATGCTCAATGTGGCGGGAACATGGCGCCGACTGCTTGTCTGGGGACTGACGCTCGTGCTCACCTTTTTCTGGGGGCCGGTAATGATTATCGCCTCCTTCAAACCCGAGATCGGTGTGGCTATCGTCGCCGTTCTGTGGTCTGGTTTTTGCGCGATGGTCTATGCGAAAAATCACTGGCTACCAGTGGATCGACGTGAGAAATCTGAAATGAAAAAGAACGATGCCGCACGCTGATTTCCCCACCCCGGTAAAAACATTGGTCGCCGAGCTGAAGCGCCTCCCCGGAATCGGGCCAAGGAGTGCCGAACGAATCGCGGTTTGGCTGCTACAGAATAAAAAGGCCGAGCCTCTGGTCCTTGCGGAAGCACTCATCGAGGCTGATCAAAAAATTGTCGCATGCCCCGTCTGTGGTTTTTTCGCAACCCGCGAGATTTGTGACATCTGTGCCGACCCCAAGCGAGATGACACCCTACTATGCATCGTCGAACAAGCCACCGACGTGCTCCCGTTGGAGCGATCCGGGGTTTTCAAAGGACGCTATCACTGCCTCGGAGGAAAGCTCTCACCACTGGATCGGGTCTCGCCGGATGACCTGCGGATTCCCGAGTTGATCCGGAGATTGGATTCCAACAGCAGCACAATGGAAATTATCCTCGCGCTTGGCGCGGATGTGGAAGGCGAGGCCACCTCGAATTATCTAGCCGATATGCTGCGTGGAAAATCGGCGAAAGTCACCCGCATCGCGCAGGGGCTGCCGGCAGGAGGCGGCCTAGAACACGCCGATGAGCTGACGCTGATCCGGGCCCTACAGGGACGCCGCGATTTCTGATGGCTGGCCGGGGGAGAGACGTCCCTGCACCGGATCACCGATGGTCTTGCCTGATCTCCATGGCGGCTGTAGGCTTCGCCAAGATGTTCCTTAAAACACTCACTCCGCTTGTTACTCTGTCTATTGCCTCGCTGCTCTCGCAACTCTCCGCGAAATCGATCCCATGCTCTCTGGACCCCTTGCTCAACGTTCCGGAAAACTGGCAGATGACGCCCGATGAGTTCGAGAAAACCTACACCGAGAACGACAACAAACTCTACGTCTGGCTCACCCAGGACCGGAGCCGGGCGAAACTCAGCCGCAAGCTATACGGCAATGCGGAGATCAATCTCACCGCTTTCGAAGGAAGCGTGCCCGCCCAGGAAGTGATCGTCGACTTTGCCGAAGGGAAACTCAATCTCGTCTCGGTTTCCATTTTCAATCGAGCCGATAGCCCGGAGATCTCCACAGAAAATTTCAAAGAGCGTTTCACCAACACCGGGAAGGCGATGGGAAAAAGCTTCAAGACCTCTCCACGGCGACGTGACGCGGACTCGAAAAGCGGACTGCTGACCGAAGGCTTCAGTTGGTATTCTCAGAAAATCGGCTTCGCACTTCTTGAGCACAACGAAGGTGCGCTTGAGGCAAGCGACCGGGAATTCCTGCGCCTGCGGATAGCCCGCCCAAAAGCCAAAGGCCCCCTCGCCGCATCATTGCAGCACACCCGCGGTGGTGCTGCAACGCGACTGGGTGACCTTCCCCGCAATGTCGTCAAAAAGGACAACGGTGACGTTTTTATCGCCGATCTACCCATGGTCGATCAAGGGGACAAGGGATACTGCGTGGTCGCCACAGCCCAGCGCGTTTTCGAATACTACGGCATTGGCGCGGATATGCATCAGATCGCCCAAATCGCCGATGCCGATCCGGAACGCGGCACGAGCACTCTTCTGATGGCCAAGGAACTCGACAAGATCGACTACCGCTTCAAGACCCGTCTCGACATCATCGGGATGGGCCAACCGCTCACCGAAGTGGATAAAAAACGCGGGGAATACTACGTCGGTGACCCCGTCGAAGAGCGGAAATTTCTCAAGGAAATCCAGAGCTACGTCGATGATGGTCTACCGCTTCTCTGGTCCCTCGAGCTCGGTCGTTATCCCGAGAAACCCCAACTATCCCCACAAACATCAGGTGGCCACATGCGGTTGATCATCGGCTACAATGACAAGACCGAAGAGATTATCTTCTCCGACTCATGGGGTGCCGGCCACGAGGCGAAACGCATGAAGATGTCCGATTCCTACAAGGCCACGCACGGACTCTTCGTCCTGAAACCGACGGTGCACTGAGTCCGCAGGCTCAGCTACGATTTTTTCCTGTATCCACTGCATGCGCACCGATAATACTTTTGAATAACTCCGCCTCTGGCGTGGCTTGGCGGGTGAGGTCCGGGTCGCTGTCGAGATCGACAAAATACAGGCCGAAGTCCGTGTTAGGATCGAAGGGGTGGCCCCATTCGCGGTTCGAGGTAATGGACCACCAGTTGTAGGCACGGACAGGGACACCTTTTGCGATCGCATTGGAAACCTCTTTCAAATGCGACTGCATGTATTCACTGCGAGGCACACCTCCCGCCGAAGGAGGGCAACCGTTTTCAACAATAAGCAGGTCCTTGCCCGGGAACCATCGATGAAAGCGGCGCAACGCATGGAACAACCCGCGTGGCCACACCGGTGCCCGCAGAAAACGCCCATGCGCGGCATCTTCGAGCAAGCGGAAACGATGCAACCGATGAGTCGGCAGGCCCCAATAATAATCGAGCCCGATAAAATCCTGCGCGCCGACCGCTTCCTCCGGACAAAGCTCCTTCGCAAGTTTTCCGGCCATACCGAGATACCACCAGTTCGCATTCGCTATCAGGGATGTCGTCCCCCAGAAACGCCATGCCCAGTTTAACCAGCTTGATTTCGATTCAAGTTCCTCAAATCGGTCGCCGGGATCGATAGCCACGATTTTCAGCCTCGTGCTGTCGCCGTCGAAAAGGCGCTCGGCGATGCGGCGGGCAAGGCGCACTTCAAGCCCCTCCGCCGTGCATTTTTCGGAAACGCCGGGAGCATCTGTCCGGATGCCGATACGGATTTTACCTCTGCGCCTGATGCGCCTCAGGCTGCGGGCGGAAGTCAGGTTTTCCGAAAGGCTGTCTGTGCCGGTGAAAACCTCGTGCAGTGAGACCGGCCGGGGCGAGCGGGATATGACCTCCTTCGGTTCGGACAGCCATGAAACATCACAATAGCCTTGGAGATCATCGAGGAAATCCCGGATCGCCAGGTCAACATGGTTGAGCAAACGGGTGTGCCCGTGCGGAGCGAGGACGACGTAGCTTTCATCGCTCAGGCAGGTTTCCAAAAACCGGAAACGGCTGCGGTTTTCCAGTTCCATGGGGCACAGGAAAAAAGCGTCACCATAGAGGGCGTCGACCGCGCCTTGGTCGAGGGCAGCGCGCGCGGCATCGTAATCGCGGAAGGGCTGCTTCCGGCTGCTGGGATGGAGATCGCGCTTCCAACCATCCGGTTGGTTTCCGATTGCAACGACCCCGACCTTTTTTCCAGCAAGCGAAGCCATATCCTCCCCTTCGTAATCTTTGCGCACGAGCACCGCCTTACCCGTGCGAAGGTATGGATCGCTGCTTTCGAAGCGCATCTGGTCGTCCATCGTGATTCCGCCGATGACGAGATCCACATCGCCACGCTCGCTGACGAGGGCTCCTTTCGTCGTGAATTTGAAAAGCGCCTCCGCCATCCCGCGGTGACACGCGCCCCAGTCGAGCAACATCTGCAGCCAGGTCGGAAAACCGGTAACGAGTGGATTGACCCCGACCTGTGTTTCCGGACGGCGCACTTTGATCGCCGCACGCGCCCGGGCGTGGGCGAGAAAAAGATTCGGCACCAGTTTCCCAACCGCCTCCGCCTCCGCATCGACAGGGGAGCCACGCGGCAGGCCCGGTGGCATATAGTAGCGGTTCTGCCACCACGGCTTGATGTAGCCGAAGGTGAGCTGGCTCGGCTCGTTAAAAGTGATCCACCAATCGATCTTGTCCCCGAAAGCTTCCGCGACCTTGTCCGCATAACGCGCGAAGAGATCCGGGAATTCCACCCCGATCATGCCACCGTGATCGCGCTCCAGCCACACCGGCCAGACGAAATGGTGCAGAGTCAGCATCACCTTCATCCCATGGCTGCGCACGCGGTCGGCAAGTTTCGCGTAGTGGGAGAGGGCGGCGGCATCGAATTTACCAAGCTCCGGCTCCACCCGGGCCCACGCGATAGAAAACCGGAACACCTTGCAGCCCAATCCCGCCGCCGCAGCAATATCCTCCTCATACCGGTTCCAGAAATCCGTGGCCTTCCCACGCGGCGTCAGCCCCTGACAACGCTCCCAAAGATCCCACACATCCTCCCGCTCGGGATCATGCCCCTCAACCTGATGATCGGCATTTGCCGTGCCGAAAAGGAATCCTTTCGGGAATTTTAGATTGGGAGAATCAGGCACTGCACACATCCTAAGCGGGGCGATGCGCTTGTCAGCAAGGATGTGGTTAGTCTCGTGATGTCCGTTTCACTTCCATTGCTGCGACGTTGCGGGCGTGGGTGTCGGCTAGGAGTATTTGTTCCAAAGTTGGCTGCTGGGTGGTTTGATGGGTGGCCATTACGGCGGCGACGGTTTCCCAGATGGCGGGGAAGTTGATTTTTCCGGCGCGGAAGGCATCGACGGCGACTTCGTTGGCGGCGTTGAAGACGGCGGGGAGGGTGCCGCCGGTGAGGCCGGCTTGGCGGGCGAGGTTGAGAGCGGGGAAGTCTGCGAGACGGGGGGCGGAGAATTCGAGTTTTGCGATTTCGGCAAAGTCGAGGGGCTTGAGGGAAGCGGCGATTCGGTTCGGGTAGGTGAGGGCGTATTGGATGGGGAAGCCCATGTCTGTCTGCGAGAGTTGGGCGAGGACCGAGCCGTCGGTGAACTCGACCATGGAGTGGATGATACTTTGCGGGTGAATGATTGCTTCGATGCGGTCCATGCCGATGCCGAAGAGCCAGCGGGCTTCGATCATTTCGAGGCCTTTGTTGAAAAGTGTGGCGGAGTCGATGCTGATCTTCGGGCCCATTTCCCATGTGGGGTGTTTGAGCGCCATTTCCGGAGTGACTTCGCGGAGTTTTTCGACCGGGGTTTCGCGGAAGGGTCCGCCCGAGGCGGTGAGGATTAGGCGGGAGATTTCCGAGTTGGGGCCGCGGTGGCTTTCGAGGCATTGGAAGATCGCGTTGTGTTCGGAATCGACGGGTAGGATACGAACGCCTTTTTCCTGAGCGCGTGCGGTGATGATTTCACCGGCCATGACGAGGATTTCCTTGGAGGCGACGGCGAGGTCTTTGCCCGCTTCGATGGCGGCAAGGGCGGGGTGGAGACCGGCGGTGCCGACGATGGAGATGAGGATGATATCGGCTTCTTCGAGTTGGGCGAGTGAATCGAGGCCTTCGGGTCCGCTGTGGATGGTGACGCCGGAGGGGAGGAGTAGGCGGAGTTGTTTTTCTTTCGCGGGGTTGTAGATCGCGACATTGCGGACTCCGGTGGTAATAGCTTGTTCGGCGAGTTTTTTGACACTGGAACATGCGGCGAGGCCGACGATTTCGATTTTATCTGGAAGGTCTGCGGCGACCCGGAGAGTGGAAAGTCCGATTGATCCGGTGGAGCCGAGAACGACGACGCGGCGTTTTTTCCGCGAGTTCATGAGGCGTTGGGGATCACCCACACGAGGTAAAACCACAGCGCGGGAGCGGTGAAACAAATGCTATCGATCAGGTCGAGGCCACCGCCGATTCCGGGAAGCATATTGCCGGAGTCCTTGGCACTAAGGGAGCGTTTGACGACGCTTTCGGCCAGGTCTCCGATGACTGCGAGGACGCCGAGAAGGAAGCCGAGAGCGATGACGTGCGGCCATGAGTGGAGCGCGGAGAGCTGTTCGGGAAGAAGCGCGTAGAGGCCGCAGGCGGCGAGTTGTGCGAAAAAGATTCCACCAGCGATGCCTTCCCATGTTTTTCCGGGAGAGATGTGCGGGATCATCTTGTGTTTTCCGATCAGTGAGCCGGTGATGTATGCGCCCATGTCGGTGAATTTGGTGACGGCGAGGAGCCAGAGGACAACCAAGGCTCCGGGGACTGCACTTTCTCCGGGCAGGCCGAAGCAGAGGCGGGTGGTGAAGCTGAAAAGAAACGCGACGTAGATGAAGCCGGTGAGGCTTAAAGCGACGGCGGAAAGTGATTCGATGCCTTTGATCTGGTAGCGGAGCTGGAGGGTGAATGCTCCCGTAATCGCGATAAAGACGGCGAAAGCATCTACCGCGACGGGGATATCCTTTTGCCCGTTGAGGAATCCGTATGCGGAAACCACACAGTAGGCGACAGCAAGTATTAATCCGAAACGAGGGAAGCATTTGACCCCGGCCGAGTGCAGCATTTTGAAATACTCGAGAGTGGAAACGACGATCAGGGCCCCGATCAAAATCAGGTAAGCGAGTGGAATTGTGGTCGCGAAGGTGGCGGCGACAACACCCCACAGAATGAGCGTGCTGAATCCTCTTTTTAAGAAAACTGCGGCTTTGCCTGGGGATTTTTGTAAAGCTTCTTGAGGCACGTGTTTAAAGGATGCAAGACGGCTGAGGAAGCTGTGGCAACCCTTTCCCGAAAAATTGTTGAAGCGAAGAACACAACTTTGGTGTGTGGCGGGGGTTTGTATTTGCAGTGAGAGCAATCGAACTCATCAAATCAAACAACCAAATATCAAAATGAAATCCAAATCACTTATCATCGCAATAGCCACCATTGGCCTTATCGGAGCATCCCAAGCGAAGGAAGGTAAAAAAGACCGCCCGGAGCGCAAACTTCCTCCTGAAATTATCGAGAAATTCGACAAGGACGGGGACGGAAAGCTGGACGCAGCAGAGCTTGAAGCCGCGAAGTCAGCTCGTGAGGAGATGATGAAGGCGAGGAAAAAGGAAATGCTGGAGAAGTTCGATAAGGACGGTGACGGCAAACTGGACGAAGACGAGAGGAAGGCCGCCCGTGCAGCGATGAAGGAGCGCATGTTGGGAAAATTCGACAAAGACGGTGACGGAGAACTCAACGAAGCGGAGCGAGCCGAGATGCGGAAGGAAATGAAGGGTCGCCCTGGTCCACATCGCCGCGGACCCGATGGGAAAAAAGGCAAAGGTAAAGGTAAGAAAAGAGGAGGCGATGATGGAGCTCCGGAAGCTGAAAACTGAGTCCACCCAGGTGTATATCCAAAGAAAGGCCACTCCGGACAGGGGTGGCTTTTTTAGCGAAAAATATTCGCAGGCTGCCGCAACTCTGGTTCGGGAAAGGGGTTTCTTTCACACACGAGGCTTTCCTGCCTCTTGCAATCAAACAAAAATGAAAACCAAATCGTTACTCGTTATCGCCGGGATCTTTGCACTTATGGGCATTTCACAGGCGGAAGAAGGCAAAAAACCAGCCAAGGAAAAGAAAGCCGTTTCTCCTGAACTCCTTGAAAAATACGACAAAGATAAGGACGGCAAGCTCAGCAAGGAAGAACGCGTCGAACTGAAAAAGGACAAGGCAGCGGAGAAGAAAGCCAAATCCGAAACCGGTAAAAAGAAGAAAGGTGTTTCTCCAGAGGTTCTTGAAAAATATGACAAGGATAAGGATGGCAAGCTCAGCAAGGAAGAGCGCGCTGAAATGAAGAAAGATAAGAAGACCAAGGCGAAGGGAAAGAAAAAGAAAGCTAAGAAGGAAGACGCGGAAAACTGATCCAGTTGAATTTCAACCTTAAATCCGCAGTTGAAACGAAGATTTTCACCGCAGAGGCGCAGAGGTCACAGAGGGAACGCTGAGAAGAGTTTATGTTTCGGGAGATTGCAGGGGATTTTAAACGGTGATTCCATATCACCCATTGGGTGAACCAAGCAGGTCCATTTTGTTCCCCAAATTTCATATCTTCCCACAAGCAAGGCTCTGCGTTCCTTTGCGACCTCTGCGGCTTTGCGGTTGAAAAATTGATACCTAATGCGGATTCTAGGTTCAATGGAAGGGCGGGCACTCAGAATTGGGTGTCCGCTTTTTTTGTGGCGGAGGCTCAACCTTCGGCATTTTTAGTCTTCTCTGCGGGTGAGATGTCGTTGATGGATTCCATCGTCGCATCGGTGATTTCGGGCGCTTGGAGGGCGTCGAGCGAGTCGTCGAGCTGGGCGACCGTGCGGGCACCGATGATCGCGGAGGTGACAGCCTTATGTCTGAGGGAGAAGTTGATGGCCATGTGGTTGATGCTCATGTCCTGTGCTGCGGAGAGGGCGCCGAGGGCGCGGATTTTGTCCTGCTGGGCGATGACTTGGTCCTCCTTTAGAAAGCCTTCTTCGCGACCGGCCCTGGAGTCGGGCGGGATGCCATCGAAGTATTTCGGGGTGAGCATGCCCTGGGCGAGAGGAGAGAAGACGACGCAGCCGATTTTTTCCTCAAGTAAATATTCAAAGATTCCCTGTGCTTCAGGCCAGCGATTGAGAATGGAGTAGGGTGGTTGGTAAACAACGCAGCGGATACCCATTTCCTTGAGGATTTTGACCGCCTTTTTCAGTTTCTTGAGTGGGTATTTGGAAAGTCCGACGTAGAGGGCTTTGCCGGAGTGAACTGCGGTGGCGAGTGCGGACATGGTTTCCTCGAGGCGGGTTTTCGGATCGGGGCGGTGGGAGTAGAAGATATCGACGTATTCGAGGCGGAGTCGTTTGAGGGATTGGTCGAGGGAGGAGAGCATGTGCTTGCGCGAGCCCCATTCGCCGTAGGGGCCGTCCCACATGAAATGGCCGGCTTTGGTGGTGATGATCAGTTCGTCGCGGTGGCAGACGAAGTCTTCGGAAAGGATGCGTCCGACGTTTTCCTCGGCAGAGCCGGCGGGTGGGCCGTAGTTGTTGGCGAGATCGAAATGGGTGACGCCCCGCTCGAAGGCGCGGCGCATGATCGCGCGGGCCTCTTGGAAATTATCGACGTGGCCGAAGTTGTGCCAGCAGCCGAGGGAGATTTCAGGGAGGAGGAGACCGGAGTCTCCGCAGCGATTGTAATTCATGAGATAACTTTCAATTTTCAAAATTTAACTTTCAAGGAAGAAGAGATCAAGTGTCCGGGTTCTGCCAGTCTTCGAGTCGAAGGTCGGGAACCCTCGAAAATTCCCGTGTGTTGTGGGTCACGAAGGTCAGATCAAGGGCGAGCGCATGACCTGCAAGCTGGATATCGTATGGGCCGATGATTTTTCCGGTCTTCTCAAGATCAGCGCGCACTCTCGCCGCCTTGAGCGCTGAATCCCAATCAAAGGGAAGGATGTGAAAGGGTTCGAAGAATCTCGTGATTCGGTTGGTTTCCTTTTCCGGAGCCGAACATTTTTCGACCCCTGAAAATAGTTCGAAAACGGTCACCATCGAAATTGCGCAATCATCAGGTATCGTGGTTGCCAGGTGCTGACAAACCGAGTTGTGACCCCTCATCAGTTGAATGCAGGTGTTCGTATCGAGCAGGTATATCATTTCAGGAAATCAACGATGGGCGGGGTCTCTCCTTGTGGAGGACGCTCAAACGCGGGATCCGAGATGCGTATGTCTTCGAAGAAACCTTCCGGCCATTCGTGTGATTTTACGGGTTCCAGAATCAAGCCATCACCGAGGCGGCGTATGGAAACCTCCTTCGAGTCGAAACGCAGTTCTTTCGGGATGCGGACTGCTTGGGAGCGGCCATTGAGAAAAACGGTAGTTGTCATATCTGGTATATACCAGAAAGAAACGATACTGTCAATCGGAGCCTTCGGCAGGGGTTATAACTAAAGTTGTGGTAGAAAGCTGCATAAAATCAGGGACTGCCGGTAGTAGTCGAGATTACTCAGTTTATGCTTCAACGTGAGAATGAAGAAGATCGCTTGGCTAATTATGCTCGGGTTGCTGGGCAGCAGGATGCAGCTCCTGCTTGGTTAGGAAAGCAGCGCTTTGAGGCGCTGCACTAGCGGCGGGTGGGAGTAGTCGAGGATGATGCGGAGCTTGTGGGGGGAGGGATGGGAGAGGTGGTCGCTGCTGAGTTTTTTCAGGGCGGTGGCGAGGGCTTCTGGGGTGCCGGTCCATTTGGAGGCGTAGGCGTCGGCCTCGAATTCGTGTTTGCGTGACCATGCGTGGGCGATGACTGAGAGGAGCTTGGACGCGGGTTCGAGGAGTATGGTGAAGAAGACCAGGCCGGTGTGTGTGGAGATGGTTTTTACGAAAAACGCATCGTGGAGTTGGCGGGCGAAGGCTCCGTTGGGATCGGTGGCGAGGCCGATCAGGAAGAAGATGAGGGCCATCTGGAGTATGCCGACGAAGAGGCGTTGCTTGATGTGGCCGAGGCGGAAGTGGCCGATTTCGTGGGCGAGGATGGTGAGTAGCTCGGGAGTGGTGGATTTTTCCGTGAGGGTGTCGAAGAGGGCGATTTTCTTGTGTTTACCAAAGCCGGTGAAGTAGGCGTTGGCTTTGGTGGAGCGTTTCGATCCGTCGATTTCATACACGCCTTCCAAGGGGAAGCCGCATTTCACGCCGAGTTCTTCGATTTTTGTTTTCAGTTCGCCATCGGGCATGGGGGTGAACTTGTTGAAGAGCGGAAGGATGAGGGAAGGGGCGAGGTAGGTTAGGAGGAGTTGGAAAGCGGTGACGAAGGCCCATGCCCAGATCCAGGCGTTGGGGACTTCTTGGAAGATCCAGAGAATGCCGGCGACGAGGGGGAGGCCGAGAACCGCGGCGAGGAGGAGACCTTTGATGCGGTCGATGATGAAGGTCTTGGGAGTGGATTTGTTGAAGCCGAATTTCTGCTCGATCACGAAGGTTTCATACCAGTTGAAGGGTAGTGAGATCAGGTTTTGTGCGACGAAGAGGATGGATAAGAATATCATCCCGGCGAGGATCTCGTTGCCTGCCAGCGAGTGGGCGAGGTTGTCGACGAAGGGGAAGCCGTGGAGAAACCAGAAAATGAGAAGGACGGCGAGGGAGAATGTGCCTTGGATGAGATCAAAGCGGGCGTTGGTCGTCAGATAGGAGCGGGCTTTGTCGAGTTTCTCCTGATCCATGAGACCTTCCAATTCGGGTGGAGGTGTGGTGGGGAAGGTTTTGATGTTCAGGAGCGTGGCGATGAATTCGAGGTTCCATAGGAGGAACAGGGAGATGACGATGATGAGTGCTAAGGTGGTCATAAAATTTTAAACTCTAAACTTTAAATTCTAAATGGCGGAAGCATTCAGCGCTGGATTAGGTTGAAGACCGGGGGGGCGGCTTCTTTCCAGACCAGGGCGTTGGCGGCTCGGATGACGGCTTCTTCGTCTTCGCTGCGGGGGAAGATGTGGTTGTCGCGGAGGCGGCGTGAGGTGGTGATGATTGCTTTTAGTTCCGGGGCGATGCCGAGGTAGGCAATGACTGCTGCAAAAGCGAGCGCGATGAGGAAGATGGCCAGGACCCCGGTGAAGGGGATGCGGCCGACGATCAAACCGAGGATGGCTCCCATCGCGGCAAGTGGTGGGACTGCCATGCCGAAACGGCGTGCGCCCTCGCGGGAGATGGCTGCTTTGGAATCGCGTGTGCGCCAGTCGGCGAGAGCGGATTTGCGGAGGAGGTCGGCGAAGATCACGGCGTCGGCTGATTTGGAAACCGGGATGTGTTCGCTGCCGAAGGCGCGGTCCCATTTTTCCAGATCGCAGCGGCATTGGTGTCGGCCGATGGAGGAGATCACGCGTAACCCAAACCACCAACGCACAACGAAAGCGATGACGATGGGGATAACGGCAAGTATGATGAGTAGGCGGAACACGGCTGGCTTGAAGGGATTTAAACGCGTTTCGCCAGCAATGCACGCGAATGACGCGAAAAATCACTCCGAGGGGCTGCTTTCCGTGACTTCTTTGATGAAAACGGATGTCTCGGTAAAGATTTCATCCGGACCGACTGCGAACAAATCGTTGTGGCCTGCGTCGGGGATGCCGATGAAGGACTTCCGGGCTGCGGGTGAATTTTCATGGATTGCCCTACCGTGGGACGCGGGAATGACCCGGTCGTTTTCGCCGTGGATGACAAGTAGGGGTGTTTTGATGTTTTTGATTCGTTTGAGGTTGGGGAAACGGTCGCCGGGAAAGATAGCGAAGGGGAGCGGGATCGCGGTGGTGAAGGCGGATTTGAGTGGCGAGATGAGGATGAGGCCTGCGGGATCGACCGATGATGCGAGCCAGACGCTGGGGCCACTGCCTATTGAACGACCGATTATCACCAGGGAAGAAGGTGGAATTCCGGCAGCGACGGCATAATCCCAGACGCGTTTGATGGATTCCTCGGTGGTCGTTTCTGTGGAAATGCCCGGCGAGAGTCCGTATCCCGGATAGTCGTAGGCAATGACTCCGAATCCGGCATCGTGCCATTCCATGAATATATCCATGTTCTGTCCGATGTCTTCGGCGTTGCCGTGGCTGTAGATAATGGTGGGCGCGCCGGGAGGGGCTTTGAGGTGGATGAGCGCGATGGGCTCGGTGCCACCTTCGCTCATCATTTTCAGTCCTGCGAGCTCGGAGGTGTAGGAACGGGGAGGTGGTTGGAAAATTATTCTGTCGGCGAAGGAACAGGCGGTGATGGCGAGGAGGATGTAGATCGAAGCCAGAGAGATGAAGGGGCGTTTCCAGTTCCAGCGGCCGATGACAATGCGGCGAATGCGTTTCCAATCCATCCCGAATTATTTACAGGGTTTCAAGAAATGGGAATGACGGAATACACGCCTGACGAATTGCAGCGGATCTTGCTGACTTTGGGATTATAAACTGCGGTGCTTGCTTATTAAGGGCTTCCTGAAAACGTCGAAGACTGAAATCAGGCAGCGCGTTGGCGGGGGTGGATTTCCAGACGGAACGGGATCGGCGACCAATTCCGGTGGGCATGGCTGCGGGATTGCAAGGCTGTTGGCACCAGCCATGCGTGGCATTTCCGGATCAGGGCACACAAATACCTCAACACCGTGTTGAAGTTGAGCGCGATCAGGCCGATGGTGACTACTTTCCTGCTAAGTGACGGCCAGTTTGGCCATCACCCTAGTTAGGAAGATGGTAACCACGGATTGCACGGAACACACGGATTAGAAGAGAGTTATGAGATTTGCTGGGTTCACCCTGTGGGTGAATGCCGAAAATCTCGTAACTCATTCATTATCTGCGTCCATCAGCGTTTATCTGCGGTTCATTTTCCATTTTAGGATCACCCGCTGCAGGGTGCCGTTGCGTTTCCTTCGCCAGCCTGAGCTTCAATCGATCAAATTACGCAAAGCCGCATCCAACTGCGGAAACCGAAATTCGAAGCCAGCCCCCGCTAATTTCCCCGGAATCGCACGCTGTCCGACAAGTAGCGCGCTGCCGAATCCACCGAGGAGGATTTTCAAAGCGAAGCCGGGGACTGGAAGGAACACCCACCGGTTTACCGACTCCGCCATCTTCCGAGTTAGGTCGGCGTTGCGTTCGGGATTCGGAGCGGTTCCGTTCACCGCGCCTGAAATATTCTGATTGGATACGCAGAAAACCATTGCCCGGCGCAGGTCATTCACATGGATCCACGGCATCCACTGTTGGCCGTCGCCCAATCTTCCCCCGATGCCCGCTTTAAAAACTGTTTTCAATTTCTCGAATGCTTGTCCGCCCTCGCCAAGCACCACGCCTATTCTCACCCGCACCACCCGCACGCCGAGAGCTTCCGCTTTCATCGCCGCTTCCTCCCATGCCGCGCAGAGATCCGCCAGGTAACCATCTCCTTGGGATGCATCCTCCTCCAATACCTCATCACCACGCCCGCCGTAATAGCCGACCGCCGAGGCATTTAGCAAAACAGAAGGGCGTTCGCTTTCGGACAGGGCCGCGATCTTGGTAACGATCCCCTCGGTGACTCCCACCCGGCTTTCGTGAAAGGACTTCTTTTTGTTCTCGGTCCAACGCTGGTCGATCGGTTCACCCGCCAGGTTCACCACCGCCTCGACGCCCGAAAAAACCACATCGTCCGGTGTCGTCCACTTCGAAACGCCTTTCACGCTGCCAGTGCCCTTGCGACTGACTCCAATCACCTCCCAGCCCTCCTCAGCCAACAACGTTGCCAAACCTCCACCGACAAAACCCGTTGCACCGTAAATGATCACTTTTCTCCCCATGCCCAGATCTTTAACCCATCTCGAACCCATCCGCAAATTCCGTTCGGATGATCCGGAAACCATGGCGCAGATAATTCGGCAGGGCGTTCGGATGATCCTTTCCACAAGTGTCGAGAAACACTCTTCGCGTGCCCCCATTCCAAGCCTGCTCCAAAGCTGCTATCAATAACGACGTGCCCAATCCCTTCCCAATGAAATCCGGATCCAGCCCGAGCAGCGCAATCCTCATTTCGTCTCCCTCTCTCACAAGCTCGAAGTAACCACACTGCACCCCGCCAAAACTGGCGATCCAAGTTTGCAAATCCTCTGAACCCACGTATTCGCGCCACTGGGACTCGGTCCGCTTGAGCCGATCCGTCCAGGCCCAGTCACCACCCACGCGGCGATACCAATCCCGGTTGATCTGCCAATCCTTCGCCGCGAGTTCGATTTCGAAACCGTTCTTCAACGGCGGATATTCATCCGGCTTCCGAGTCATCTCCAGAAAGGCAATCCAATCACTCACACGAAACAGCCTGCCCACTCATCAAATTTCGAAAAGCTCCATCTGCTCGGTATCAGCAATATCATGGAAACGCACACCGACTCCGAGTAGCCGGGCGGGCTTCCCTTCAGAGCGGGAGTCCGCTTCGATCAGCAACGCTTTGAAAATATCACGCTCGATCTCGGGATTCGCGCGCTCCGCAGTGGTGCGTCGGAAATCGGAAAATTTCAGTTTCACCACCAAAGATCGCACCTGCCGCTCCGGGTGCCGGGTTGTCAGATTCTCCTCAAGCTCGTCGAGCATCTTGTTCATCTCGCGCTCGAGTGCCGTCATGTCTTCGAGGTTTTCGGAAAAGGTGTTCTCTATGCTGAGGGATTTCCGCAGGCTGTCGGGATTGACCGGTCGCTCATCCCGCCCCCAGCAACGCTCGTAAAGCTCCGCGCCGTATCCGCCGATTCGCCGCACCCATTCGAACTTGTCGATCGAGCGGTATTCCCCACAGGTTTCCACGCCCAGCGCCGAAAGTTTCTCCGCCATTTTTCCACCGACTCCCGGGATTTTTTTCAATGGTAAATCTTCCATGAAAGCCGCCGCTCTGTCTGGTGAAACCGTGAATTGCCCGTCAGGCTTCTTCCAGTCGCTGGCTATTTTCGCGATCAGCTTGTTCGGCGCGACTCCTGCCGAGGCGGTAAGACCGGTCTCCTCGCGGATCAGTTGGCGAATGCGCGACGCGATGATCGTCCCCGGCTCGGGATTGTGGGAAACATCGAGAAAGGCTTCGTCCAATGAAAGCGGCTCCACCAATGGAGTGAACCGGTGGAAAATTTCCCTGATACTCTGACTGTCGCGTTTATAGACATCGAAACGTGTCGGCACGATCAACAGCTCCGGGCATTTCTCCAGCGCCATGAAAACCGGCATCGCCGAGCGACAGCCGAACTTCCGCGCCTCGTAGTTCGCGGTTGTCAGCACGCCCCTCCGGCTGCTGCCGCCAACTCCCACCGGCTTGCCGCGCAGCGCGGGATTGTCCCGCTCCTCAATGGCCGCGTAAAAGCAGTCCATATCGATATGGATGATTTTGCGGACCACGTTTTGCTGCACACATGAACAAGCAATCTAGCGGCAATTTTTGCAAGTCGGATTACCTCACACCCCGAGCATCAATGAGATGTGGTTTGCTGTCAGCTCGCCCATCGAGGAGCAATCGGTGAAATCCTTGGTGCCGTGCATACGGTCCAACTCAAGCGCCAATTTGCGCACATGCGCCTCCGGCGCGATCTGCTCGCGGCGCATGATACCAAGCAGCGCACGCAGGCGGGTTGATTCCACTTTCGCCCGTCTTGCCATCTGCGCATGCTCCTCGTTCACATATTGATCGATGGATTTCCGATTCAGCACTTTGAAGGCAAGCCGGGTGATCGGGCGGTTTGAATTGAAACGGAACGCCAGATAGATGTTGCCGCTTCCTTCATAGGACTGCTGGTCGAAGTCGATCGGGCGCACACGATATTGCACCTCCTCGAAATCGGGGGTGATATCGACCACATAGTTCACGCTGCGCATGTCGCCAAGCAGTCGGATGAAACACCGCTCCGTGAACTTCGTGAACTCCTTGGCTATACGGACTTTGTTCAGAGCCGGGTTTTTCAGATACTCACGCATGAAGGCGTCGCCCGGAACCCCGGCAATATGCTCCTCGATCAAGGTATGGCCACTGACCATGTAATTGATCCGGTTCGGAGAGAGAATGTGCTCAAGCTCCAGGCCGTAGATCCGCGAGGCATCCGCCTGTTTCACATAAAAGTAATCGGAGTTGTCATTGAAAAGATTGGTCACGCGGATGCGGAACGGCTTTGAGTTCCCAAAATCCCCGAAATCGATGCGATCAACCAGAAGGTGTTCGTGCTCCTGTGCCGCCGCGTCGCGTCCGATTTTCAGCTCGCTGTAAATCCGGATTAACCCGCGTCTGAGTTCGTCATTCACATCCGGCGGATACATCACCGTGAGCCAAAGCGTCTCGCGCCCTGACGGATCATCATAAGGAATCGCTCCCGTGAAACGAGTCAGCTCATTGTAAAGGTTCGGAATATCCCGCAACCTGTCGAAGTGATAGAGGTATTGCCGCAGACTGGTGGACACCTCATACATGATCTTTCTCGCGGGAATCATTTTCTAAACTTCAAATTTCAACCTTCAAAACTCAAGCTCCATCTCAATCCATTCGTGCCAGCAGTTCCCAATAAAAAAGGCCGGTTCCGATTGGAACCAGCCTCTTCATTGAAAGTTGAATTTTGAGAGTTGAAAGTTACTCTTCCTCGGTCACATCTCCGGCATCAACCGTGACAGTGAGCTGGGCGCTGACCTGGGCGTTGAGCTTGACCTCGACGACGGTTTTGCCGGACTTCTTGATCGGCTTGTCGAGTTGGATCGTGTGGCGGTCGATTTCGATACCGGCAGCTTCGAGTTCCTTGTGGATGTCGATGCTGGTGACGGAACCGAAAGCCTTACCGCCTTGACCGGTCGACAGAGTGAATTTCGGTGAAAGCTTGGCGATCTTGGTTGCAAGCTCCTGGGCGACGACGAGTTCTTCGGCTTCGCGCTGTGCGCGGCTCGATTTGAGAGCTTCGACGTGGCGGAGATTCGCCTTGGTTGCTTCGAATGCCTTGCCTTGTGGGACCAGGTAGTTGCGGGCGTAGCCAGCGCGGACTTTAACGACATCGGCTTCGGCTCCGAGGCCTTCGATTTTTTCTTTGAGGATGACTTGTGCGGTGGCCATGGTGCGAGAGTGTTTGATTGAGAAACGGGCGGCGGATTTAGGCTCGGGAATGAACCGCGTCAAGGAGAATCCTGTCTTTTGAGCGCCCAAGCACGAAATTTTTTGAAAAAGCACGCAAAGGGGTTCTCCACTATCCTCCCATCTTTCTTTCCGGTTTCAGTAAAAACTGCTAACCGTCCCTTATGAACGAAGGTGCAATATGTGATCTGAAGGGCAACGAGCTAATCGCGGCCATCGATTTCCAAAAACTACCCAAAATTCTTCTGCACGAGCATCTCGATGGTGGCTTGAGGCCCTCGACCGTGGTCGAGCTCGCGAAGGAGAGCGGCTACACGAAACTGCCCACCGAAGATCCGCAGGCCCTGGGGCAATGGTTTCATCGTGGAGCGCAGCAGGGAAGTTTACCGAAATATCTCGAAGGTTTCGAACACACCACCGCGGTGATGCAGACAAAAAGCGCGCTCGAGCGCGCCGCCTACGAATTCCTCGAAGACATGATGCGGGACGGAGTCGTTTACGCGGAGGTTCGTTTCGCGCCCTTCCTTCATCTCAATCGCGGCCTCACTCCGGACGAAGTCGTCAATTCGGTCATCAAAGGTCTGAAACGCGGGGAAAAAGACTTCGGCGTGCAGTGGGGACTCCTCATCTGCGCACTGCGAAATCTCAACGACTCACTGGAGAGCGCGGAACTCGCCATCCGTTGGCGCGATGCGGGTGTGGTGGGCTTTGACCTCGCCGGAGGGGAATCGGGATTTCCACCGAAAAAGCACATCGATGCTTTTCACGCGATCCAACGCGCCAATTTCCACATCACCATTCACGCCGGCGAGGCCTTCGGCCTGGGTTCGATCTGGCAAGCGCTCCAGTATTGCGGAGCGCATCGCCTCGGTCATGCCACCCGACTCCGCGATGATATCGAAATCCGGGAAGATGGCTCACCACACTTGGGAACCCTCGCCCAATACGTGCTCGACCGCCGCGTGCCTTTGGAAATGTGCCTTTCCTCAAACCTCCACACCGGCGCTTGCGCAGATCTCATGGATCACCCTTTCGAACTTTTCTTCAGAAACGGCTTCCGTGTCTGCCTGAACACCGACGACAGACTGATGAGCGACACCTCGATGACGAAGGAAACCGAGATCGCCACCGGACTTTTTGACCTTTCCCTCGCCGATATCGAAAAACTCAATATGAACGCCATCAAGAGCGCCTTCGCTCCTTTTGATAAGCGTCAGGCAATCATTTCCAATGTCATCGGACCAGGATACGCAGCCATGGGCGAATGATTCCTCTTGGCAAAGACCACCGACCCGGCAAACCATAGTCGCATGTCTACGACAGCTTATCTCAAGGAAATGTTCGACCTCAGTGGCAAAACCGCAGTGGTCATCGGTGGAACCGGAGAACTTTGCGGCACCATGGCCGTCGGCCTCGCCCGCGCGGGTGCCGAAGTCGTGCTCGGCGGACGCATCAAGGAAAAGGCCGACAAACGCCTCGCGGAAATCGAATCACACGGCGGCAAGGGCTACTTCGTCCCCGTCGACGTCACCTCCCGCCAGTCGCTCCACGACATGCTCGAAACCATTCTGGAGAAATCCAAAGGCGTCGACATTCTGATCAACGGCGCCGGCACCAACTCACCGACTCCCTTCCTGGAAATCACCGAGGAAGAATACGCGAAAATCATCGATACCAATCTCACCTCGATCTTCCGCGCCTGCCAGGTCTTCGGCCAGTATTTCGTCGATGAAATGCGCCCCGCATCCATCATCAACCTCGGTTCGATCTCTGGCCTGAATCCGCTTTCCCGCGTCTTCACCTACTCCGCCTCAAAAGCCGCGGTCCACAATCTCAGCCGCAACCTCGCCCGCGAGTGGGCCGACAAGGACATCCGCGTCAACACGTTGGTTCCCGGCTTCTTCCCCGCCGAGCAGAACCGCAAGGTCCTCGACGAATCCCGCGTGCTCGACATCCTCCGCCACACTCCTTCCTCCCGCTTCGGTAACGCCGAGGAACTCATCGGTGCGACCATCATGCTGGCGTCTCCGAAAGCATCAGGATTCATCACCGGCACCGAAGTCATCATCGACGGCGGATACCAATCGATGAGCATCTAATTGTAGCTGGAGCATCTTGCTCCAGTCCGTTCTTGGGGCATCCTGCCGCAAGAATTCACCTACACGCACGACTACTGGCGAATGGCCCAAGCTGCGGGACCTTTCCTAACTCAGGTTATTATACACCGCCTGCACATCGTCATCGTCCTCGATCTTTTCAATCAGATCTTCGACGACGACAAGTTGTTCTTCGGTCAGTTCGATTGGCTGGGTGGCGACGCGCTGCAGGGCGGCTTTTATCGTTTCGATTCCCATATCCTCCAACGCGGAAGTCAGACTGGCGAACGAAGTGTAATCTCCGATTAAGGTGATCACGCCGTCATCGACGAACATTTCTTCGAGTCCGGCGTCGATGAGTTCGAACTCGAGTTCCTCGAGGTTTTTGTCTTCGGGCACAGGAAATTCGACAACCGTCTTGCGGTCGAACATGAAATTCAATGAGCCGCTGGGCGCTATTTCACCTCCGTTTTTTCCGAGGATGACTTTCAGGTTCCCGACGGAACGGTTGGTGTTGTCAGTAGCGCACTCGACCACAAAGAGCGTTCCATGAGGCCCTTTGGCTTCGTAAATGACCTCGGTGATATCCGCAGCGTCGTGTCCCGATGCGCGGCTGATCGCAGCCTCGACCCTATCCTTCGGTAAATTCGCTGCTTTCGCGTTTTGGATCGCTACACGAAGAGGGGCGTTGGAATCAGGATCAGGCCCGCCGTTCTTCGCGGCCATGGTGATGGATTTCGCCAGCTTTGGAAAAATCTTGGACATCGCTGCCCATCGTGTTTCCTTCGCCCGCCTTCTGCATTCGAAATGCCTGCCCATCTCCCAAGCCTTAGTTTGTGACGCGCATCGGCATGAGCACGTAAAGGAAAGAGCCGTCGATCCGGATGACTCCGGGGCTCATTTCATCAATCAGATCGAGATAGATATTGTCCGTATCGAGAGCGCGGAGCGGAGCTTGTAGGAACTCCGGATTGAATGCGATTTGCATATCCGGGCCGCTGTAGCTGACTTCCAGAATTTCCTGCGCTTCACCGACATCGGGAGAATTCGCGGTGACTTCGATTTGGTTCTCCGTGAAAATGAGTTTCACCGAGTTCGATTTATCCGAGGATAGAAGCGAAACCCGGCGCGCGGTTTCGAGCAGATGCTCACGGGAGATGACTACACGCTCATTGCTGTCTCCGGGAATGACCTGGCGGTAGTTCGGATAGTTGCCCTCGATCAATTTACTGGCGAGGAAGGTGTCACCGACGGTGAAGGAGATCTGGCTGTCGCTGAGCTTGACTTCGACTTCGCCGGAATCGCCCAACAAGCGCTGAATTTCCTGAACCGCTTTCGATGGGATGATCACATCGGTTTCATGCGAAGCGGGAAACTCAAGGTCCATGTCCGCCATCGCGAGACGGCGCCCGTCAGTCGCGACGAGTGCGAGCTTGCCTTCTTTAAAGGAAGCGAAAATACCGTTGAGCACGTAGCGGGTCTCGTCGGTGGAAATCGCGAAAGAGGTTTTCTTCAGGCCGTTCTTGAGGTCAGCCTGGGGAATCTTGAAGGATTTGGCTCCTTCAAAATCAGGAAGCGGTGGAAACTCGGATTCACTGAGCCCGATGATCTTGAAAGTGGATGGACCGCTTTTGATCGTAGCGTAATTCTTCGAATCGACGGTGACCTCAACTTCGCTCGAAGGCAGTTCTTTCACGATACTGACCAAGCGCTTCGCAGGAAGTGTGGTGGCCCCTTCCTTGTCGATGGTCGCTTCTACCGAACCGGTAATCCCGACATCGAGGTCGGTGGTGGTGAAAACCAACCGCCCGTCTTTCGCGACCAAGAGGACGTTCGAAAGAATTGGTAGAGTGGTCCGTGAACTCACCACATGCTGGACTTTTTGCAGACCTTCAAGAAAGGCGTCTTTGGAAATACTAAACTTCATAAGTGCTACGACAACGTTTTGCCTGAGTGGAGTTTCCGATTTCAATCCACCTTGGCAAGCTTTCAGTCGCCGGATTCCCAGAAATATTTCCTCAACACCACAACATGTAGTGTCCTGTTACGGAAACGACACATTTTCCGGTCTTGAATGCATTCCAGACGAAAATCTTGGCTCACCAAAAATTTCGCCTCGCACCAACCCCTCCGAGACAGTTAGCGTTCATACATGAACCGCTTCCTGCCACTGGTATTGTTTGCCATTCTGATTGTCGTTTTCCGCCTCATCGGAAGCGCATTTCCAGAAACCCTGCCGAACTTCCAACCGCTCGCCGCTTTGTTTTTTTGCGGAGCGATGATGTCAAAAGACTGGCGCGCATGGGCGATCCCGCTTGGTGCCTGGCTGATCACCTACCCGGCACCTGCTTTCTTCCAAGGCAATTTCTCCTACCTCGGCCCCGAAATCCTTGTTTCCACTGCACTGGCATTCACTGCTATGTTTTTCCTCGGAAAATCCATGTCCAACAGCGGCATGACAACCGTCTTGGCTGGCTCGATTGTCGCGGCACTCGTGTTCCACCTCATCACCAATGGCATCGCCTGGATCGGCAGCCCGCTGTATGCGAAAAACCTCAACGGACTTATACAATCCCTCTGGACCGGCCCGGTGAACAGCCCGATTCCAAGCTGGGTATTCCTCCGCAATATGGCTGCAGCGAACCTGCTATTCACATCCGTGTTCCTCTGCACCCGTTTCGCACTGCCTCGTTTTACGACCGCCCCGACTCCTTCCCAAGTAAGATAGTTCTTGCGGCAAACCCATCCCGCATCTACCCAACCCCCGATTTCACCAACCGATAATTCAACATGTCAGCTTTAGATTTCGCCTCATCTCCGATCAACCAATCCCTCACTGCCGAGAGGAAAATCGAGCTCTTTACCCAAATGGCGCGTATCCGTCGGTTTGAGCAGGCTGCACTGAAAAACTACAGCGCCGGAAAAATGGGCGGCTTCCTTCACCTCTATATCGGCCAGGAATCGGTGGCGGTCGGCACGATCTCGCTCGGCGGCGAAGACGATCATTTCATCACCGCATATCGCGACCACGGCCACGCGCTCGCCGTCGGCATGGGCATGAACGAATGCATGGCGGAAATGTATGGAAAACAAACCGGCTGTTCCAAAGGCAAAGGCGGCTCGATGCACTTTTTCGCTCCTGACAAAAACTTCTGGGGCGGACACGGTATCGTCGCAGGCCAGACACCTCTCGGCCTCGGTCTCGGATACGGCCTGAAATATCTCAACAAGGAAGGCTGCTGCCTCTGCTACCTCGGCGATGGCGCGGTCAACCAAGGCGCTTACCACGAATCCCTAAACCTCGCCTCCCTTTTCGGAATTCCAGTCGTCTACATCATCGAGAACAACGGCTACTCGATGGGAACCTCCCAGAAACGCTCGACCGCCTACACCGGATGCCTTGCACAACGCGCGGAAGCCTACGCCATCGAATGGGACGTCGTCGACGGCTCCGATATCTACGAGGTCCGCGCGAAAACCAACATCGCCATGGAACGCGCCCGCAAGGAGCACAAGCCCACCGTCCTCGAGATCGATACCTACCGCTATTACGGTCACTCCGTCGCCGACGCGAATCACAAGAAATACCGCACTCCCGAGGAAATCCAGAACTACAAGGACAACCATGATCCGATCAACGTCTTCCGCCGCAAACTGCTCGAAGAGGGTGTGCTCACCGAAGAAAAAGCCGACGAAATCGACAACGCGGCCAAGACCGAGGCTGCGGAATCCGTGAAATTCGCGGAGGAATCACCTAACCCGACCATCTCAGACATCTCCACGGATGTTTATTGGGAAACAGACAACGACACCGAAGCCTCGAAAATCGGCCATCACTTCTTCGCCTGATCCGGTGACCACCCAATCCTCGAATTTCCAATCTCCAATCTCTTTTCAAAAATGCGCACACTGACCTACCGCGAAGCCATCCGTGAAGGACTCGATGAAGAACTCACACGCGACGACAACGTCGTCATCATGGGTGAGGAAGTCGCCCAATACAACGGGGCCTACAAAGTCACCCAAGGCCTTTGGGATAAATGGGGCGACAAACGTATCGTCGATACCCCGATCTCCGAAGCCGGTTTCATCGGCATGGGAATCGGAGCCTCGATGCTCGGCGTTCGCCCTGTCATGGAGCTGATGTTCTGGTCCTTCCACTCCGTCGCCTTCGACCAACTCGTCAATAACGCCGCCTGTGTTCGCTACATGTCCGGTGGACTTATCAATGTCCCGATCGTCGTCCGCGGCCCGGCCAATGGCGGCACCAATGTCGGCGCCACCCACTCCCACATTCCAGAAGGCCTGTTCGCAGCCTTCCCCGGCCTGAAAGTTTGCGTGCCTGCAACCCCGGCAGACGCCAAGGGACTCATCAAAGCGGCCATCCGCGACAACGATCCGGTCTATTTCATGGAGAACACCCTGCTCTATGGAAACAAAGGCGAAGTGCCAGATCCCGAAGACGGCGATTTCGTAATCCCACTCGGCAAGGCCGACATCAAACGCGAAGGCACTGACATTTCCCTCATCGCCCACGGCCGTTCCGTTCTCCAATGCCTCGAAGCAGCGGAAATCCTCAAGGAAGAACACGGCATCAACGCGGAAGTCCTCGACCTCCGATCAATCCGCCCTCTCGACGTTGATGCCATACTCGCCTCGGTCGCCAAGACCCACCGCGTCGTCCTGGTCGATGAATCCAAGCCTTTCGGCGGTGTCTCCGCCATGGTTTCCCACCTCATTCAGGAGCACGCCTTCGACGAACTCGATGCCCCGATTAAACGCGTCTGCACCATTGATGCCCCCGCGCATTACTCACCGCACATCGAGAACGAGCAACTCCCGAATCCGAAACGGATCGTGGAGAAGGTGCTCACGATTGCCTGAGCGACCCCCATCGTCACGCGGGTCAGCCACCATGAGAAAGTCGGCCCCGCAAGCACCGTCCGCAGAGTCGGGTCGGCAATGCCTTGTTTGATGGTGTTGTGAAAACCGTTGGTGAATCCGGCATGATCGCTGACGAGAATTCCCAAGTGACAGGTGGCGTCGGCTGTGTGAAGAATCTGGAGCGTTATGTTCACAGGCCTCGTCGAATCATTGGGAAAAGTTGTTTTGTTGCAAACCATCGGAGATCAGGCGCGGCTTGATATTTCGATTCCATTTAACGGTGAACTTGCATTGGGTGATTCCGTGGCAGTGAACGGTTGCTGCCTAACAGTGGCGGAAATCAATGAGAGCGTGGTGCGGTTCGATGTGCTGGCTCAGACCTTGCGTGTCACCTCTCTGGCGAAGCTTTCAGAAGGCTCCGTGGTGAACCTTGAGCGAGCCCTCCGTGTTGGTGACAGGTTGGGTGGGCATTTTGTGCAGGGGCACGTGGATGCGGTGGGAGAGATCGTTTCCCTGGAGGAAAACGGGCAGGACCATGTGGTGGAGATTTCGCTACCCAGCGAGATCCAACGGCTCTGTGTTGATAAGGGTTCGATCGCGATCGACGGAATTTCGCTCACCATCGCGGATTTGAAGGAAAGCTCCGCCGTTTTCTGGATCACGCCGCATACCTTTTCCCATACGAATCTCCGCGATGCGAAGGCGGGGGACGCGGTGAACCTTGAGGGCGACATGCTGGCGAAGCATGTGGCGCGGCTTGTGGGTGCGGGTTGAAACCCGTGTTTCATGGTAGGCTGAAGCCTACTCACTCAGGTCCTTTACGCAGCGGAATCCGGTGTGGCAGGTGGGTGAATCCTTTTCGATGGAGTGGCGTGCGCCGGGCCGGTAGCGCATGCAGTAAGAGATGTGGCAGAGGAAAGAACCGCCTTTGGTCACATGAGTCTCCGAGCCATCGCTTGCACGGCCAGTGGTCATGTTGATCCATGTCTCGGGGCCCTTCGGATCGCATTTCTCGCAGTTGCTGCGGTATTCGGGATCGTAAAAGTCGGAGCAGATTTCCCAGACATTGCCCGCCATGTCGTAGAGGCCGTAGCCATTGGGAGGATAGGATTTTACCGGTGCCGGACCGGCGTAACCGTCTTCGGTGGTGTCGTCTGTCGGGAAGGTTCCCTGGAAGGTGTTCGCCATCCATTTGTCGTCGGGCTTCAGCTCGTCGCCCCAGGTATACATCTTGTTAGTGAGGCCACCGCGGGCGGCATATTCCCATTCTGCCTCGGTGGGGAGGCGTTTCCCTGCCCACTTCGCGTAGGCTGAAGCATCGTCGAAATTGACACAACTGACGGGATAGTCATCCCTTCCGTCGATGTTCGAGCCCTCGCCCTCGGGGTGCTTCCAGTTGGCTTTGGGATCCCATTTCCACCATTGCAGGAAGGCTCCGGGTTCCATGATCTGGCCTTCGAATTTTTCCGGTGTATTGAAAATGATAGCCCCGTTGTTGAACGGTGGCTTGGGGAGTTGGGCCAGCGCTTCTGCGGGAAACGAAGAAATATCCGCCTCCTGCTCTGCGAATGTTACGTAGCCTGTTTCCTCCACGAACTCACGGAACTGGGCATTGGTCACTTCTGTCTCGTCGATCCAGAAGCCGGAGACCTCGATCTTTACCTGAGGGTTTTCCTCGGGAAATTCCTTTCGTCCGTAAGGAGTCTCAAAAACTCCCTCGGAACCCATCAATGTGGAGCCACCTTCGATTTTCACCATTCCGTCCTTATGCTCAAGGGTGCCAGAGGCTGCTTCTTCGGATTTTTCGCAGGATGCGAGGGCACAGGCGATGGCTGCAAGGCATGGGAGGTTTTTTAATCGGATCACGGTCAAAACTACGTTTCGTGGGCGTGGTTTCCATCAAAAAATTCCGCACAGAGGTTAGCTATTCCAAAAGCTTGGAAAGCTGCCTAGATTTTCTCAAGGACATGAAAGCCAGAATAACCAAAGAATTCCGATTCGAAGCCGCTCACACGCTTCCCAGCCTGCCGGAGGGCCACAAGTGCCGGCAGATGCATGGCCACAGTTTCAAAGTCGAGATCCACATTGAAGGAACGGTTGATGAGAAGATCGGTTGGATTTACGACCATAAGCTTATTTCCAACGCAATGAACCCATTGCTGGAGCTCCTCGACCACGCCTACATAAATGATATAGAGGGCCTCGAAAGCCCGACGATCGAGATCATGGCTGGCTGGTTCTGGAAAAAACTCGAGCCCCAGCTCCCCGGGCTTGCCGAGATCGTAATTTACGAAACGCCGACGGCGCGTTGCTCGTTTAAAGGGGAATTCTGAGTCTTGGAAAAAAGTGGTGTAAATTCACAATGAAATATTCTTGCGTCTGGGCGCGGGTTGTATCACCTTCCCGCCCCCAACCTTTCGGGACGTAGCTCAGCCTGGTAGAGCGCCTGCTTTGGGAGCAGGATGTCGTGAGTTCGAATCTCGCCGTCCCGACCATTTACCTTCAACGACTTAGAGAAATTCTAAGTCGTTGTTTTTTTGGGCACTCACCCAACACTCACCTTATTCGAGCATTTCAGGCTTTAGGGTATTGAGCAGACCGAAATCTTAACTGATGCAGTGAGGCTCACGGAAAGGGTGGGCCGCGAGGAAATTTTTCCTGGTATCGAACGAGCCGGTGACGGAGAGCATCTTATTGCTTTCGATGGCGTCTTCCTCCGTTATTTCCGGCATGATCAAGGGGATGCGTTTGGCCAGCATGGATTTGCCGGTTCCAGACGGCCACAACATGAGAAGGATAGGCCACCCTGGCTATACTTGCTGTCGGTTCCCTCAAAGTTTTTTCTTCACTCTGGGATCCAACCGGTGGTAAGCGAAAACGCTGGCTTCAAGGTTTCAGACCGCTGATGATCGCAGCGATCTGTTTACGATGGATGCCCATGTGCATGCTGGCGAGCGCAAGCCAGCGAAATGCATCCATCGGTCCGAACCAAGGATGGGAATGGAGGGCTTTGGATTTGAGCTCATCTATACAGGCAAGCTGCTCCAGGAAGTCGGCGCACCCGTTCTCGAACTCTTCCACGATGGACTCGGTCAGATCGGGGTTCGGTTTCACCTCGGCAGTGCTGACTTTGCCCTCAGGAGTCCTGCCATAAGACAACTCACTTATGATTAAAAAAATGCCATTATTGACGATACGCAGGTGATCGAGGGTCATCCAGACTGACCAGTGGCGGCTACTATCCTCCAATCCTCGATGTCGCGAAATGAGCACCTGCTCGTTGCACTGCTCTTTTGGGCAGGTGTTGAGAAGCGCCCTGATCTTAGCTGTCTCTTCCTTGAATCCTTCGATAAAATTCTCGCGACTTCCGGAGAGGCATTTCAATGCGAAGAGCTTCTTGGCGATGAAAAGCTCTGGTGCGGGGAGTCCTGCTCCAGGAGCTGCTAACTTGGGTTCGGTATCGGTGGTCATGATGAGAGATGATTCTTAAATGCTTGCAAAGAAAAAGCAAAAAGAGTTTTGAATTGCAAGTGTTGATGGTGTAGGAATCGAGAGTGCCACTAAGGAAGCAGGATAAAAGTGTAGGTAAATCACCCGAGGAGGGGCGCCGTTCACCGTGTCCAGTGGCCTGTGCTTTGGATCTTTTTGGTGACAAGTGGACGTTGTTGGTGATTCGTGATTTAGTGCTAGGACGCAATCGATTCAAGGACTTCGTCGCTTCGCCGGAAGGTATCCCAACCAACATTCTCAGTGATCGACTTGAACGGCTGCAACAGGGAGGGCTCGTCGAACAGGTCCCTGCGGTCGAAGGCGGTAAGCGCATGGCCTATGCTCTAACCGAGAAAGGAAATTCACTTGCTCCGATTCTCCGCTCGATTCGGGACTGGGGTCTCAAGTGGGAGCCGGGAACAAGCGCAAATCTAGGAAGACCAAATTTCACCCCTCTCCGCCCCCCCTCAACCCAGTAATTGACGTTCGCTCCCGCTGATAGGGCTGCATACTCTTTTACCGATCTCTAAATAATGACACCTTTACCAGTCCAACCAAGCTTGATTCTTTCAGGAGGATTTATCGCATTAAGTATTACTGTAGTAGTTCTGCTTGCCTCAGCTATAAAGTCTAGAAAGCTCTGTGTTAGTGGTTTTGTCTTAATTGCTCTTTTCGGAATTATTTCAGCAACTGGTTACCTGAGTGATTTCTCAGGGACGCCCCCTAGAATTGCTCTCTTTTTTATACTTATAACGATTGGAACTATAATTTTAGCTTTCTCAAACGTAGGTCGAAAGCTCTCTGACCTGTCGATTAATTTCCTAATAGGTTTTCAAGCTTTTCGTATTCCTGTCGAAATTTTGATTCATCGAGCTACAGTGGAGGGAGTAGCCCCCCCACAAATGTCTTGGGATGGAATGAATTTTGACATCTTATCAGGCCTATCAGCCTTAGTTTTATTCCCTTTCGCGAGCAAACTACCTCGATGGTCTATTATGCTTTGGAATTCGATTTCTTTGGGACTGTTGCTTTGGATTGTTGGAGTAGCTATTCTTAGTTTCCCTAGTTCATTCCAACAGCTGAAACCAGACAACATTTGGGTTGCTCACTTTCCATTTATTTGGCTACCGACAGTAGCTGTAACTTCAGCTTTATTAATGCATATCGTAGTTTTTCGAAAACTGCTACGTAACAAGTAAAGAAAATCAAAATATATCGGCGACGATGATGCCAAGAAAGCGACCTGATCAAATGTAGCTTCTTCCAGTAATATCTCTATCACGTTTGGCTTTACTAATTAGAAATATGATAATGATGAAAAAACGGGTCCTACTATTCTCATCATTTTTTGTATTACCAGTAATGATGCTGATCTTTTTTATAACCACAGAGCTGTTTGGTGCTATTAATGGATATTTAGTAGGACTTACGATTTATTGGTGCTATTGCGCTATTTTCATTTTAATTCTATCAGACAAAAGTCAGTTTTTAAAAATTTTCAGATTAAGACTTAATTCGAAGCGAGAATTAATGTATTATTCTTTAGCTTTTTTTCCGATCATAGGAGTTGCCTATGTGAATTTCTTCCCTTACCTAAAACAAATCACATTTCAGATATTTTTGTTAGTGGCCATAACCTCAATAATTAACGGTGTGATAGAGGAAATCTATTGGCGAGGGCTATATTTGATTGAATTCGAGGCAAACACTATAATAGGATTATGGTTATCAACATTTTTATTCAGTACGTGGCATATTTCAATATACTTCATAAGTAATATAAATTTTGGTGGTTTCATTCCTCTAGTTTTTGGCGCTGCATTTATGGGCTTAGTGTGGGCCTATTGTAGTAGGAAATTACAGAGTATAATGCCTGTAATTATAGCCCATATTTTAGTGAATATTTTTGCTTTTACAGGGTTATACATTAAAAATGATTTTTAAGCCTCTTGAATTCTAACAGACAATGTGCGAAACGGATTGAAGATTTCTTCGATTGCTCCGTAGAGTTCGCTAGGTTTCTTCATTTGGGTTATTCCACCTCAGAACCTGTTTAGTTAAGAGTCTTTGAATTCTTGTGTATCCAAATTAACTTGGAAGCATGAGATATTCGAGTGATTTGACAGACGAACAATGGTTTGTGATCGAGGATCTGGTCGGACGGCCTGATCCCCGTGGGGCGAAGGCGGTGTATGAGCGAAGGGAAGTCATCAATGCCATCCTCTACCTCAACAAGACCGTCGGAATTCAGCGTTGCTCACAAGCTTTTTGTCTGGGCTTCTTCTTACTCTTGGCGACGTGAAGGCCATCTTTTTCTACGCCAGTTTATTTCCATTGTTCGTAAATGTTCACAGCCTGAGCACCAGCAGTATTGTGATTATCGTGGTGGTCACCATTGTCGCTGTAGGTGGTGTAAAATTGTTCTACGCCTTTACAGCCCAGAAAATAATGTCTCGGTTTCAGACCGTGAAATCGCAGAAAGCAGCGCGATCCGCTGCAGGCTGCGTGATGGTCGGTGCTGGCTCTTATTTGATCGTCAAAGCCTAGCGGTCGCAATGAGCAGCGGGTCCCTCTTCGTTTTTGACTGGGAAACCAAGTGCCTTGAACTGCTTCTTCAGCTCTTCGATGTTACTCCATGATAAAATCTTGGAGTTCTTACGTTCGTCGGGTGGAGAAATCTCCAAAGTATCCGACCAACCTCCGCAGCCAGTTAGCGGGAGAAGAGGCCGCTTGTGCAGCCACGCGAGACACACTTCCGAGATTGTGCCAGCGCGACCGCAGATCACAATACAAGCGTCCCCCGATAAAGCCATCAAGAGATTCCTGGCGTCTCCCATCCCGCAAGGGATAAGAACATTGCATGGCCAGTCTTCCGTCTCAATCGCGTCGGATGGAATGATACTCACCACTTGTCCTCCAGCGGATATTGCTCGCTCGGCAGCATACCTTGTCGCAGGACTCCCGCAGCCACTGACAACAGTAAATCCAAGAGAAGCTATCGCTTCGCCAGCTGCCCCTGCAAAGTCGTAAGCTGAGGAGCCAGGTTCTGCGCTTCCAAGAATGCAAATTTGTGGAGGGCGTTGTTTGTAATCCTCTCGCATAATTTATTTTCCCTTGATCCCGCCGAACGCCGCAAAGCAGGAATTCTTATGGAGCACTTCTACGAATTCAAAACCAACCTCTCGCATCAGATCTAACTGGAAAGTCAGGGGGCGCGGTGAATCTTCCATTTCAATATACTCGAAAACCTTTTCCCGGTATTCGATGCCACCGAGTTTCTCAAGGTAGTCCCCGTAGCGGTTCCACATTAACTCGTGAATGACCTTACTTTCCTGCGTAACGAGATCGGTAATCCAAAAACTGCCACCGGGACGCAAAAGATCGTAGATTTTTTGGAAGGCGGTTTTCCAATCATCATCATCCCGAAGGTGATGCAGAACGGCAGCAGCCATGATGACATCGTAGGACTCCTCGTCGAATGAGATTTCTCTAAAGTCTCCATGGAAAAGGCGAATCTCATCTATTTCTTCTAGTGACAGACGCTGTTTTGCCCGTTCCAACATTGGAACGCTTACATCGCAAAAATCACAAGAAAACCTCCCATGGTATGATCTTACCAATTTTAACGAATTATTTCCGGCTCCACAACCAATGTCCAGGATTCGGCTAATGTTCGGTGTAGCTGCAATTGCGGCCTCAGTGATGAGTTCCATCGACAATGGAGCATCAATCGTTGCCGCCTGTCCGGTTTCAAGGTTCGAGAACCGTTCGACATCCGAATCGAAACGTTCTCGTATCTGATTCACAGAGGATTTTTCTGAAAGTTCTTTTTGCATATTTGGTTTTTGAAAAATTGAAATTCATGAATAGGTCGTTAGCAGGGTTTCGATCTAAGGTGCCACGCTGTTGCACTTCGCAAAGCATTGAATCAAGCTTCGACTGTTCCCTCCAGATTCGGACAGGGTCGGGTTACAACTTGTCTCGCCATTGGATTCTACAGGTAGAGCCGTTCGTATTGTATCAGGACTTTCGATCTTCCGTCCGTTTATCCACAGAGCAGCAATCTCGCACCCATGTGGAGTTTCAAGATACCACCGCCAGACTTTGCGGATGCGAGCCAAGATTGAAGCGCCTGAGCGAGACGATGGATCTGCAGGGCTGTTTTCTGGTGAACCACACTCTTGTTTCGCATTCATGATGCGCAGAGTATTCGTGCGGATTTCCGAAAAGCACAGATACAGATGGAATGTTTGTGATGCATTACAGTTGAATCTCAATAGTCTGTACTGGTCTGTGAAACGCGGAACTGTAACTTGTCGACACTGGAGGCAGCCTGATAATCGCCAAATGCCCATGACCTTACCCCTATACCAGACAATCGCCGACCGATTGAGCTTATTGATCGAGGGCGGAACCTTTCCCCCCGGTAGTCGGCTTCCATCGGTGCGCAAGGTAAGTCGTGAACAGCGTGTAAGTGTGACCACGGTTCTGGAGGCTTACGGACGACTACTTGATCGTGGCCTGATCGAATCCCGCGCGCGTTCCGGATATTTCGTTAGTCCGCCCCGGATTATCCCCGGCCAACTGCCGAGACCTGTCACAGGATCATCTCGACCAGTGGCGGTGCAGTGTTCCGCGATTTTCAAGGCGGTTATGGATGCGGTGGCAGATCCGAAGGTGGTTCCCTTTGGGGCGGCAGTACCCGGTGATGAACTGCTCCCGAGCGGAAGGCTAACATCAATCACGAACGCTGTAGTCCGTCGTCACGGGGCGGCCGCTTTTCGATACACGATGGCACCAGGACGACGCGAGCTGCGCATGGCAATTTCGCGGCGGATGCTTTCCGCAGGGGTTGATGCCGCACCGGAGTCGATAATTACGACACAGGGAGCGACAGAGTCAATGGCTCTGGCGCTACGGGCGACAACCACCCCTGGCGACCTCGTCGCTGTGGAGGCGCCGACATTCTTCGGTATTCTACAATTGATAAAGGAACTAGAATTGAAGGTGGTTGAAATCCCCATGTTTGCGAGCAGTGGAATGGATCTTGACCGACTCGAAGATCTCGCGGCAAAGCATCCGCTCAAGGCATGCATCGTCCAGCCCAGCTATCAGAATCCACTCGGCTCCTGTATGTCGCCGGACGCCAAAAGGAGGCTTGTGGATTTGGCCGAAGCACATGATTTCGTGCTGATTGAAGATGACCTCTACGGCGAACTCGGCCACGGCGGCCCGCGGCCTCTTGCGTTGGCGCACTATGATCGTGACGGGCGGGTCATTCACTGTGGCTCGGTCTCGAAAAGTATCGCACCAGGCCTGCGTGTGGGTTGGGTGATTCCGGGCGAGCAAATCGAAAGAATTTGCGAATTGAAACGCGTCCTCTACCCAGCGAATCCGACGGTCTCCGAGCTAGTAGTCGCCGAGTTTCTCGATGCTGGAGGCTACGAACGTCATCTGCAGCGCTGTAGGACCCACTACGCCGAACGGTGTTCCACTATTCGTGAGGCGATACTGAAGGCATTTCCAGACGGCACGAAGGTCAATTGCCCACAAGGAGGATTCGTCTTATGGATTGAAATGGCGGAGGATTTCGACTCCGAAAAATTTGCGGTTGAGGCGTTCGCAAAGGGGATAAGTTTGATACCGGGATCGCTTTTTTCTCCGACCTGCAAGTTGAAGAATTGCCTCCGTTTGAGCTGTGGTCATGAGTTCGATGCCAGGGCAATCAAGGCGATCAAACAACTGGGCAGGATCGCCTCGAAACAAATAATCGCAGAATAGTGTTCAAAAAATAAGTATGAAAGACTCCTAGCATTCAACCCGGAAACGCAACGGTTCGGAATAGAGTAGATCAGGGCTGACCGAACGGCTTTGATTCCCTCGTTCAAAATCGAATCCAAGCACGAATGTCCAACCAGCACCTG
>Ga0222650_1000165_pt1 | contig 60504 bp, 57 predicted proteins | sample AntAcemetagen367_FD_179820 | JGI IMG/M metagenome (GOLD analysis project Ga0222650, IMG submission 179820) | Saline water microbial communities from Ace Lake, Antarctica - #367 | ecosystem: Environmental > Aquatic > Non-marine Saline and Alkaline > Saline | place: Antarctica: Ace Lake... | reverse complement strand
TCAATTTAATTTTCCCCTTGGCTTCATACATGCGCCCATATTCCCCAATGGCAGCTCGATGTCAAACCGTTGCCGTCAGAAGTGGTTTTCACTCTCCAGCACTCTACGAAAAACCGCCACAACACGCAGATTCCGCGTGGATACAGTTTTCAGAGAGCAGCTCCTCACCAATGACCCCGAGAGCCTCTTTCCCACACCGGTCGCAGCTATCCCGATCCTGGGATTCCTCACTCATTCGGCGGAAAATATTATCTCAGAGTCCGCGTTGCCGCCACCTCTGCCAAACTTGTCTCCGATGTCCTTGCTGGTCACATAGAGCATCAGCGAGATAAGTGCGAGCGCGCACATCGTCTGGATGATTTCAAGAGTCTTCATCTGCACAGGCTTGCCGACCAGCTTCTCAAGTATCGCGAGCGTGATATGCCCGCCATCGAGCACTGGAAACGGAAGCATGTTCAGAACCGCGAGATTCACATTGAAAAGAACCATGAATCCCAGAATCCGCCTCCAGCCGTCCTCCGTCTGCAAAAGTGAATACAGCATCTGCCCGATACCCACCGGCCCGCTGAGATGATCGACACCGATATTGGTTCCGGGATCGGCGACACTGACGATCGTCACCCACATCATTTTCAAACTATCCCCCACCTGGGTAAAAGGATTCGGATGCACGATGCGAACGTCGATATCACCGCTCCGGTCCCACATCACCCCCACCATGGGATCACGGTCGGTTGGCTCGAGCGGCTTCTCGGGAGTGACTTCCACTGAGGTCATTTCCCCGCCCGCTTTCTCGATGCCGAGCGTGATAGTTTTGTAGTCGTTTTTCTCCAGATACTGGGAAAGCTGAATGTCGCTGTAGAGTTTTTTGCCGTCTACCGTGACAATCACGTCGTTCTTTTCGATCCCCGCCTTGTCTGCGGGGCTGTTTTTTAAAATCCCTCCGACAACCGCCGAACCAGCCGGTGCCAGCCCGACTTGGCGCAGCCCACTGCGCTGGAACCACCTGCTATCCGGAGTATCGAATCCGCTCTTGAGAACGAGAGGCTCATCAACTCCCTGCCGCTTCACGGTGAACTCGATCTTGTCACCACTGCTCAGGATGACGCGTTCGGTGATGCTTTGCAATGAACCGGCGAAGCCGTTCACGGGTTCACCGTTGATCTCCAGAATCTTGTCGCCAGCCTGGATACCGGCTTTCTCGGCAGGGCTATTCTCCAACACATACCCGATCGTCGTACTCGGCACGAAATCCTTCGGTTTCCCAACACCCCAAACCACAACCGCCGCGGCCAGCGCCAGCAAGATCGAAAACAACGGTCCCGCAAACGCAACGATGATCTTGTCCATCGGCGTGATCGGAGGAAGCGGCTTACTATCTTTGTCTCCCCCTTCGATCGCCTCCATCGGTGCCATCTGCGGAAGTGCGACAAATCCACCAGCCGGAATCCAGCCAAGCCCGTATTGAACCCCGTTGATTTCCTTCTTCCAAATCGGCTTTCCGAACCAGATCTGGAAACGGTCAATCTTCAGCCCCCTCCACTTGCCCGCCAGAAAATGGCCCAGTTCATGAACGAAAATGATGATATTGAAAAGCATCACAACGACGACGATCAGAAGGATAATATTCAGGGCGGTTTGCAGAGTGGTCATGGGTATTCAGCGAAAGGCCGAAAACCTACCCGACTCCCCGGATCTCGCAAGCCTTTAGGCGTGCCTTGAAAACCCCACCGAAACTCTTCCTTGATGTTTGAATTTTGGAAACTGAAGGTTTCCCTGTGATCAACGGGCAATCCGAACTCTCCTCCCTGCCCGAACTCTCGGCCAAGGAACGCCAGGCATTGCTCCCCGCAGGCTTCCAAACAGTTGCCGACCTGCTCGACCATTTCCCGAAACGCTACGAAGACCGCCGCCAATTCGACCGTTTCCCCAACCAACCAACCGTGAAACCCGTCTGCCTGACTGGCGGAGTCATCGACGCGACCACCAAAGGATTCGGTCGGACGCGCTTCTACGAAGCCGTCATCATGGATGGCTCTGGCGGAGTCTTCGGCTCGGGAAAAATCACCTGCCGCTGGTTCAACATGCCTTTCATGTCGAAAGTCATCGCCGCAGGCCACCAGGTCATCGCCTACGGAAAAGTGAAGGAGCAGTCGGGTCGCCTGATCATCGACCATCCGGAAATCGAGGTCATCCAGGAAGACGAGGAGGAAACCGAAACCATTCACCTCAACCGCATCGTCCCGATCTACAAGAACATCTCCGGAATCAACCAGCGCCGCCTCCGCGAGATCATCCATTCCCTGCTGCATTCCACTGATCCTGAATCGCTCACATTCCCCTTCCCTGTCGCAGAAACACCGCGCCACACAGACCTCCTCGAAACCCATTTCCCCACCTCCGCCGAGTCCGGAAAAGCCGCCCGTCGCCGCTTCGCCCTGGAAGCATTCTTCACGACACAACTCAACGTCGTCTGGCAACGAAACCGCTACCGTGCCCACGACGGTCGCGTCCTCGGTAAAAAGACCAAGCTCCTCACTGACTTCTACCACTCCCTTCCCTTCGACCTCACCGAAGCACAGAAGCGCTCGATTCGGGAAATCATCGCCGACATGCGCCAACCCCACCCGATGAACCGCCTGCTGCAAGGCGACGTCGGCTCGGGAAAAACCTTCGTCGCAATGGCGTCCATGCTGCTCGCGATCGATTCCGGCGTCGATGCCGCCCTGATGGCGCCCACCCAGATCCTCGCCGAACAACATTTCCTCACCTTCCGGAAATGGCTGGAGCCCCTGGGCGTGAACCTCGTCCTCCGCACCGCAGTATGGAGAAGGGGTTTGCAACCCCTTTCTTCGGAACAACCCGCATCGCACGGCCCCACCATTTTCATCGGCACCCATGCCCTGCTCTACGATCCGGAACTGTTCACCGACCTCGGCATGGTCGTTATTGATGAACAACACAAGTTCGGCGTCGTCCAACGCGCGGCACTGATCCGCCAGGGAACTCTACCCGACGTGCTCGTCATGACCGCAACCCCCATCCCCCGCACCCTGACCATGACGATCTACGGCGACCTCGACGTTTCCCTGCTCGATGAAAAACCCGCCGGCCGGGGAAAAATCATCACCGCCCTCCGCAACAAACCGAAGCAGAAAGACATAACCGATTTCGTGAAAGCCCAGCTCGCCGAAGGCCGCCAGGCGTATCTCGTTTATCCACTCGTCGATGAATCGGAAAACGTGAAAGCCGAATCCGCGATCGAGGCGTTCGCAAAATGGCAGAAACGACTTGGAGCGGAAAACGTCGGTCTCATCCACGGCAAACTCCGCGCCGAAGAGAAGGATGCCGTCATGGATAATTTCCGCAGCGGGAAACTCAAGGCACTCGTCGCCACCACGGTCATCGAAGTCGGAGTCGACGTTCCCAATGCGAACCTGATGATACTCCACCACGCCGAACGCTTCGGCCTCGCCCAGCTCCACCAGCTCCGCGGTCGCATCGGACGCGGCGAACACAAATCCTACTGCATACTCATCACCGACTCGAAACTCCCCGAAGCCATCGAAAAACTCTCTGTCTTGGAAAAAACTTCCGACGGTTTCGAAATTGCGGAGGCGGATCTGGAGATGCGAGGTCCCGGCGACGTCCTCGGCACTGCGCAATCCGGCCTAACAGATCTCCGCTTCGCCGATTTCATCACCGATACGGAACTCATCCGTGAGGCACGGGCATTGGCAGACCGGATATTCCAAGCCGACCCGGAACTCACCGAAAAACATCAGAACCTCCGACAATTGATAACGGAAAATGTGTCTCCCCATCACTCCGATTGAAGTCGATTTGGAAACTATCGGATGGCCGACCCTGCTGTCTCGGAAGACGGGCGTCTCGCCAAATACTGTCAGTTTAGCCACAAAAACCAAAAAAAAATAACCGCAGATGGACAGGATTCACGCAGATTAAAGAGAAGAGATATAAGAAATTTCCAATTCGATCTGCGTCCATCTGCGGTTAAAAATCCTAATCTGACAGTATTGGGCGTCTCGCCTGTCGTCTAAAAACGCGGCACCCGAAATCACAAAACGTGATGCGCGGTAGTATATCGCCTTCGCTTTTCGGGCACCCGGCAGTCAATACTGACGAGTCGTTTCACTCAGGTGACGCACTCTCCTGATCATTCTTCGGATCGGTGAGAGTTGACCAATCGGGAGAACCATGGTCGATGCGGATGAGTTCGCTGCCGTAGACGGCGTCATCGTTGTGGGGGTCGATCTCGGAGGCGAGCGTAATGAGGTATCTGGCAAGTATGGTGTTTTCTTCCTCGGGCTGCTTCATGAGAAGTTGGCCGCGGGTCAGTAGCAGTCGGGCGAGTACTTGAGGGCTGTAGTCCGCATCGGTTTTTTCGGGCAGGATGCCCTTGCCGAGTTGGAACTGAATGACGACAGCCTGTTTGTTTCGAGGAGAGAGCTGGAGTGCGAGGCCGAGGATGCGTCGGCCCGATTCCAGAGACTTGATCGAAGCTCCCTGTTCCGCGATTTTGTTGCCTGCGTAGGTTGCGAGGTTGCCAGCGTATTCGTTGCGCTCGGAGTTGAGCATGACTAGATCCTGGGAAAACAGGCTCGTGCGTATATTGAGCGGCTCCCATTTGAATTTTTCGCCGCCAGCCTGCTCGTCCTGCGCAGGCAGTGGAGTGACCACAAGTAGGGCTGAAATCACAAGGATGCTTGATTGCCAAAATTTTATCATCTGGTTAAAAGTTGTGAAAACAGGGGAGACTAGCAAGTGACAAATCCTGACGACAAGGGCTTACAGAATCCAGATGGGCATCTGACCAAGCCTCAACGCAAAGAGCAGATGAGGCATGAGCTGCGGCGAAAGCTCGTGGAACAAGGATCCGGAGACTCTCTCCGTGTGGTCCGCAAGGTCGTGGCTTATTTGGAGCAACGGCCCGAATTGCGGACAATTGCGATATTCGCCGCACTCCCCGGCGAAGTGGATTTGCGGGCGCTTCCTGCGGAGGTCGATCGTGTATGGGCTTTCCCAAAGGTTGTTGGTGAGGATCTGGTTTTTTATCAGGTGCGTTCTTTTGAGGATGATATGTCACCGGGAGCTTTCGGCATTATGGAACCGCAAGAGGGGCTGGAGGAAATTGATATCGGGAAAGTTGATTTATTTCTGTGCCCCGGATTGGGTTTCGATCTCAAAGGAGGACGGATCGGCCGTGGAAAAGGCTTCTATGACAGGATGTTGGAGCAAGCGCGACCCGATGTAACGAAGCTGGGTGTGTGTTTCGACTACCAGGTTGTGGAAGAGGTGGCAATGGATGATCACGATGTACGGATGAACGGCGTGTTCGCCGGATGATGTGCGAATCAAAGGACGCAGCAATGGCAGCACCATTGCACTAGAAAGAATCGAAACCACGGATGGATAGGATAAACGCAGATAAAAGAAAGGATTGTTGAAAATTTGATCTCGATTTCACGCAAGTGAGAGAGTTCCAAAACCCAATCCAATTTTCATCATTCCGGATCTGCGTTCATCTGTGTTCATCTGCGGTTAAAAATCTTCGGGGTATAGCGCAGGGTTTCAAAAGTAGGTGTCATGCGGCAATGATGAGATTGACTTGCACTGGGTTCAAGCTGCTTTACAATCTCGAATCATGAAAAATACGATACTTCTTGCGGCCGCTCTATGCTTCTCATTCCCGACCAGTGCTTCAGCTCATTGCCAGATTCCTTGCGGAATTTTTGATAACAACAACGTGCTTACTTCAATGCACACCGATTACCTGACCATCGAAAAAGCCTGCAAGGAGATTGTCGCATTGTCCGCGAATCCGGGTGAAAACGCCCAGCAGTTGACGCGCTGGATCATAAACAAAGATAGCCATGCCCAAGCGATTCAAGAGAAGGTCTTGAATTATTTTTTGGCTCAGCGCTTGAAACTTCCTGAGGATGAAGCCGGGAAAAAAGCTTATCTGGAAAAATTGACACTTTGCCACGAAGTCATCGTGACAGCGATGAAGTGCAAGCAATCCACCGACTTGGCGAACGTCAAGAAGCTCCACGATCTGCTTCACTCCTTCGGTGAGCAATTCGGCACGAAGGAATAAGGGGGCCGTTGGAAAACTCCATGCGTGATAGCAGCCTTCTGTCCCAGGTTACCCTTCAGCGGGGTAACCTGATCTTGCTTGCCCTCGCTCTGGTCTCATGCACCGCGCATACTCCTGATTTTGACACAGAAGTCGTGGAACAGGCTGCGCCTTCTGCGCCGGCGAGTAAGCCGGTCAAGATGCCTCCGAGACTTGAAATCAAAGGGTCTTCGGAAGGTATCGCCATTGATGAATTCTTCGCGCTCCAGCAGACAGACGGAGCATTGATCTACGATGTCAGGGTTCCTTATTTCTATAAAATCGATCACATCCCCGGTGCGATCAACTGGCCCTACAATGAGTATGATGCCCAAGTTCAGAAGCGGGATATTGAAATCCAGAAGGCACTGAATTCGGGCAAGAAGGTGGTTCTCTACTGTTTCAATATTCTCTGCCCGGAAGCCCGGAATGTGGCTAAGAAACTGTCCAGACGTGACTACGATGTTCTCGTTTTCAGCTCGGGAATAGACTCCTGGCGAGAGGCCGGATTGCCATTGGAAACCTCTTCCGCCGGTAACCCCGACTAAAGGATACCAATTTTAGGGCAGAGCCTGATCGATATCGGCGAGTATGTCCTCGATGTTTTCGATACCGACTGAGAGGCGGATCATTTCCGGAGGAATCCCACCGGCGACCTGTGCTTCCGGACTGAGCTGGGAGTGGGTGGTACTGGCCGGGTGGATCGCCAGGGATTTCGCGTCGCCGACGTTGGCCAGGTGGGAGAAAAGTTTGAGCGATTCGATGAATTTTTTCCCGGCATCGGCACCACCTTTGATTCCGAAGACTACCATGGGGCCGCCTTTGCCACCGAGGTAGGTCTTGTTTTTCTCGAATTCCGGATCGGATTCGAGTCCGGGGTAACGAACCCAGTCGATCTTGTCGTTTGCAGCCAGATGTTTGGCCACGGCGAGGGAGTTTTCGCAGTGACGCTCCATGCGGAGCGGGAGGGTTTCGACGCCTTGAAGTATGGCCCATGCGTTGTCAGGGGAAAGACACGCACCGAGGTTGCGGAGTGGGACCGTTCGCATGCGCAGAATGAACGCGAGTGGCGCGAGTGGTGCGGGTAGATCATGTCCCCAGCGCAGGCCGTGGTAGGAAGTGTCGGGTTCGTCAAAAAGCGGGTGCTTGCCACCGGCCCAGTTGAACTTTCCACTATCGATCACGATCCCGCCGATGGAGGTGCCATGCCCACCAAGCCATTTCGTGAGTGAGTGGATGACGATGTCCGCGCCGTGTTCGAGAGGACGGAGCAGCGCGGGGGTGGTGAAGGTGGAATCGACGATCAGCGGCAGGCCGAGCGCGTGTGCGGCGTCGGCGATCGCGTCGAGATCTGCGATTTCGAGGGCAGGGTTGGAGACGCTTTCGGTAAAGAAGGCGCGAGTCTTATCGTCGGCTGCGGCTGCGAAATTTGAGGGATCAGTGGAATCGACGAAACGGACTTCAATACCGAGCTGTGGGAGAATATTGGCGAACTGGGTGTAAGATCCGCCGTAAAGATTGCGGGCTGAGACGATGTTGTCACCGGCTTGGGCGAGGTTGATGATCGTGTTGAAAACTGCTGCCGTCCCGGATGAATGGGCAAGTCCGCCCATTTCGGGAGCGCCTTCGAGTAGTGAAATCCTTTTTTCGAGGACATCGTTGGTCGGGTTCATCAGTCGGGAATAGATGTTCCCCAGTTCTTTGAGAGCGAAGAGATTGGCCGCGTGCTCGGTGGAGTTGAAGACGAACGAAGCCGTGCGATAGACCGGAACAGCGCGGGAGTTGGTATCGGAATCCGGCTTATGGCCACCATGGAGGCAAATGGTATTGAGTTTCATGCTGAAGAGAGAATGGAGCTACGAAATCAGAGTTCAAGGAGGATGTTTGTGGCTTCAGGAGCGATGAGGCTGGTTCCAAACATGCTGGACGTGAAAATCAGGATTATCACCGAGTGCATCAGTTTGAGACGTCCACATTTCAGTAGCCAACTGCGCGGCTCTGCAGACGTCCAGCGGTGCAACCCAATAGAAAAAAATCTGTAAATTCCTCAATTATCCTCAATCTACTTGCCAAAAAGCCCAGCCACCCTAAGGTCCCGCCCGAGCGGGAAAACCCCAATCTCCGATGTCCGCATCCGGCACCCTATTCATCCAAACATTCGTTTTTCTCATCGAGACTCGAATTTCAAGGGCCAGCCAGGAAATACGGGATCTTCTCGCTCACGGACGGCGGCGCAGATTGTCGGCATCCGGTCCTTCCAAGACCTCTTCCGCAATGGTTGCGGGGGCTTGGCTCAGCACCAAAAAGCTGATGACCGGAAGCCATGGCGATTGCGCGCAGGTCCGTTCCTGCAATGCCGGGGATTCAAATAACCCGACGCGCCGGGCCGTCCGTAACAAACTGACCCATGCGAAACCATGTCAACTGATACACAGAACTCCCAGAATTCGGGACAAAGTCGTCGCCGCCGCTCACGCGGAGGGCAAAACCGTAACAAATCCAATAACTCAGACCGCAGAAACTCCACAGGTCGCCAATCCGGGGGCGGCAAGCGCACCGGGCGCCAAGACTCGGGTTCAGGCAAACCCCAACGCCGACCCATGCCGGCTCCCGAGCTGACCTTGTGGCAGAAAATCCTGAAAGCCATCGGCCTCTATAAAGATGAGCCGACCCGCCCCCCTCGCCCGGAGCGCAGGCCCGACGCGAGTCCACCAAAGAAAACCCGCGAGCCACGCCGTAGCAAAACCCGCGATGTCCGGACCGAGAAATCGTCTTCTTCCGATGGCGAAGAAAGGCCCCAACGCGATAACAAACGCCGCGACCGCGGTGGCCGCGACAACCGCCCCCGCGGAGGCGATCCGTCAACCGTGGAGAACCGCCGCGTCTACGTGGGAAACCTTTCCTACGACACCACCGAGAGCGACCTCGAAGAACTCTTCAAGGGCGTCGGTGCCGTCCGTCAGATAGAAATCGTCTACAATCGTAACACCCACCGCTCCAAAGGCTACGGGTTCATCGAAATGCTCGATATCGACGAAGCAAAACGCACCGTCGAGGTCCTTCACGATCAATTCTTCATGGGCCGCAAACTGACCGTCTCCGGCGCGAAGTCCAAGGAACACGAGACCGCCGAAAGCGAAGAAAGCGACGACGCTCCTGCTTCCGAGGAAATGCCACCGCTCGCTCCGAAGAACCCGGCAAACGAAGAAGTCCTCGACCTCCTCGACGAAACCGAAAAGGAAAAGGCCTCCGAACCCGTCGCCGAAGTTGTGACCGAGGAGTCCAATCCCGAAGTCCCAACCGAAGAGTTTTCTCCCGAAGAAGACACCCCCCGGGAGATCAAGGACGAAGCAAAATCCTAATCCCCGAACAATAAAAATTTGCAACCCAAGGCTCTCCGGCAACGGAGAGCCTTTTTTGTAGCTAATGCTGTGGCGATATTCATCGATCCGAGCATCGAGTCTCAATCTCAACGATTTCCCGGCCGGAGAAGCACCCTCACATTGCTGTCATACCCGCGGGCCAGTTTTTCAAGAGCCGCCAAGCGTAATTCTCGCCCATTCGCATTCAATTCTTCACCTTCCTGGCTGCCGCGATTTCCGCGATCAGGCGATGCAAAATCAACCGATGGTCCAGCCCCGTCGTCACCAGCGCCTGATCCGCTTTCTGGGTCTGCTCCATCACATGCTGCAAGCCCTTCAGGTCAAAATTCCGCGCGTTCGGCAGCGCCAGGAAAATGGGAAACACATTCACACCCGAACCATCTTTTTTCTGCGGCAACCACGCCCTATCCGCAGCGGGAAGTTTATTTAGCGCACCGGCGAACGATCCGTAGTTCCCCGCAGGTGCTTTGAATTTCTCGGTAATCAGCTTCGCCATGTAGAGATTGCGCACCACGTTGATAATCGAGGCCCGCATGATTCCTATCGCCGATTCCTCCGCATCAAGCTGCTCGTCAACAAGTTGGATCGCCCTCGCAACATCGCCTGTCTGGATCGCCTTTCCGGTTTCGAAAACCACCGCCGCACGACTCAATGGAACCAACGTCCTGACATCCTCCAAAGTGATATTCCTCCGTTCCGCGCCCAGATAGAGATCGAGCTTCTCAAGCTCATTTGCGATCTGCTTCGACTGCTCCCCGGCAAGCATGACGAACAACTCCAGCGCATCGTGCTCGAACTCCAGCCCGAGCTCACCCGCCCGACCCTCGACCAACTGCCCGACCTGATCCTGCCAACCATCTCGACTCACATCGATCTTATCGTGGCTCTGAACCGATGCTGCTTTACTGATGAATTTCCAAAACGCGCGGCGCTTATCAATCTTGTCTGCGGAAAGTATTAATTTGATCCCATCCGGCAGACCCTTCTCCAAAATACCTCTCAATACCTCCACCCCGGCCTCGGTGCGTTGCGCGCGTCCGGTCACATCATCGCCAAGGAAATTCACATTCCGCAGCCACACCACCTTGTCGCCGCCGAACATGGGCATGGTCATCAGTGATTGTGCTGCGCTGGAGCAAATCTGGTAAGCTGCCTCCGAATTCTCCGCATTACCGTCCACCGTCTCATGCGTGAAACCATCATCATTCCCACCCGTCAGCTCATTATACAGCGCCAGCGCCTCCTCCCTCACTAATCCATCATCGCTACCCACGATTGCGTGGAAGTTCGGATTACCTGATGAAGTTTTCTTTTTTGCGGGCACGCCATTGGGTGTAACGACAATTTCGAAACATCAAAATTTAAATCTCAAGAAACTGTCCGAATCCCATCCGAATCTGCGGTTTTAAAATGCAATATCGCTTGGCTTCCCTCGTATTTCCGAGCTATAAACATTCGCAACTCAGCTAAAGCCATGAATTCCATCGCAAAACGCCTCCTCCACGCCTTTGTCCTCATCCTTTGCAGCCTCCCGCTCCACGCCGGGATCACGGCAACTAAAGATGGCAACAACCTCAGGATCGCCATCGACGGCAAACTCTTCACCGAATACCGAACCGACAAATCCGTCCCCTGCCTTTACCCCCTGATGAGTGCGGACGGAACGCATCTCACCCGTCGGTTCCCTTTCGAGAAAAACATCGCCGGTGAGCAATACGACCACCCGCACCACATCGGATTTTGGTTCACTCACGGCGATGTCAACGGCAGTGACTTCTGGCACGGCGGCAAAGACGGCAGCAAGATCCTTACCAACCGCTTCGTCGGCGAACCTATCATTGAAGAAACCGAACCGGGCACCTCGAGCCTGACCTTCACAGTTGATCTGGAATGGTTGGCCAAAGGAAAAAATCCCATCCTTTCCGAGCAGCGGACTTACAAAATACAAACCTCGGGAACCAACCGCACCATAGAAGTGACGTGTGACCTCAAAGCCATCAACGGCGACGTGATTTTCGGAGATACCAAAGAAGGCTCCTTCGCGATCCGCGTGGCACCGACCATTCGCAATAAAGGAGAAGTCGCCAAAGGTCGTATCATCACCAGCGAGGGATTGACCGCTGAAAACGCCTGGGGCAAACGCGCCGATTGGGTCGCCTTCCACGGACCCGATTCCGCTGGGAATCCGACCGTCATCGCTATCATGGACCACTCGGAAAACCTTCGTAATCCCACCTGGTGGCACGCCCGCGATTACGGCCTGCTCGCCGCCAATCCATTCGGTGCTCTCGGTTTCAAAGACAAGGATTTCAAAGGCGGTGGAAATTTTACTCTTAAAAACGGGGAATCACTGAAACAACAATACCTCCTCGTCCTCCACCAAGGCGACCTCACCTCAGCCAAGCTAGATGGAGCCTGGGCCAAATTTAACAAATAGCCGGATCAGACTGAGGGTTCAAAAGTTCTCTTGGTAGGCCAGCCGCATGTCCGGACTTCCAGACTGAGTGTGAATTGGTGCTCGCGAGAGGACTCGAACCTCCACGGGGTTGCCCCCACTAGAACCTGAATCTAGCGCGTCTACCAATTCCGCCACGCGAGCATTTCATATCGTTCCGATGAACGGGCGCAAAAACAACCATGCGCGCCAAAACTTGGCAATCACCATTTTCGTCGTGGCGCGGAATTCTGAAAAACATTCTCAATTTGCTGAACCACCGGCCTGTCCCCTTCCGAGACCTCGACCTCAATCACATCGAAACGCCACGGCACGTCGCGTGTCCCCAAACGGCGCAGCCACTCGTTGGCACCTCGTTGGATGAGTTGCTGCTTCTTCCGGTTCACCGCAGCAAGGCCCCGCAGCTTCGCATCTCGCTTCCGGGTCTTCACCTCAATGAACAGCAATTGTTTACCTTCGCGTGCGACGATATCGACTTCCCCTCCTTTTCGGCCTTTGAAATTGCGGGCTAAAATTTTGAAATTCCTCGCTCTGAGCCAATCAGCGGCAACATTTTCCCCGTAGTCACCGGTCCACTTGCGCGCGCCGCTCGGACCGCTACCCGAGTGGTAGGGAGAGTTGAGATACCGGCTGAAACGACCGACGATGATGGCGACAAGGCCCATATTTTCTTAATGCTTCAAGGTGCTCCCGAGTGCCGTATCCTTGGTGCCGGATAAAACCGTATTCGGGAAATTCTTCGTCTACCTTCTCCATGTAACGGTCTCTTGTCACCTTCGCAATCACACTGGCAGCCGCGATGGAAAGTGAGAGCCCATCCCCTTTGACAACCGCTTCGTGGGGAATCGTCACACCTTTCACAGGCAAACCATCGATCAGGGCAACATCCGGCTCCACCGAAAGAGTCCTGAGTGCCAACTCCATTGCACGGTGAGTGGCACACAGCACATTGATCTCATCAACCACCGGAGCATCGAGCATCTCCACCGCCCAGACAACTCCGGGATTTCTCGTGATCTCTTCGTAGAGGAACTCCCGTCGTTTTTTCGTAAGCTTCTTGGAATCATTGAGAAGCGGACACACAAAAGGGCGCGGAAGTATGACCGCCGCCGCTGCTACCGGACCCGCCAGAGGCCCTCTTCCCGCCTCATCCACGCCCGCGATCCTCACGAAACCGCGGGACACAAGTTCGTCTTCAAAAGTAAAATCAGGCACGAGCTAAAAACCCTGACCATATCGGCTTGCAGCCGCGTCACGCGCCGAAACCGGCGCGGTACCGAACACCTGCGTCGAAACGACCAACCCACCCGGAGTCGTCGCCGTTCCGATTCCGGTATATGTCCAATCGCTGCACATGTTGAAATCGTGATTTTTTGATTTGCTCCACAAATCGACCAAGTGTTTCGACGAGTGGTTGGCAGAAGTCACGACATTCTCGCCGAGCGTCGGGATGCGGTAGACACGAAGCGCAATGAGAGAACGGCCCTCAAAGCCTTCGTGATTGGCGTCTTTTCTATCCAATTCTTTATTCCCTATTTTAGCTGCGAGCCTGTTGCAGTGTTTCTGCGCGATAGCATCAAGGCCTTTGTGCCTTGCAAGCGCTGCTCTGCCCTTCGATGCACGGTACGAATTGACATCCCTATGAATTCGATCCGCCAGTGAACCGTCGCTTTGCCCGGGCGATGTCGAGACTTGTTGGATATGGGCGATCTCCGGCGAAGAGCAGGAACTGGTGATCAAAAGGCCGAATAGACCTATTGATGATAATATCGAGTAGGAGATCGCTTTCATAAGGGAATTATTTAAAGTTCATCATAAGAAATCCTATTTTTGATGTTTCTGTAAAGCTTTTTCACCCCGACAGCTTTTTCAACCGAGGGCAAACGCATTTAAATTCGTGATCTCCTGATGATAAAGTTATACCTGATTCCGTGAGCTAAATGTTCTTGTCTCCATGATGAGGTGAAATTGGGCGGATTTGGTTCAGATCGGGAACCTTTTCGCCCGGGGATGTCTCCGCTGTCCGATTTCCGGTCGCTTTGCTACAAATTTGGCGGTTTTCATTTGGATTGATGCGCTTTTCCGCGGTTATTGTTCTCACGGATTCAGGGCTTTGTGTATTCATTCATGGATTGGGTAAATTTTCATGGAAAAATCTGGATTTCCGACCCTAATGCGTACAGTTTTTCCCCATGTCGCTTGAGAATCGCCACGACGCCAAAATATTCAACCGCAAAACAACAGGATATGCCGCCTGTTTACTCCCGTTCAATCCAGATGGATCTATCGCGACCGCATCGTTTCAGGCATCAGTTGCCCGCACCACCGATGCTGGCCTGGGCTGCGCTGTCAACATGGACACAGGATACGCCAATTACCTCGAAGACTCGGAACGCGCGTTGATCCTGAAACTCACTAACGAAACCGTCGGAGGTCGTCGCGACTTCGTGGCTGGTGCTTTTGTGGAAGGCCTGGATGGAGACCTGGTCCGTCTTTACCGTAAGCAGATGGACGAAATTGTCTCCCATGGAGGCACCCCTATCCTCTTCCAGACAACTCGTTTCCACGAATGGAAACCTTCGGAAATCATCGAACTCTATGCCGCCATTTGCGAAGGCTATGAATCTGTCATCGGCTTCGAACTCGGATCCATGTTTGCCCCGAACGGAATGATCTTCGATGAAGAAACCGTCCGAGGCCTGATGCAGATTCCCTCCCTAAAAGGTATCAAGCATTCCTCGCTCGATCGAGCGCTGGAACTTCGCCGTCTCGAGATCCGTAACGAGATCCGTCCGGAGTTCAAAATCTTCACCGGCAACGATCTCGCGATCGACATGACGGAATACGGCTCCGATTATCTGCTGGGCCTCGCTGCCTTCTGCCCGGAATTGTTCGCTCTAAGGGATAAGTATTGGCAAGAAGGCGATGAAAGGTATGCGAAACTAACTGATTCGATACAATATCTCGGAAATATTGCTTTTCGCTCCCCGGTCCCCGCATACAAACATTCCTGTGCTGTCTTTCAGAATATCATCGGGCGCTCCCCGTCCCAACTGACCCATCCGAAGTCGGCGAAGCGACCTGAATGGGAAGCTGAAATACTTGCTGACTGTGTGGCAAGACTTGGATATACTCCCTGACATTTTACACCTTTCCTGAATCTATGGTCACCATCACTGACATTTCCCAACAACTCGGCGTTTCCACCGCCACAGTCTCACGAGCCCTCAATCAATCACGCTTGGTAAGCCCCGAGTTGAGCAAGAAAATCTGCAAGGCTGCAGACAAAATGGGCTACAAAAAACGCGACATCCGTCGTCACCGTGGGCGTGGCATCCTCAATATCAAGCTCGTGCTGCCACGCCACGAAGAGCCCGAACGCGCGCTTTTCTACGACTTTGCCTCCCTGATCGAAGGAGTTCGAAGTGGTTTCACTCAATGTGGTATCAACCTCTTATGCGAACCAACAGGACCTGCCTTCGAACCCTATCCACACAAGAAAGGTGGTGATACCGACGGCTTCATTTTCGCATTCCACAGACCTTCCGAAGCAACAATTGAGGAATTACGAAAATTCGGAACCCCGTTTGTCGTGCTCAACCGGGATATTGAGAATCTGCCCTGCGTCGCATCGGAAAGCGCAGCGGGAATGGATGAATTGGTCGAGCATCTTCAGAGTCAGCGCGGAGAGTTCAGGCCCGCTTACGTTTCCCTTCGGGGATTGGGGCAGATTGATCGGGAGCGCCTCGCCGGTCTGGCTGCATCTTGCGGGAACCGGGGAATTACTTTCGATCATGAAAAGGACGCCCATTACTTCGGCGGCGTCCGCTCAGTCAAATCCGCTAGAATTTCATCTTTAGCCAAAGAGTATGACGCCCTGATTTGTGCTAACGACATCATCGGAACGGTTGTTTTGAGCGAACTTGACAGGCTTGGAGTCGAGGTCCCGAAGCAAGTTGCCGTGACAGGTTTCGATGACTCTCCTGTGCGCCAGCTTTCACGACCTTTACTCACAACCATAGGCATACCCGTCGGTTTGCTTGCCCAGTCTGCGGCGTCTCGCTTGGAATCAGAGATTATTGAGCACGTTCGCCATGCTTCTACCCTGAGAGTTCCCGGGACCTTGATTATTGGCGAGTCCTCCTGATCAAATCACGGATTTCCCTCATGTCTCCCAATCAACTAGCCATCCACACTTTCACGAACCAACCGTGGTCTGTGAGTGAGTGTATTGAAAATTACGCGCGCGCCGGAATCGCTGGGATTTCGATCTGGCGTGAAACCGTCGCCGGTCAGAATCTGAAAAAGGTTAGCAAACAAATCACTGACAGCGGCCTGAACCCGGTGTCGCTCGTTCGCGGAGGTTTTTTCACAGGCATATCGGCCTCAGATCGGGAAGCAGCGATTAAAACGAACTTTGAAGCAATCAAAGAGGCCGCACTCCTCGGACTTCCGATGATCGTCTTGGTCTGTGGTGCCTCCATTGGCCAATCACCCGATGATAATCTCGACCAGATCGAGGAAGGTATCCGCGCGTTGATTCCCGAAGCGGAAGCCACGGGAATCAAACTTGCCATCGAACCGCTCCACCCAATGTATGCCGGCGATAAATCGGCCGTAGCATCACTCCGCGATGCGAACCTTCTCGCACAACGCATCAATCATCCCCTGGTCGGAATCGCCATCGACACCTTCCACGTCTGGTGGGAAATCAACCTTGAGGCGGAAATCCGCAATTGTGCCGAAAACGATCACCTCTTCGCATTTCACATCTGCGAGTTCAAACCCGACTTTGATCATCCGCTTCTCGACCGCGGCCTGCCCGGTGAAGGAGTCAACGCAACCCCGCGCATACTTGAAATGGTCCGTTCCGCCGGGTTCACCGGTCTGGCGGAAGTCGAAATTTTCTCCCGAAAATACTGGGCCATGAACCAACACCAATTCCTCCAAAAAATACTAACATCAACCAAAGATCTGTAATCGCAAATGCTCACGAATTAAGGTGCTGTTTGAAATAGCTGCAACAGATTCGTGAAAATCAGCGTCAATTCGCGGTTAGAAAATCTTCCTTCGAATTTAAAGTTTAGAATTTAAAGTTTTATGAAAAAAATCGGCATCATCCTCAACGGCGTCACCGGCCGTATGGGCACCAACCAACACCTCGTCCGCTCAATTCTCGCGATCCGCGACCAAGGCGGCTTACTCCTTCCCGACGGCTCCCGCCTCATGCCCGACCCTATCCTGACTGGCCGCAACCAAAACAAACTAGCGGATCTGGCAAAGGAACATGGTGTCGAGCGCTTCACCACCGATCTGGATGCAGCACTCGCCGATCCTTACAACGAAATCTTCTTCGATGCATCAGGAACACCCTATCGCATCCCGTTCCTCGAACGCGCCATCGCCGCAGGCAAACACGTCTATTGCGAAAAACCCATTGCTGTCGATTTTTCCGAAGCCATCCGCATCGCCGAGGTGGCTGAAAAAGCCGGAGTCAAAAACGGTACGGTCCAGGACAAACTCTGGCTCCCCGGCATCCGCAAATACCAACTTCTCAAGGAACAGGGCTTCTTCGGAAAAATCCTCTCCGTCCGCGGCGAATTCGGCTATTGGGTCTTCACCGGCGAGCACGAAGGCCAACCCATCCAGCGCCCCTCCTGGAACTACCGCTCCGAAGACGGCGGCGGCATGATCGTCGATATGCACTGCCACTGGCGCTACGTCATCGACAACCTCTTCGGAAACGTCACCCGCGTCTTCTGTAAAGCCGCCACCCATATCCCCGAGCGCTTCGATGAGTCCGGCAAACCCTACGACTGCACCGCCGATGACTCCGCATACGCGCTTTTCGAAACCGATACCGGCGTCACCTGCCAGTTCAACTCCTCATGGAACGTCCGCGTCCGCCGCGACGACCTCCTAACCATGCAGGTCGACGGCACCGAAGGCTCCGCCATCGTCGGCCTTCGCAAATGCTGGGCCCAACACCAATCCGTCACCCCCCGCCCGATCTGGAATCCGGATATCGACTCCCCCATCGACTACTACGCGAACTGGACCGAAGTCCCCGATCAACTCGATTTCGACAACGCCTTCAAGATTCAGTGGGAAATGTTTCTCAAACACGTCGCCATCGACGCCCCCTTCCCTTGGACCCTCCGCGAAGGCGCCAAAGGCGTGCAACTCGCCGAACTCTCCATTAAATCCCATGAACAGGGCTGCTGGGTCGATGTCCCGGCAACCTGAGATTCCGAATAGTCCCTCAACGTCCGAAACGTCCGAAACCTTGACAGCCCGGCGCTCCTAGTGCATCAAACCGCCCATGCCAAAGCTTTCAATCCGCAACCTCGACGTCTCCTCGAAAGAAGTCCTCATGCGTGTCGATTTCAACGTCCCGCTCAAGGACGGGGAAATCACCGACGATACCCGCATCCAGGCTGCCGTCCCGTCCATCAAGCACCTACTCGCAGGCGGCGCAAAGCTTGTCCTCTGCTCCCACATGGGGCGCCCCGATGGCAAAGCAGATCCCAAATACTCCCTCGCACCAACCGCGAAACGGCTCAGTGAAATTCTTGGCCAGAACGTCGATCTCACCCCCGATTGTATCGGCTCGGAAGCCACGGAGATGAGGAAGAACCTCCAACCCGGCCAAGTCCTCGTTCTCCAGAATACCCGCTACCATGCGGAAGAAGAAGCCAACGACGCGGATTTCGCCAAAAGCCTCGCGGGGCAAGCACAAGTGTTCGTCAACGACGCCTTCGGCACCGCCCACCGCGCCCACGCATCCACGGAAGGCGTCACAAAATTCATCCCCGTTTCCGCGATGGGCTTCCTCATCGAGAGCGAGCTCGAATACCTTGAGGTCAAACTCCAGAACCCCGAACGCCCCTTCCTCGTCATCATGGGCGGCTCCAAAGTCTCCGACAAAATCCAGGTCATCACCGCGCTCATGGAAAAAGCCGACGCCTTCCTCATCGGCGGCGCGATGGCAAACACCTTCCGCAAGGCCCAGGGTTACGAAGTCGGCGACTCCCGCGTTGAGGCCGATAAACTCGACCTCGCCCTGACCATCCTCAAAAAGGCCGAGGACAAAGGCATCAAATTCCTCCTGCCGGCTGACACCCGCGTCACTCAGGAGTTCAAGGAAGGTGCCCAAACCCAAGTTTCCGGAATCTACGAAGACGGCGGCGGAGTGCAACCCGGCTGGGAAGGCATCGACATCGGCGATGTCGCAATCAAGGAATTTGAAGCAGAGATTGCAAAAGCCAAAACCATCATCTGGAACGGCCCTGTCGGAGTCTTCGAAATCGAAAACTTCGCCCACGGCACCAAAGCGATCGCCGAAGCCATGGCCAAATCCTCCGCCACCACCATCGTCGGCGGCGGAGATTCCGTCACTGCTGTCAATAAATTTGGCCTCGACGAAAAAATGACCTTCATTTCCACGGGCGGAGGCGCTTCTCTGGAACTCCTCGAAGGTAAAACCCTCCCCGGAGTGGCAGCCCTAAGCGAAGCGTAATCTTACCAATAACATTTAACAAATAACCTCTAACGTCTAAGCAGACCATGTCACGCAAGCCGATCTTCGCCGCCAACTGGAAAATGAACAAGGGATCCTCGGAAACCGAGGACTTCATCAAATCTTTTCTGTCCAAAACACAGGGTCTGAACCTCGCGGCTGACATTGTCATCGCCCCCACTTTCGTGTGCCTACCCAAGCTCGCCGACCTGCTCCACAACTCGAACCCTGGAAAAAATGCTCACGCAATCCAGATCGCTTCACAGAACTGTTCGGAATATGACTCCGGGGCCTACACCGGCGAAGTCAGCGTCCTGATGCTACGCGAGTTTTTCGTTCACTACGTCATCCTCGGCCACAGCGAGCGCCGCGCCATCTACGGCGAAACGGATGCCACTATCAATGCCAAGATCAGGAAGGCCCGCGAGGCGAACCTCAAACCCATCTTCTGCATCGGCGAGACTCTCGCGCAACGTGAAGCCGGAAAACTCGAAACCGTCCTCCGAAAACAGGTCACCGACGGTCTAAAAGACGTGTCCGAAAAAGACCTTTCCGATACGATCATCGCCTACGAACCCGTCTGGGCCATCGGCACCGGCGTCACCGCAACTTCCGAACAAGCCCAGGAAGCCCACGCCTTCGTCCGCTCCCTTGTCGCCGACCTCTACGGTTCGGAACCCGCCGCAAAAATCCGCATCCAATACGGCGGCTCCGTCAAACCCGGCAACGCCGCCGAACTCATGGCCTGCCCGGATATCGACGGAGCGCTTATCGGAGGCGCGGCCCTCGACCCCCATTCGTTCCTTGATATCATCAAGAACGGCACGGAGGGATAAACCCTGTTTCCGGAAGACATCACTTGCCAATATGGCATTCTGCGAGAAGGTTTCGTTATGACTGATCATATCAAAAACAGCGTAGACGAACTCGACAAGGATCTGGCTCATTCTTGGATCGAACTCAGTGACAAGGTCCGCGATCTAGCTCAGGATCTGAAGCTCAAGACCGCAGGCTCCAACTTCGCTTCCGAAGCCGAACACCTTTTCCAAAAGACGACACGCCTTTGCGACCACGTCGAAAAACTCCACGCCGATGTCATCGACCTTGTCGAGAACATCGAGGAGCACATCCCTCTTCCTGAGTCCAAATCCTCCGGCAAAACCGTTGACGACGGTGTGAACAAGGAGGAAATCCAGATCCAACGCGAGAGCCACGAACTCCGCAACGACTTCAAAGATGTTCTAAAAGCGCTCTTCATGTGGGTCGATGACCCCAAGGAACGCGTGAAGGGCAAACAATGATCAGCCCCTGCGCTGCAAAAAGAGATCAATCCCGTCCACGAGGGCAATCCAACTGGCTTCGATAATACTCCCGGAAACCCCGACAGTTCCCCAACTCTGATCACCATGGGCTGAAACAATGAGCACGCGGGTTTTCGCAGCAGTCGTTTCCTGACTATCGAGGATTCGAACTTTGTAATCGACCAGTGAAACCTCGGCGACTTCGGGATAATAAGGCAACAACGCCTTTCGCAACGCGATATCCAACGCATTAACAACTCCGTTGCCTTCGGCGACTGTCAGCTCCTTCTTCCCATCGACCGTGATTTTCACAGTCGCCTCGCAAACCGGGTCATGGCCATCGCGATAATGGCGGAAACTGACATGGTATTCGTTTGCCTCAAACGGCTTCTTGTATTTCCCAATCTCACGGCGGATCAGTAACTCCAAAGATCCACCCGCTGCTTCAAACGAGTAGCCCTCGTGCTCCAGGCTTTTCACCTTTCCAAGCACTGCCACCGCTTCCGGAGCACCCTTTTTGATCGGCATCCCGATTTGTTCGGCCTTGAGCAGGATGTTCGATTGCCCGCTCAGCTCGGATACCAGAATCGTCTGCTCGTTGCCAACACTCGCCGGAACGATGTGCTCGTAACTCCGCGCCAGCTTCTGGACCGCGTTCACATGCATCCCCCCCTTGTGGGCAAATGCCGTGCGACCGATGAACGGCGCCCTCGCAAAATGCGGGTTGTTTGATACGTCGTCGACGAAAAATGAAAGATCCCGCAGCTCTTCGAGGCGGGGAACGGCATCCAGGCCCATTTTCAACTGCAAGATCGGTATGACCGAAGTGAGGTTGCAGTTGCCGGTTCTTTCGCCGTAACCGTTGATCGTCCCCTGGACATGGGTCGCGCCTGCATCCACCGCCGCGATCGCGTTCGCCACTGCCAACTCACAATCATTGTGCGTGTGGATGCCCACCGGAGTCTCGGGAAGGTATTTCCTCACCGCATCACAGATCTCCATAATCTCCCTTGGAAGAGTACCACCATTTGTATCACATAAAACAAGGCATGCCGCCCCCCCTTCCGCGGCAGCCTTCAACGTCGCCAGGGCATACTCGGGCGAATCCTTGTAGCCATCGAAAAAATGCTCCGCATCGTAAATCACTTCCCTCCCGTTTTTCACAAGATGACCCACGGTTTCCCGGATCATCGCCCGGTTCTCCTCGGCCGTGGTCCTCAGAATCTCAGTAACCTGCAACTCCCAGCTCTTGCCGAAAATCGTAACCACCGGCGTTTCCGCCTCAAGCAACAGTTTCACCTGCGGATCTTCCTCCACCTTCACGTTGGCGCGCCTCGTGGAGCCGAACGCCGCCAACTTCGCGTGCTTCAAATCCAGCTTCTTCGCCTCACGGAAAAACCCAACGTCCTTCGGATTCGATCCAGGCCAGCCACCCTCAATGTAGTCCACACCGAATTCATCCAGTCGTCTCGCTATCCTCAGTTTATCCAGTCCGGAAAGTTGAAAACCCTCACCCTGGGTTCCGTCGCGCAAAGTCGTATCGTAAATGTGAACAGGTTTCATATAGCCGCTGCGGGGCGCGCAGGCTAGTCGCAGCCCAAGGTCGGTGCAAGACGTAAGACACAGCAGGCAGTTGCGTTGACATTGTCATTTCAGCAACCTAAAATTAAGCAATCGCAGTTTATTCCATATGTCTGATTCCTCTCAACCTCCGCAGCAACGAGATTTTTACTGTCCGAGTTGCAACGGCAGAATCGTAATCCCTTTCTCCCTTCCTGCCACAACCGCTCCTTGCCCCCATTGTCAGGCGACAATCACATCTCCCCCACCTCCATATCAACAGCCCCAATCGCCACACCCGAGCCAGGCCCCATCGCCAACTAATCAACCCGCCCAGCAAGATTACACTAACGCACCAGCACCAGCGATCATTCCTCCCCGGCGCGAAAAAACTCCCCAACCGCAGGAACGGCCCCAAGAGGCGACGCGATCCCAAGAAGAAGAAACGCAACCTAGCCGATCCAACGGAACCATCCTGGCGATACTGGGTCTCTTGCTTCTGATACTCGCTGGAGGAGCTGCCGTTTTCTATATCTCCCGGCAGGACACATCGACGAAACCTCTGGAATCCAGCACCAGCCTCACGGATGATGATATCAGGGAGGCGAACTATATTAGGGTTGGCTGGCAAAAAGACGCATACGCGGTATTAGAAGGTTTTATCGAAGGGACCAGTGTCGCTGAGAAAATTCCGTTTGTTCACCAGCCGGAAGTGGTACGCCCGAAGATGGAAAGTTTCTACGGAGATGTCGCGATCAATGACTCTGACACCCCTGCGGATTCGTTTTCGGTGCTGGAACTCACTGAAGAAGACCGAAGAAAAGGTATTTTCATGCTTACCTATGACCTGCCACCTCAATTTTCACTCAAAGATTTCTTCAGACCGATCACCTCCTTGGAGGTGCAATATGGAATCAATGAAGCTGACATCCTCTTAGGCACGATGGGCCAAGTCAGAAATTTCGCTCTGGAGCCGGTGCGCGTATACGCGTTCTTCAAAAAAACTCCCGCAGGTTTGAAATTGGATTGGGAGGTTTTTGCTCAAACCAAATACCGGACCTTGCGAAGTTTTACCGAATTTCCCAAGCCGGGTAATTCCGAGGTCTTTCGCGTAATGATCGTTGAGGACGTCCCTGAAAAGGGTCAGGGAATAGCTGGCACTCGCACCTATCGCATTTTTGATCCGGCCAACGTCAGCGATTCCATACGGGTCAACGTGAAAGTGGACTCGAACGCAGGCCGTGAACTGTCGGTCATAAACTGGCGCGGAACCAAACAAGCCGAACCGGTCACCCGAACCGCAACGGTCGAACTCATGTGGACCTCTCCGAATGGAACCGAGAGCCCGCAACTTGTGATGAAACGGTTCGTATGCTGGGAATTTCTCGGACTCGGTGGAAAGGAGATTCCAACTACTGCTTCAGCCGAGTAGTTACCTCGAAATCCACACATGGTTTCGGCACAAACGTCCACGATCGCAGCCATCGCCAGCCCGATGGGAGTCGGAGCAATATCCCTCATCCGGATTTCAGGACCCGATGCCCTTAAAATCGCTGACATCGCAAGCGGAGGTGTGGCTTCCTCCTCAATGCCTCGTCTATCAAGACGCTGCAAGATCCACGATAATATCGGATCCGTGATTGATGACGGCCTGATGACGGTTTTCCTCGGCCCCAATTCCTTCACCGGCGAAGACACCGTGGAATTCGCAGGTCACGGCGGGATACTGGTCACCCGCGAAGTCCTTGCCCGTTTCCTCGAGTGCGGCTCCGTGCATGCCTCACCCGGAGAATTCTCCCAGCGCGCCTTCCTGAACGGAAAACTCGACCTAACCCAAGCGGAGGGCATCATGGATCTCATCTCCGCCCAGACCCGGCTGGCCATTCGCGCCGCGCATTCCCAACTCGAAGGCACTCTCGGGAAACGCACCACCGCTGCACGCGATGAACTGCTCGGAGTTCTCGCCCACTTGGAAGCGTGGATTGATTTTCCAGACGAAGATATCGATCCCCAGACCACCGTGCAACTGCGTTCACGGATCGCTTCCATAAATGATACCATCGACTCACTTCTTGCAACCGCCGACCAAGGCCGGGTCCTCCGCGAGGGCGTCCGCACCGTCATCTTCGGCGAACCGAACGTTGGCAAATCGTCCCTTCTCAACCGCCTGCTGGGCTTCGACCGCGCCATTGTCTCCGACATCGCCGGCACCACCCGCGACACCATTGAGGAAATTATAAACCTCCACGGCATTCCCCTCCGTCTTGTCGATACCGCCGGAGTCCGCGAGTCCGAAGACCTCATCGAAACCCAAGGCATACAAAGAACCGTCCGCCAGATCGAGGATGCCGACCTGCTTCTCGAAATCGCGGACGCCTCCCAACCACGTCCCGAGCGCGCGGTCTACCCCTCCAACCACGCGACCCACCTACTGGTCCTTAATAAATCGGACCTCGGCGAACATCCTTCATGGGCTAACGCCGAAGCGATTCGAATCTCATGCCTGAATGAGGAAGGCTTCGATGCCCTTTCGGAAAAAATCCGCTCCGCCCTCCACTTCAACGAAGCTGACTTCGGCGAACACGCGGTCGCCATCAACGCCCGCCACCAAGCATCCCTCGCGCTCGCCCGCACCAGCCTCAATGCCGCTCTGGAACTTCTCAGCGACGAATCCTGCAGCCCCGAACTCGCCGCAATCGACCTCCGCGAAGCTCTCGACGCCCTCGGCGAAATCCCGGGTAAAGTCGACACCGAAGACCTCCTCGGCGTGATCTTCTCCCAGTTCTGTATCGGGAAATGACCGTGACGGTAACTCCGGGGCTATTCCAGGGAAGGGCCGATTTTTGATTGCCCTGCATTTTGAAGTTCAAATTTTAAAACTTAAAGTTTCTAATCAACCCATGCCCAATAACCCTCAGAGTCCCGGAAAACTCATGGCCGCGAACCGCGGCGAAATCGCCATCCGCATCTTTCGCGCCGCAACCGAACTCGGACTCCGCACCGTATCCATTTTCGCAGAGGAAGACCGCTTCTCCATCCACCGCTTTAAAGCCGACGAAGCCTACCAACTCGACTCCACCAAAGGCCCGGTCGGCGCATACCTCGACTACGAGGGAATCGTGAAACTCGCCAAATCCAAGGGCGTCACAATGATCCACCCCGGCTACGGTTTCCTCTCGGAAAACCCCGACTTCGCCCGTGCCTGCGCCCGCGAGGGAATCACTTTTATCGGACCTTCCTCAGAACTACTCGAAAACATGGGCGACAAAACCGCTGCCCGCGCCCTCGCCCACAAGTTCAACGTCCCCACCCTCCCCGGCACCGAAGAACCAGTCACCGACCCGGACGAAGCTCTCGCCATCGCTCACGAAATCGGATTCCCCCTCATCATCAAAGCAGCCTTCGGCGGCGGCGGACGTGGCATGCGCGTCGTCGAAAAAGCATCACAACTCCCCGGCCTGCTCGCCGAAGCCCGCACCGAAGCGGAAAACGCCTTCGGTAATTCCGCTGTTTTCCTGGAACGCTACATCAAACGCGCCAAACACATCGAAGTTCAGATCCTCGGCGACCAACACGGCAACGTCGTCCACCTCTACGAGCGTGATTGCTCGGTTCAGCGACGCTACCAGAAAGTCGTCGAAGTCGCTCCCGCGATGCACCTCGATCCGGTCGTCCGAAAGGAACTTTGCGAAGCCGCTGCCAAACTAGCAAAAGGCATCGGTTACGACAACGCCGGCACGGTCGAGTTCCTCTACGACATGGACCAGAACGATTGGTTCTTCATCGAGATGAACCCGCGCATCCAAGTCGAGCACACGGTCACCGAATGTGTCACCGGAATCGACCTTGTCCGCTCACAGATTCTCGTCGCTCAGGGAAATAGTATTTTCGGAGAAGAAATAGCCATCCCCGAGCAAGACAAAATCCCCTGCAACGGCTTCGCGATCCAATGCCGCATCACCACCGAGGATCCGGAGAAAAACTTCGCTCCCGACTACGGACGCATCCTCAACTACCGCTCCGCTGCCGGCTTCGGCATCCGCCTCGATGCCGCATCAGGCGACGCCGGCTCGGTGATCACCCCATACTACGACTCGATGCTGGTGAAACTCACCGCCACCGGCCGCAGTTTCCCCATGGCCTGCCAGCGCATGGACCGCGCCCTCCGCGAGTTCCGAATCCGCGGGGTCAAAACCAACATTCCTTTCCTGGAAAACATCATCGCGGACGAAACTTTCCGCTCCGGTCAGGCACACACCAAGCTCATCGACACCAAAACCGAGCTCTTCGTTTTCTCCCGCCGCCGCGACCGCGCCACCAGAACCTTGGCTTACCTCTCGGACATCACGGTCAACGGAAACACACACGCCAAAGGCTACCGCCCGACCACCATCTCGGAACGTGCGCCAGCCGTTCCAACAAGCCCGGCCCGCGAGTTCAAGGACCAAACCAAACTTCTCCTCCAGGAACTCGGCCCTGAAAAATTCTCCCAGTGGATCCTCGACCAGAAACGCCTCCTCATCACCGACACCACGCTCCGCGACGCCCACCAATCACTCATCGCCACCCGCATGCGCACCCACGACATGCTCAAAGTCGCCGGTGCATATTCAGCCAAAACACCCGAGATGTTCTCACTCGAAATGTGGGGCGGCGCAACCTTCGACACCGCGATGCGTTTCCTCAACGAGTGCCCGTGGGAACGCCTCCGCCAGCTACGAAAAGAAGTCCCAAATATTCTTTTCCAAATGCTCTTCCGCGGCTCCAACGCGGTCGGTTACTCAAACTATCCCGATAACGTCGTAGCCGGTTTCATCCGGCACTCGGCCGATTCAGGAATGGATATCTTCCGTATCTTCGATTCACTCAACTACCTGCCAAACATGGAGGTCGCCATGGAAGCGGTCCGTGAACACGGCAAGTCCCTCTGCGAAGCGGCCATCTGCTATTCCGGCGACATCCTCGATCCTTCACGTACAAAATACGATCTCAACTACTACATCGCGAAAGCGAAAGAACTTGAGAAAATGGGTGCCCACATCCTCTGCATCAAGGACATGGCTGGCCTCTGCAAACCTCAGGCAGCCTACAATCTCGTCCACGCCCTGAAACAGGAAATCGGCATCCCCGTCCATTTCCACACCCACGATACTTCCGGCCTCAACGCCGCTTCTGTAATCGCTGCGTCACGCGCGGGAGTCGATATCGCCGACCTCGCGATCGCGTCGATGTCCGGCTCGACCTCCCAGCCCAACCTCAACTCGGTCTGCGCCGCCCTCGGCTCTTCGGACCAGGATCCCGGCCTCGATTTCGATTCTCTAAACGAGATCTCCGACTACTGGGAGCACGTCCTCGGCTTCTACAAACCCTTCGATTCCGCCCCCCGCTCCGGCACAGCGGAAGTCTACGAGCACGAAATGCCCGGCGGCCAGTACACCAACCTCCGCGAGCAGGCGAACTCCATGGGCCTCGGCCACCGCTGGCGCGAGATCGCCCGCACCTACGCCGACGTAAATCAACTCTTCGGCGACATCATCAAGGTCACCCCTTCCTCAAAAGTAGTCGGCGACATGTGCATGTTCCTCGTCACCCGTGGCATCAAGGCCTCCGACGTTCCGAAAATCAAACCCGGCTCCATCGACTTCCCCGAGTCGGTCATCGACATGCTATCCGGCGGCCTTGGCCAACCCGATGGCGGCTGGCCCGCCGATGTCCAGAAAGCAGTCCTCGGTCCCAACCGCAAGATCACCACCAAACGCCCCGGCGAACTCGCCGAACCCATCGACCTCAAAGCCGTGGCGGCGGATTTCATCCGCCCGGCCGATCCATCCGCATCCACCTTCGAGTCCACCGCAGTCCAGGACGCCCTCTATTCACACCTGATGTATCCACAAGTCTACAAAGACTTCCAAACATCCCGCGCAACCTACGACGACCTCAGCAAGCTCCCCACCCCGGCCTTCTTTTACGGCCTCCAGATCGGCGAGGAAATCGAAGTCGAAATTGATCCCGGAAAAATCCTCATCATCAAACTCATCTCCATCGGCGAACCCGATGACGAGGCTCGCCGTACACTCTTCTACGAACTCAACGGCATGCCCCGCGAGTCCATCGTCGTCGACAGATCCCTCTCCGGCACCGCAACCGCCGCCCGTAGGAAAGGCGACCCCGACAACCCCTCCCACGTCTCCGCCCCCCTCCCCGGAATGGTTACGGAAATCGCCGTCTCCCCCGGCACCGAGGTCAAGGCAGGCGACAAGCTCGTCATCATAGAGGCCATGAAAATGCTAACCACCATCTCCGCCCAAACCGACGGCACGATCAAAGACATCCTCGTCAAAAAAGGCACCCAGGTGGATTCCGATGATCTGCTCGTCATCATGGAGGCGTAGCCCCAAGGAGGGGCTGCATTCTGCTGCCCAGCAACCCCAGCCCCCGGCCCCCGGCCCCCGGCCCCCGGCCCCCAGCCCCCAGCCCCCAAAAGCCCCCAGGCAGAGTCTTCCCTTCTCCATTACCTGCACAACGTCAAAGCGACGACGCGGCGGTTTGTTGCTCGCCTTGATCAGAGGGCTTCCTCGCCATTCGCGTCTTCGCCTCTTTTTCCTTTTGTCGCGCGAGTGTCTGCTGACGTGCCCACTCGTTGATGCGTGACAGGTCGTAGCCGTGCTCTGCCGTCAACGCAGCTCTCGCTTCGCGGATTTCTTGAATGATTGGATTATTCATGGCGCGGTATCAAGGTTTCAGGTGTGCAGACAATTGGAAGGTGGAGATCGTGGTAGCCGCAATACTCGACAAGTTCCTTCTGTAGGACGGCGTTTGCCAAGTGAGTGCAGTTCCATGTGAGAACGTAATCTATCCCGTGGGCGATTGCGAGAGCCAAATGGGATGCACCATCAAGGACATCATCGCCAAAAAAGGCCCTCAGGTGGACTCGGACGATCTCCTGGTCATTCTGGAGTAGTTTGAAGGAAGCACGGGATGGACAGACCGGATGAAAAAGCATAGCCTGTCGGAAATCAGAGAAACGGAACCAACCACCCGCCATCCATGAAACCATCGGAAAAATTCAACCGCGAATCACGCGACGCGGAAAAACGCGCTTCCCGCCGTGCTGATGAGAATAGGCTCAAGGCCGGTGAGGATCCCTCCGTCCTACAACGCGAGAATTCCATTTTCCCCGAGGGATTCTTTAGGGACGCGCGCATCTCCAATCGCAGGCAATCACTCGGGCGCTGACGGCAATGGAAACCCGGATTGCCGATTACCTCGATTTTCTCGGGGATCTTGGAGCGGCGAACGCCCGGAACCTCCCCTGCATGAAGATGGCCAGATCGAATAGATATCATAAATTTACGGTTCAAATCGAATTCCCTTTTGCCCGTGGTAGCGTAGTCCACTTTTAGTTTGGAGTAGAAGTGCTGCAATCTCGTGTCTTTCTTTAACCGATGTGTTTCGGCGAACATACTCGATCGCACGCTTGACGAGAACCGTTCGCAAATAATCGACCGACTCATCCAGCGAGAGGTTGCCTGTCAAAAACCGTTCAAGTGACTGTTTCACCGAATCGGCAAGAATTTCTTGGCAATGCTTGACCACCGCCATCTTTGATAAAGTCGTTTGGATTGATGTGAGTTACATCTGGATCGACCCCGTCGACGCCATTTTCTGATCGAAGCTCATCCAAAAAGGGAAGCTCTACGTCGTCATCGATTATCAAAAATCGTCTCATGAGTGAAAAACAATCTTGAATGCGGCTCCACCGAGGGTTGGGTCGTTGCCTGTGAATGATATTTCGCCATCCATCGCAGTGACAATCTCCTTGCATGTATAGAGACCAATTCCGGAACCACCTCTGCCACTAATGCCTAGCGAAAAAAGCTGTTCCTGAATGGCTTTAGGGACTTTCTCTCCATCATTTGAAACATAAATTTCAAGAGCTTCCCCAATACTCTTCATCTCAATCCGCATTTCGCGAGCCTTTGCCTTATCTGCATTCGAAACTAGATTATCAAACAGCAGTGAGATTTCGATAGGGCGAATCATTTTAACCAACGGCTTTGATTTGTCGCTCACTGTGATTTTTAATCGATCCGTCTTCTCCACTAAATCACTCGTCACGTATTCAAAAATATAGCGTGAAAGATCCATCCGCCGCGTTGGATACTCCATGCTAAAGTCCGCACGGGTCGCTACGCTGGTCGCTTTAAATAACTCATTAACCAATTTCTGAAGCTTAGTTAATCCGGTCAAAAGGTTGTCGCGATTCAAATCGCCCGATTTGATATCCTTGATCAGCCCGGTGATGCTTGCTTTGATGTGAGGCCCTTGAATGTGAATCCAATGCTCAATGTGAAGCCTTTGCATTTCAGGATCTGCTGTAGTTAGCAGGAATACATTCTTTTGCTTTTCAGCAGCGAGTTGTTTCTCGCTAAGTGCTTTTTCACGGCGTGCTTTCTGAGCTTCGGTTTCCGCCTCTTGTTTTGCAGTAGCGAGAGCTTTTACTCTCTTCTCGGTTCGCGCAACTTCTCGCCGCAACTTCTCGTTCCCTGACTTTAGAGCAATCTTTTTGAAGTTAGCCAATGCTGTAGTCACACTTGTTGACTGCCTCTCGGAAAGGAAATCAAGCAGATTTGGATCGTAGTCTACATCGACAACATCTGGTGCCTTTGTAAGGCGACTTATCACCTCAAGAATTTGCCCTTTCACATCTGTGGGCATCAATTCGTCATCTGACCCCTGAACAGGATTTCCCCATTTGATGACATCAACCACATACATTTCCAGACGACGAAGAGCATAGTCCCGAAAGAAAATAAGAAGTTCTCTCCATTCTGGAGAATCGATAAAGCCAGAGTTGCGGCTTGACGTCTCTTTGAACGATGTATTATCCGCATGAATTTCAATTCGGCCAGACAAGTCACGTGTCCCCAAGTAGCGGGACATGCCCTGCTGCTTTCTTCGGTCAATACCCAGCCTATCATCACCTACCTCACCAAGTGGATGTACTCGAAAACCGTTCTTATAAAGAAACACAGACCCGTATTGCACATTTGGGACACCCATGACCTTTCGGAAATGAATCTTTGCTGATCGGTTGAGGGCAAAAAGATGAATTCGAACGTTCTGAAGGTGATCAAACGGACACTTTTCTACTACGCGGTATATCAATGTGCCCCGATCAGTTAGCGTAGTCGTGATCTTCTCGCCTTCTTCGTCAACTTCGCAGTGGATTTCAGTTGTTCTCACGCCGAGTTCCTCAAAGAGGAAGTTCTTGATGCGTCCGTTTACCCTGTCACGCGGCTCATCCTCTTCCTTGTCTTCACTTACTTCTTCAGGCACAACGAGCGTCACAGCGAATCGGTTGGCGTCGTTGTCTTGATTCGGGTTGATCAGCTTACGGAGAGAATCCCGAAGCTTCTTTAGTCGATCACGATCCCAATCCTCGCGAAGTCCTGTGATTTCCAGAATTGTCCCGCTTGTGATTTTATATGGAATTTTTGTTGGCGAATCTCTCCTCATCGAAACATCAACAAATTCCTTTGTGCTGTCTTCTTCGAAGTCTTGCCAGTCAACTTCGAGATGCTCAAAAGACCCGCTGCTTTTTGCGCGGGAGTAGAGATTCAGATAACGGCCAAGCCTATCACATGAAAACCGCCCGACACCCTTCGCTCCTGCGAACGTTCGCTCAGTAGCGATCTTGTCGCGGTAGTCCTTCGGTTTGCCAACAGCATCATCTTCGGTTCCCTCTCGTTTCGCCGAATAGGCGACAAAAAGCCATTTGTTGTCGATATCATCGGCAGTCATCCCCTTGCCGTCATCTTGGATGATGAGTTTTGGAGAATCCGTCGTAAGCCCTTCGAAGCGGATCTCCACATTTCGAGCATGGGCGTCAAAGGCATTCTTCACCAACTCGAAAACGGCGACAAAGTCATCCGTGATCAACTCTCTACCGATGATTGTTTTAAGAGCTGAACTGATTCGGAATTTATCCTTAGGTTTGTTCAGTGGTTTAGCCATGCGTAAGTATTTTCTTGAGGGCTGTTCCCGCCATCTCTGCAAATAAAGGAGGCACGGCATTTCCCACCTGAGTGTAACGAGGAGTTTGTGAAACGCGTTGCTTCCCACCTGTGGTGTATGGCCCCTTGAACTCGAACCAATCTGGGAAGGTCTGGAGTCGGGCACATTCGCGAACCGTCATGACCCTGGGCTCTAGGTAGTGCACAAAATCATCAGGGATAGTCGTTACCGTCGGCGACGGATCATTTCCTGCCAATACTGTAACACTACGCTTCTTGAGACCGAACGGCTCACGATCATCGCCTAGAATGCATCGATTGCGGGGTGCTCCTACAAGAAGCCTCTCAAATACCGCTTCGACATCACCCGTATGCTTCACAAAACGATGGCTGTCTGGAATGTGTTGGCTAGAATTGCCTCTTAGATATTTTTGAAGTCCCGTTGTCGGACGTGGTGACATTCCAGATTGAAATCCAATCGAGTCCGGGCAAGTTGCGACTCCGTGGCTTTTGTGCAAATCAGACATCGCGGACTTTGCACCATTTCTACGGGGAATACCCTTTGCCGCGAGAAATGAATCACACCCTAGCTCAAGGGCATTAAACACCGAATCGGCAAATCCTTCTCGCGTCGCAACTACTATGTAACGCTTGCGACGCTGGGGGAGACCGTATTCCGACATGTCGATGAGTTCCCCACGCGCATCCTTGTAGCCTAGTTCCTGAAGTTTCTTAATCACCACTTCCGAATAAGGCACGCCCCCCTGTGAATTCGCTTTGAATTTCATCGTGAAGCCTCTGACATTTTCAAACAGGATCGCTCGGGGCTTCACAAGCTCAACAAACTTCAAATAGGAATGAACCAGATTATTTCTCCCATCCCCTTCGACCCTTCGACCCGCCGTTGAAAATCCTTGGCAAGGAGGGCCGCCTACAATCAGATCGACGGTTCCCCTCAGTTTCTTTAGGTCTTTAGGGTGTTTATCGAGCAGCGCATTTATATCCCAATTGGTCTTACTAAGCCAAGCAGGCCATTCAAAATGTTGCCGATAATCAATCAGATTAGCCTTGAGGGTCGCAAACGCATCAGCATTCCGCTCAACTGCGAACAAGCCTTTCCATCCTGCGAGATGCAAACCCGTGCTGAGACCTCCGCATCCAGCGAAAAGATCGATGTATTTTGAGGTTCCGTTCATGCTACCGGCTCAAGTTTACAGGAACGCTGCTTCCTGTCCAGGATAGTTCGTGCACGCCGATAATAAGTGGCTTGCGGCGAAATAGTTCAACAGCTGTTTCGGACTTATTGGGAATGGGCATTTGATTGCTATTTCTAGCCGTATGCAGAAACGCGGGAAGGAAAAAGTCAGGGGAATTCGGGGATTGTTTTTGGAGGAGGATGGGGTTGAGGCTGAAAAGGGCTGGTTTCCGTCCGTGGATCATGGGGCTTGGGGGGCAACCGGACGGCGAAACTTCTTCATCCCCAACGGGGATTCGGATTTCAGCCCGGGGTTGCCGCAGTAAAACGGAGGCTACCCGGGGTTTTACCGATTCAAGTGTTCCAACGCCAACGGTGTTGTGTCCATGCGCGACAGGCTCTCCGGCTTTGACGCAACCCCGTTGGGGTTGCGGGACGGGTGCCGATAGACCCGGGGTAGCCTTCGTTTCCCTGCGGCAACCCCGGGCTGAAATACGTAACTCCGTTGGAGTTGGGAGATTTTCGGTTCCGTTGTCCCTGCGTTACCCCAACCCCGGGCTGAAATACGTAACTCCGTTGGAGTTGGAAGACTATGCCCACCACTTTCAGTTACACTCTGCGGCGATGGCTCGAAAGATCCCGAGTTCCTCGGAGTGATAGGTTGTGCCGCCATGAAGGCGCGAACTTGCCTCACAGCTTTCTCCGAGCCGCGCAACAAGTGGCGGGAGCGGGACTCCCGGAGCTTCTGGGCATCAATCACGCATTCAGATTAGCTTCCTCATGGGGAATGGGAAAGGGAATTTTGGGAGGGGGTGGGTTAACGGTTCCTGCGGAGTAGGGCGAATATGTCTGCTGCGAGCGACGATATTGACTACCAGATCCGATTCAACAAAGACTTTGTTTGCGGGCTTCTTGTCTGGGTTCCCACACTGGGGAAAATCCAAAGAGTTTGAACCGCCAAGTTCGCCAAGTATGATAAGGAAAACTGTTGGAACCCCGGCCTGAGGTCAAAAATAAGCGCTTTGACCACAATTCCTTGCCCTCGATAGCCTCTTACTTGGCGAACTTGGCGGTTCAATTTTCACAGATGCCGTGGGTGGCTCTGGTTATTTCTTCCTAATGGAGGAACCCTGGGCTTCTTGTTTCGATCCGGGCTTTTTCCCTTCCGATTGTGCAACCATTGATCCACAGAACTTCCAGCGGATTGCCCGGATTCGGTTGTAAGGCTGGCCGCAGAGCTTTTTCACGATCTCCGCCAGAGTCGGGGTCAGTGGCTGGACGCGGAGGTCGATGAGTGCCTGCCAGCCTATGGGATAGCTGGGTTTCAAAATACTTCCTCTTGCAAGCGGAGTCCGTCGCGATTACACACAGCACCTCATGTCCAACTATCGAGTTCTCGTCGCCGATCCCATTTCCGAAAAAGGTGTTGAAGCCCTCCGTTCCGCAGAAGGAATCACTGTCGATGTTAACACCGGACTCTCCCCGGACGGACTCGCTAAGATCATCGGCGACTACCACGGCCTTGTTGTCCGCTCGCAAACGAAAGTAACCCCGGAAATTTTCACTGTCGCGACGAACCTTAAAGCGATCGGACGCGCAGGCGTCGGCGTCGACAACATCGACCGCGAAGCAGCCACCGACCACGGCGTCGTCGTGATGAACACCCCGAGCGGCAACACGATCTCCACCGCCGAACACGCTTTCACCCTCATGCTTTCGCTGGCACGAAACATCGGCCCAGCGCATTCCTCCATGCTGGCAGGAAGGTGGGACCGCAAGCTCTACGAAGGCGTCGAGATGTTCGGTAAACGCCTCGCCATCCTGGGCATGGGCCGTATTGGCACGGAATTCGCGAAACGCGCCCAAGCCTTCGGCATGAACGTCGTCGCGTACGATCCGTTTCTCACCACCGCACGTGCGCAAGCACTGAAAGTGGAACTCGCGGAGACCGCCGACATCGCCCTCACCGGAGCCGACGTCGTCACGCTCCACATCCCGATGACGCCGGAGACCAAACACATCCTCAACGCGGACCGCATCGCACTCATGAACCGGGGAGCACTAATCGTGAACTGCGCACGTGGCGGCTTGGTCGATGAAGCGGCAGCAAAAGCATCCATCGATGCCAACCACCTCGCTGGCATCGCACTCGATGTTTACGAGGTCGAACCCCCTCCTGCCGATTTTCCTCTTTTCTCCTCGAAAAAAACCGTCTTCACACCCCACCTCGGCGCATCCACCGCCGAGGCTCAGGAAAACGTCGGCATCGAAGTCGCCATCCAGATCAAGGACTTCCTTCTCACCGGAGAGATTCGCAACGCCGTCAACATGCCTAACCTCGACGCGAAGACCCTCGAATCCGTCGGCCCATACCTTGATCTCGCGTCGTCGCTCGGGAAACTGCTTTCTGTCATCGCGCCGGCACAGTGCGATGCGATCCGCGTTTCCTACCTCGGCCCGGTCTCGGAACTTGATACCGAACTCGTCACCCGCCAGATCCTCACCGGCTACCTTTCGGCCGCTCATCACGAGGCACAGGTCAATCTCATCAACGCACCCGCCATCGCCAAGTCCCACGGAATCGGCGTGACAGAGTCCACCGTCGCCCTCTCTACCAACTGCACCGAACTCATCGAGGTTTCTGCCATCAAGGGCAAGGAAACCACCACCGTCGCGGGCACGTTCTTTGGAAACTCCGCCCGTATCGTCCATATTGCCGGCCATTACGTCGAAACCAACCCGACCGGACGTTTTCTCTTCGTCGAAAACGACGACCGCCCCGGCATCGTCGGCGTCATCGGCTCCTCGCTCGGAGAGGCACAGGTCAACATCGCCAATATGGCCCTCTCGCGCAACCGGGAGAAAAATACAGCGGTCACCGTCATCGAAGTCGATACCGAACCCACTGCCGAACTCCTGAAAACGCTCCGGGATACTCCCGGGATACTCAAAGTCCTTTCTTTCCAGTTATAAATGAATTTTCGATGAACTTCTTCTTGCCAAGGCCCACCACGATTTCCTAACCTATCTCCAAGCATGAAAAACTTCCTTGCCATTACCACCGCTTTTACAGTCCTCACCGGATTCGCTGCCGCCGATATTCAATCACCTCCGGGTTCTCATTACACCTCGACCCGGAAACTCGGACGCGCGATCAGTAACATCCTCTACGGCTTCATCGAAATCCCGGAAATGATGGTCCGCAGGGGAGATTCTTTCGGTCGTAAGGCTGGATGGTCCTACGGGGCTGTTGATGGCACGAACCGTGCGTTTCGCCGCCTCGGCTACGGCTTTTACGAATTATTCACTTTCACCTGCCCAACTTACCGCGGCACCTTCAAACCACCTTACGAAAAGTGTGGACAAGACAATCACATCGAGATGGACGTCTACGAAGGACTTGCGGAGTTCCCACCGGAACTAGGATTCGAGACTTACTACAATCACACACGCACACAAACCTTCTAGATCGGCTTGATCAGCTCATTTTACCAAAAACTCGGTAATCGCAAGATTCACCGAGTTTTTTATTTTCAAGAAGAGAACTCCCTCAACACTGAAAAAAACTGAAATTCTTCACAAAATTTCGCTTGTCCTGATCGGATATTTCAACCAACCTCCGCGCCCGCCCAAAAATGGGCAAATTCGCAACACGTCACATTATGTCAGTTTCTCTCCGTCTCAACCGCAAGGGCACCAAAGATCGTCCCTACTATAAAATCGTTGCCGTTGACAGCCGCAAGCGTCGTGATGGCCGTTACATTGAGCAAATCGGCATCTACAATCCTCTTCTCGAAGGCACTAATTACGAGATCGATCTTGAGAAAGCCGACAAGTGGCTTTCCGTCGGTGCCAAGCCCTCCGAAACTGTGAACAGCTTCATCCGCAAGGCTCGCACCGCTGCCGCGAAGTAATTTTATTTCCATTGATTTTCGAAACAACCGCGCTCCTACAAACAGGGGCGCGGTTGTTCTTTTTTAAGATAGGGGCAAGACTTGCCAAAACCCGCGACCACTCACCCTGAATGGCTCTGGAAACTTTCGAGCAATTCATGAGGCGATGCCTCCATGACCAGGAGCGCGGGTATTATTCCAGGAATATTCGCAGCATCGGACTTCGAGGAGATTTCACAACGGCTCCCCAATTGTCCGACTCACCCGCAAAAGCAATCTCCGCATGGGCCGCTCGGGCGATGAGAGAGAACAAGACCTATAACATTATCGAAATCGGCCCCGGACTTGGCACCCTCTCTCTACAGGTTCTAAAGCATCTTCCTTTTTCGCTCCGGTTCCGAGCGAAACTCCACCTCGTAGAATCATCCCCGACTCTTGCCGCCCACCAACGCCAGACAATCGGCACAAAGGCGAACTTCCACAGTGACATCTGCGAGGCACTGAAATCCTGTTCCGGCAACGCCATCATTTTCTCCAACGAACTGGTCGACGCATTTCCCGTCCGACTCTTCCAGCGGACTGAGAGCAACTGGAAGGAAATAGCTTTAGATCACTCCGAAGGATACACTCGGGAAACTCTGGTCGATCCCGGGCAACTTCCGGATTCGTCGATTTTCGAATTGAACTTCCAAACCAATCAGAGAGTCGAAGTCCATGATTCATATCACCGGTGGATGAAATCCTGGATCGCATCGTGGAAGCGCGGCGAGATCCTCACCATCGACTATGGAAACGCCGCGAAAAATCTGTATCATCGTCGTCCATCGGGTTCCCTACGGGCTTACCTCCTACATCAGCGGTTGGAGGGTGAAGCCATCTATCAGAATCCCGGCCTGCAAGATATAACTGCGGATGTGAATTTCACCGATCTGCAAGTCTGGAGTGATCCTTGGTTGTCACCTGGAAAAATCGAAACCCTATCCGATATGATCCTACCGTTTTGTTCAGAACCCGAAGAGAAATTACTGGAAGCCTGCTCCTACTTCATGTGCTTGAAACAAACTCGCCTGCATGACGATTAACTGAAATATTCGCAGCAGAAACCACTCCCGTCTCCCCGGATTCCCAGCTCATGATCCACAAATGGAACCCACTTCTCGCGAAACGGAAAGATTCTCCAACTCCATTTGTTGACACCTTCGCATGACTTGATCATCCTGTCACCACACTCAACAGGTTGCAGCCAAGATAACCTACTTTCAAATAATCCCCTTAAGTAAACCCCGTGTTCTCCAACGAAGATTATCTAGCAGAGCTCCTTTCCGAAGCCGGAATTGTCGACGAGGAACAGATCAGTAAATCTCGCGGAGCCCTTGGCGATGGAGAAACTATCGTCCAACATCTCATCGCGAACACGTCACTTACGGAAGTCCAGGTCGCCGAAACTCTGGCATCGAATGCGGGCATTGAGTTTATCGACCTCGAAGGGTTCCACTTTGACCCTTCGGTCATCCTGACCGTTTCCGAGGATATCGCCCGCCGCTATCGGGCAATCCCCGTCTCCGACGACGGTATGTACCTGACGGTGGCTGTTTCCGATCCATTGGATTTCGAAACATTGGACAGCCTTCCTCACGTGATCGGGCGGGAACTCAATCTGGCATGTGCGACCCACAGCGATATCAATCATCACCTTCGACAGTTCTACAACGTCGGGGAAAACGAGAATGAGTCTTCCGAAGACAGCTTCGAAGTCTCTACTGGCGATTCCGAAGCCGGCTTGGACGCCAACGACGCTCCGATCATCCGGCTTGTTCAGCAGACTCTAACAGAGGCGTTTCGCGCACGCGCTTCGGATATCCACATCGAGCCGTTGGAAACTTCCGTCCGCATACGCTACCGCCTTGATGGTAAACTCGTCCACGTGGACACCCATCCTAAAAAGCTGCTTCCCGCGATCATTGCCCGCCTAAAAGTCATGAGCGGCAGCATGTCGATCGCGGAAAAACGCCTTCCCCAGGATGGTCGTATCCAACTGAAAATGGCTGGCAAGGAAGTCGACCTCCGGGTTTCATCCGTCCCGTCCAACCATGGAGAATCCATCGTGATGCGGATTCTCGACAAAACAGCTTTGCTACTCGGTTTGCCTGAGCTGGGATTTTTCTCCGATGATCAGGTCAAGTTCGAAGAACTACTCGGACTGCCCGACGGGATCATTTTGGTAACCGGCCCCACAGGTTCGGGAAAAACCACCACTCTTTACGCCTGTCTCAACGTTATCAACAAGCCTGACAAAAAGATAATCACCGTCGAAGATCCCGTCGAATACGAACTTCCCGGCATCAACCAGGTCATGGTGAAATCGGATATCGGCATGACTTTCGGAGCTGCTCTCCGCGCCATGCTTCGGCAAGCTCCCAATATTATCATGATCGGAGAAATCCGGGATGCCGAAACGGCGAACATCGCAATCAACGCCTCTCTCACAGGTCACTTGGTCTTCTCCACCCTTCACACAAACGATGCCCCTTCCGCCGTCGCCCGTCTCGCGGATATCGGAGTGAAGCCCTTCCTCATCGCCTCCGCGGTCAGGTCCATCCTCGCCCAGCGCCTGGTGAGAAAGCTATGCCCCATTTGTAAAGCGCCAGCGGAACTGAATGACAAAGAGATGCGCGCCTTGAATCTCGATGCCGCTCGCGTTACGCAGTCTTCCATATTCGGCCCTGTTGGCTGCGAAAAATGCCGCGGTAACGGATACCGGGGACGGATGGGGATTTTCGAGCTCTTCAATATCGATGACGAAGTTCGCACCATGATCAACGGTGAACTGACAACCAGCCAACTCCGCAGGCGCGCCCGTGAACTCGGAATGCGAACCCTCCGAGAAGACGGAATTCGTAAAGTCCTGGCCGGTCTCACATCAGGCGAGGAAGTCGTTCACGCTACAATGGGTGATTTCGACTAATTCTCAGTTCTTAATTTTAAATTCCTAATTTTCCCAAATCCAACCCATTCAAAAGCCTGGCCTCTTCATTGAAAGTCGAATTTTGAAAATTGAAATTTCCTTCCCAAAATGGACAACCGCCAACTTCTAGAACTTTTCCAATCTCGCGGAATGATCGACACTGCTTTAGCAGATGAAATTCTCGCTGAGATCGAAAACAGCGGCAAGACCGTGCCTGAACTCTTGGCAGACTTCGAAGTCATTGAGTCCAGAGACGATGTCTGGCCTATCGTCGCCTCAGAGCTTGGTACGAAGCTCGTGGATCTTAAGAACTGGACTCCACCTGACGCGCTTCTCGAACTCGTTCCAGCCGGAACCGCCCGGCTTCATGGAGCTTTTCCTGTCAACTTTGACGAACAAGGACTTCATCTGGCTCTCGTTGACCCACTCAATCCCCAAACCGTCGAGGATCTCAGATTCGCTCTCGGTCGTGAGATCGTCGTCGTCGTCGCACCTGATTACCTCGTAGAAGCCAAGATCAACGAATGCTACGGCGGGGAGGGCCGTGCGATGGAAGATATCCTCGGCCAACTCGATGCCGGGGCGGAGGATTTCGATCCTGAAAACGCGGAAGCCGAAGCGAATTCCGCACCTATAGTCCGGTATGTCGATCTCGTCCTATATCAGGCGATCAAAGAAAAAGCTTCCGACATCCATTTCGAGCCATTCGAGAAAGACTTCAAGATTCGTTACCGGGTCGATGGCGCTCTCTACGAAATGGCTCCGCCACCTGTTCACCTGGCCCTACCCATCATTTCGCGCGTGAAAGTCATGGCAAACATGAATATCGCCGAGCGTCGGCTTCCTCAGGACGGGCGCATTGTAAAACAGGTAGGCGAGAAACAAGTGGATATGCGGGTTTCCACCCTACCAACCCACAATGGCGAATCCGTCGTGCTCCGGGTCCTCGACAGATCTTCCGTAAACCTCTCTCTCGAAAATCTCGGACTGCCCGAAGATATTTATAATTACATCACCGAAACCATCGAAAAGCCCAACGGCATTTTCATTGCAACCGGACCTACGGGAGCGGGTAAAACCACCACTCTTTATGCCGGGCTCCGCCGAATCAATACCATCGACGCAAAGCTTCTCACTGCAGAAGACCCGGTCGAGTACGATATCGACGGCATCATACAGATCCCCATCAACGAGGCCATCGGCCTCGATTTCCCCCGTATCCTCAGGGCATTCCTCCGTCAGGACCCCGACCGGATCATGATCGGAGAAATGCGGGACAAGGAAACCGCTTCCATTGCCATTCAAGCCGCCCTGACTGGACACTTGGTTCTTTCCACTCTTCACACCAACGACGCCCCCGGCGCCGTGACCCGCCTCATCGATATGGGTTGTGAACCTTTCCTTGTAGCGGCATCACTGGAAGGCGTCCTTGCCCAACGCCTTATCCGGACAATCTGCAAGGAATGCAATTCACCTTACGAGCCTAACGAAGCGATCCTCTCCCAGCTCGGCGTCTCGCCGCACGAACTCGGTGACAAGCAGTTCTTCACCGGTGCGGGTTGCGAAGTATGCGGGCAGTCCGGATATCGGGGCCGAGCTGGACTTTACGAGCTATTGAATATCACCGAGCCAATCCGCGAACTCATTACCAACCGTGCCCCAAGCGTCGTGCTTAAGCAAAAAGCGGTCGAATTGGGTATGAATACCCTCCGCGAAGACGGACTACGCAATATTTATCTTGGAAAGACCACCATTGAAGAGGTCCTCAAATACACCTGATCACAGTAACTCCAAAACACCGAATCAGGCTCCGAAACCACCGCTAGAGCTTATACCCACCTTTGCCATCCCGTTTAATTTTCTTTTCGAATATTACTTTTCCATCGCCAAGTCCCTAAGATTCCTCTTTTCTTCATAAATACCGATTCACTTAAATTCCCATGCCAAATTTTAATTACTCCGCACTCGACGCAAAAGGTGAGCAGACCGATGGAATGGTGACTGCCGCATCGGAAGCCGAGGCCGTCCAAAAACTTCGCGGCAAAGGCCTCTATCCAACCCAAATCCACGAGGAGGGTAAAGGTAAGCCTGCAGCCGGGGCAAAAACACCAGGCAAAAAAAAGGCCAAAGCCAAGGGCAGTGCCCTCAACATGACTATCGGCAAACCCAAGGCGACCATAAAGCCCAAGGTCCTGATGGTTTTCACCCGTCAGCTTGCCACCCTCATTGATTCCGGTCTGCCGCTGCTCCGTTCACTCACTGTCCTTGGCAAGCAGGAACCTAATCCTGTCCTGAAGTCCACAATCAGCTCTCTCGCCGATTCCGTCCAAGGAGGTTCCACCTTCTCCGAGTCTCTGGCCCAGCACCCGAAGATGTTCAATAAATTGTATGTGAACATGGTGAAAGCTGGCGAACTCGGAGGTGTGCTTGAAGTCGTCCTCAATCGTCTCGCCGAGTATCAGGAAAAAGCCCAAAAGCTGAAGAATAAGATCGTTTCGGCTATGGTCTATCCCGCGATCGTCATGTTTATCGCCGTCGCGATCCTGATTTTCCTCATGGTTTTCATCGTGCCGAAATTCAAGGAGATGTTCACCGAAACCGACTCGGATCTCCCGCTGATTTCCCAGATCGTCTTTGGATTTTCAGAGTTCTGCCTCAGCAATCCTCTCCTCGGTGTTCCCAATGTCGTATGGACCTTTGTCGCATTCTTCGGAATTTATGTAATCTTTGGTGCAATTGGCCGAACCAAGGGAGGCCGTCAGTTCATCGACAAGATGAAACTGCACCTGCCTATATTCGGTGATATTCAGAGGAAAGCCGCAGTATCCCGCTTCGCGCGCACCCTCGGAACCCTCGTGACTTCCGGTGTACCCATCCTCCAGGCTCTCAACATCACCCGTGACACGGCTGGAAACGTAATTATTTCCCAAGCAATCACAAAAGTTCACGAAGCGGTCAAAGAAGGTGAATCGATCGTCACTCCCCTCTCTGCCAGCGGGGTTTTCCCGAACATGGTGATTTCGATGGTCGACGTGGGAGAGGAAACGGGACAATTGCCCGAAATGCTTCTTAAAGTCGCAGACGTCTACGATGATGAAGTCGACAACGCCGTGACAGCCCTCACTTCGATTCTGGAACCAATCATGATCGTGATTCTGGCGCTCGTCGTAGGTGCGGTTGTGTTCGCGCTATTCCTTCCACTCATCAAGATGATTTCTACGATGAGCGAACAGTGAAGCGAATTTACGGCTGAAATTCCGTGATTCATGCGCTATGTTTTGAAAACAATACGCCTTTGGCGTTTCCTTCATTCCATCAATAACCGACCACATGAAAACAAAATCCCCAAGCTACTCGAACCACGGATTCACTTTAGTCGAAATGCTAGTGGTCATCACGATCATCATGATCTTGGGCGGACTTTCTGTAGGCGGTTTCAACATGGTCATGACCAGGCAGGCTAACAAAAAGGCCGAAATTCAAATCAAGCTTCTGGAAAATGCGATCGAGGAATACAAGCTGGATAATGGTAGCTACCCCGCAAGCACTGGTAGCTCCAATGACCTGTACATAGCCTTATTTTGGGACTCTGATTCAGACGGTGATGGTGTTGGCACTGACGACGATCAAAAAATCTACCTAGCTGATCTGGACCCTGAAAACAACGGTCAAGGCTGGACAGAAGGAACTGGTGCAACTGCCACAATCGTTGATCCATGGGGAGCCGAATACATCTACAGGATCGCTTCCGATCTCAACGCCGTAAATCCTGACTTCGATCTTTTCTCAACGGGCAAAGATATTGATGAGGCAGGCGACGATATTACAAACTTCTAAGTCTCGCCCCTTACGGAAGAATCTCTCACCAAATTGAGCGGTTATTCCGCAACGCATTACCAGAAAGACTTTTATGCCAGATGAACCCAATGGTAACTCGGAAGACCCAGCCGATAAAACCCCGCAGAAACAGAAATCTCGCCGAGTATCGAACAAAAGTCCCCGCAAAGCTGCAAAGCAGTCGTCTAAAAAAGAAATCACACCGAAAGCAGACTCCGGAGAGAGCACTCAAGCTGGAGAGAATCCTTCGGTTGCCAGCTCCGATGAAAGAGAAAGCCGTGCAAAGGTGGAGAATGGCGACGCGGGGAAGCAAGACCAGAAACGTAACAATCGCCGTAGGCGTGGAAAAGGGAAGTCGGCGTCGCCCGCACAGAACTCCGATCCGGGTAACGAAGCCGACTCCCCTGGTGACAAACCCTCTACCCAGAGCCAGGATGAGATAGAAGAAGCGGCTAACAACAAGCGCGACCAATCCTCTCACAACGCTCAGGTACAGAACCGAAAACGCTCCCCTAAGAAACAACAAAGTCAACTCGATCCCGAAAAAGTTGCGAACAAGGCATGGAAAATTTTTCTAGCTGAAGTCAGCGAAGAGGGCGTCGCTCTGATTGGTGATAATGACGCCCGGGAGTTGTCACGCCGCTGCTTCCGCCTTGCTGAAATTTTCATCGAAGAGCAAAGCCGTAGGGGCTGAATCTCGACCGGTTTCGACCGGAACACTCTCTAATTCTTTACGGGGAAATACCACTTATTGCTTTTCTCAAAAAAGTCTTTCAGATTGGGATAGGCTTCAGTCATGATCTTCTCTTCGTAAGGACCCCGGACTGCCATTTGCAATTGCGCCGAAACGAAAAACAGGAAGATTAGAGCGATGATTTTGATCGGATTGAGAGGTGATGCCACGATTTTATGGCGACCTATGTGATCCCAGATCGGCTTGCCGATCCGTTTGGTCGTGAACCAGCTCATACCCTGGCATAGCACCGACAAAAGCCCCCAGCCAAAACCTATTCCTGTGACCATGACTCTCAATGCACGCCAGATGGATGGCTTGAGATCCAACGTCGAATCGTCCTCATTTTTGACGCCCAAACCCATGAGCCACTTCCCTGGTGTCGATCCAAATCGATGTATCAACCAAGCCTCGATCACAAACCATGGAATATAGATGGAAAGTTGTAGCCAGGGATTCCGGATAGCCGCCTCGATATCGCGACCTATCGCATACATCACTAGCCACCAGACTGCGGAGTAAATCACGAGATCCGTCCATCGTGCCCAGAACCTTCTGGCCAGATACCTTTTGGGTTTTTCCTGTCCTTCACTCTGGGCCTCAACTCTTTCCAAGTATTCTTTTGGCAACTCAGGCGGTTGAACCGGTTCATCAGAAGCTTCGAATTCATGGTGAAAGATCTCGATTTTATTAAGACTGGTCCATTCCGGCAACCCCTCATGCCAGGCCATCTCATCACCTTCGATTTCTTCGTGAGCTATCTTCTCACGAATTTCGTAGTCGTGGTAAGGTCCCGATTTTTTACCTCCTCTGATTAGCCAAATTTCCATAATCAGAGGTTTCTAAGAGATTTTGCAGCATCACTGCGGGCGGCGAAGAACGCTGGAACCAAGGCTGCTACTGAACAGAGCAAGAAAGCCATCAAACCGATAATACCTTGTTCCGCCGGATCGTTGTGCGCGGGGAGTACTCCAAAACCGGTCAGCGAAGCGGAAAAAGGATCAAACCCGATCGCGCGCATGGATTCCTGGACTCCACCACGGAAATGAATGACCAATCGACCGAGCCCGACCCCCAACGCGGCCCCCAGAAGCCCGAGTAGCATTCCTTGATAAAGAAACACCCTCACAATCTGACCTGGCGCAGCACCAAGAGCTTTCATCACGCCGATCTCGCGACGTTTCTGAATCGTGACAGTGAACATGACCGCCATCATGGAAAACGCGGAAACGAGCACAATAAATGAGAGCGCGAAATACATCATCACCCGCTGCTGGTTGATCAGTGCGAAGAACGCCTGATACTGATCACCCCAGGTTTCCACAAAGCGGTCAGGACCTAGCGCTTTCCGGGCCTCCAGCGCGACCTCTTCAGCCTTGTAGGGGTCATCGAGCCGCAAGGCCACCCCCTGAACTTCCCCATCAAGACCAGCCAGATCCTGGGCCAGCGGCAGTGGCACGAAAAGATCCGGAGTGACGGCCATCTGCGATGCGGAATAAATTCCCACCACCTCAGCTTCCTTCGGTAAAACCAGGCTCTTGAGACCCTTGAGGATCTCTCCGTCCATTTTTTCCGCATCCGTCTCACCAAGGGCCTTGAACGCATCGTCGATCAAAGACTTCACTTCAGGAGTAAAACGGAACACTTCCGGATTCTCCGGCTCGTTCTCCTCACGCACCCGTTCCCCCATCGCGCGCAAGAGACTCTCGACCAATTCGTATTCAGGTTCGCGGATCTCTTCATTGTAGATGAACTCCAGCGCGTTATAGGTATCGAATAATTCGGCGCTCGGCACGGTGAAGAGCTCACCTTCCTTTTCCCACTCACGCCCGAAAGTCTTCTTCGCAAGCGCCCACTCGGCGGGATACGCCTCGCGCACAACCGGCTTTTCGGTCGCCTTGTAGGCCTCCATCACACCCTCGAAATTCCTCGTCGAGTAAAGCCGCATCGTATCGCCGATTCGAAGTTGAAACTGTTCGGCGACGATCGAAGAAATGACAGCTCTATCATCCAGACCCAGATCGGCGGTTGAACCGGGATAATTTTTAAGGTCCAACATTTCCTCAACTCCCCGCACCTGAGCGCTGTCACTGGTATCGATCCCACGGAATGCCACCGGGCGCTGCCAAGACCCGACATCAAGTATGACATTGTCCGCCACGAATGCCGTCGCTGCCGCAACTCCCTCAACCTTCTCAGCTTCCGCCGCAAGATCTTGCCACGGCAACGATACCTCCGATTCACCATCATGTCCTTCAGAAACTCCCAGTATTGGGGATCTGACGAGGATGTGGGGAGTGAAGCCAAGGAGCCTCCCTTTCACATCCTTTTCCAATCCCGCGTAAACCGCCATCACCACCACCAGGACAAGCACCCCGAGCATGACCCCGATCAGGGAGATCAATGTGAACGAAGATAATATGGCCCGACGCGGATTGAGATACCGCTTGGCCAACATGAAACTGAAAGATCGCTTTTTGATATGCAGACCTAGCCCCATACCAGCGACAGAATCAACCATGTTCTTTCAAAGGAAATCGCAGAGCGATCAGGCTGGAAAATATGGAGAAGGGTCTTTCCAAGCCCTTTGCAGAGGATCGGCAAACTGGAAGGTTTCGGAAGCACATGCGATCTCGGATGATCGCATGGTTCATCAATATTCCCTAATCAACATCCATTCCGCGATTTCACGGAGTTTGAGACACCTCTCACCGAATGGCTCAAGAGCTTCCAAAGCCTGGTTCGTGAGTTTCTTGGCCTCATCCCTCGATTCGTCCAATCCGATCACTGAAGGGTAAGTGGCCTTGTTCACGGCTTCATCTTTTCCGGCAGTTTTCCCAAGGCTCTCAGTAGTTTGCGTCACATCGAGAATATCGTCGATCACTTGAAACGCCAGTCCGAGGGTATACCCATACTCGGTGAGTGCCTCCAACTCCATGGGGTTGGCGTTGGCCGACATCGCGCCCAATCGAAGCGAAGCAACCAAGAGCGCAGCGGTCTTGGCTTCATGAATCCGCACCAGTTCCTCAATCGAAAGAGACTTTCCCTCGCCCTCGAGATCCAGCACCTGACCGCCGATCAATTTCCGACTACCTCCTACGGCAGCCAGTTCCGAAATCATTTCCCCGACCTGATAGCGCTCGCTTCCACCGGATTTTGCCAATACTGCGAACGCCTCGGTCAGGAGGGCGTCCCCGCAAAGCACCGCCATCCCCTCACCATACACCTTGTGGCAGGTCGCCCGGCCACGCCGAAGATCATCGTCGTCCATGCATGGCAGGTCATCGTGAACCAACGAGTAAGTATGCATGAGTTCCACAGCACATGCCGCAGGCAAAGCATTTTTCCGGCTTCCCCCGCAGGCCTCCGCCGCACCGATACAAAGCGATGGCCTCAGCCTTTTCCCACCGGCAAAAACACAGTAGCGCATTGCCTCGTGAATCGTTTCCGGCCGCTCGTCCACCTTGGGCAGAAAACCATCCATAGCCGCGTCCACATCCCGCACAGCCTCAGCCAAATATTGTTTCAATTCCATCGCCTGAAAATCAATCGCCGCCTCTCGAATGAAAAGCATTTTCCAGATGATCGAGACACCTTAACGGGCGCTTGCACCGTGCTTGGCGATGTTTGCCGATTCCCATCCTCAAAGAATCTCAGCGATCTGCACCGCATTGAGCGCAGCTCCCTTCCTGACTTGGTCACCAACAACCCAAATATCCAGGGCGTTCTCAAGGACCAGGCTCTTGCGAATCCGGCCGACAAGGCAGTCGTCCTTCCCGGTGGTATCGAGTGGAACAGGGAAAATATTGTTGCCCGGATCATCAACGACCTGCACACCGGACTTGCCTGCATAGGCGGCCTTAGCACCCTCCACAGTGGGCTCGTTTGAAAACCGTGCGGTGATCGAAACCGAGTGCGAGCGGTAAACCGGAACCCGGACACAGGTACACGAAACCTTCAAATCCGGACACCCCAGGATCTTGCGACCCTCGTTCAGCATCTTCATCTCCTCTTTGGTGTAGCCGTTTTCCGTAAATGCATCCACCTGCGGGATCACATTGAAGGCGATCTGCCGGGGATAAACACGGGGATTGAAATCCTGTCCGGTGGCGATTGCTTTCACTTGCTCCTCCAGCTCAATAATACCCTGTGCCCCGGAGCCGGAAACCGCTTGATAACTTGAGGCGATGACGCTCTCCAATCCATATTTCTCGTGCAGCGGAGCCAACGCCATGAGCGAAATAATCGTCGTGCAGTTGGGATTTGCGATAATCCCCTTGGGCCGGTCTTTCGCCGCCTCGGGATTGATTTCGGGAACCACCAAAGGCACCCCTTCGTCCATGCGGAAAGCCGAGGAGTTATCGATCACCACCGCTCCCGCTGCGGCCGCCGAAGGTGCGAACTCTTTCGATATATCACCGCCCGCGCTAAACATCGCGATATCGACTCCTTCAAAGGAATCGTGAGTCAGTTCCTTGATGACAATCTCCTTGCCGCGAAACGTCGCGATTTTTCCGGCCGAACGTGCCGAAGCCAGAAGCGTCAACTCACCCAGCTGAAAATTCCTTTGCTCCAGGCACAAGAGCATTTCGACTCCGACTGCACCAGTCGCACCGACAATCGCCACATGAGGTAGTTTCATTATTTTACTTCCCGCAGAACCGGGGAGCAGAAGCTAGGCCCATTTTTTCGAGCATGCAATCCCTAAGCAACCATCCGCAGGGCATCTACACTGGATTCAAAGTTCCATACCAGCCAGGTCCTTGTCGTGCTTGGCTGACTCCATGAAACTATCGTCCATTTCCACAGCCTTCGCCAAGTGGTTGCGGGCACGTTCGTTCTCACCGAGTTTCCAGAGATAACAAGCCATATTGTAATGGTATACCGGCATCTCGCAGAGTGTTTCGGGACCACGTTGCAACCACTTGCTTGCCTCCTCGGTCTCACCGATCTCGTGGAAACAATAAGCCGCACTTACAAAATATTCAGGTTCGTCCACTGCTTGATTGCAAAGACTCACAGCCGTCTCCGAAGCTGGCTTCCAAGCATTTTTCGCCATCTGCGCTGCCAGTTTCAGCTCAAGGGCCTTTCTCGTTTCACGATCCGCGGGCGCCAGTCCCTCAAGCTCTTCCAAAGCATCCTCCGGCATCCCGAGCTCCAACCAACCCGACGCCGCCCTTATGATCTGCTTTGTTACCATCGCCGATACCGATAGCAGATGGCGAACCACCCCGCAACCGCGCGAAACAAAAAACTTCCCTTGAAAGGCTTTAGCGAAACCCCACACAATCTTTCATGCGGAACGATTTCTACAGCTCCTTCGATACCGAGCGCTCTTCGGGGAAATCCGACGCCGGAGACTATCGCACGCCATTCCAGATCGACCGCGACCGCGTCCTCCACACGCCCACGTTCCGCCGCCTCCAAAATAAAACCCAGGTCTTCTGGTCCGGCGAATACGATTTCTACCGCACCCGCCTCACGCACTCACTGGAGGTCGCCCAGATCGGAAAATCCATTTGCGCCTGGCTGCTACGCCAACCGAACTCGCTACTCTCAGACACCTTTCGAATCGATACCGACCTGATCGAGGCGACTTGCCTCTCCCACGATCTCGGCCACCCGCCCTTCGGCCACGCTGGCGAGCGCACTCTCAATCATCTCACCCGCAACCACGGCGGCTTCGAAGGAAACGCCCAGACATTGCGTCTGCTTACCGAGCGCATCTTCTCCGCAAAACGAACCGGCATGGACCCATCGCGTGCCTTCCTAGATGGCATCCTTAAATACAAGACCCTCTGGTCAGAACTTGCGACAGCCGGCAAACCTCCGGAAAATCATTTTATCTACGACTTCCAGCACACCCACCTCGACTGGGCACTGGGTGGAAATGATTTCCCAGTCGAACTGACTCCCGGGAAAACCCGCGACTCCTTCAAATCCATCGAATGCCAGATTATGGATTGGGCTGATGACACCGCCTATTCCCTCAATGATCTTTCGGACGCCGTCCGCGCCGGCTTCCTCCACATCGAGAAAATCGAAACCTGGGCGCGCTCCAAGGATATCGATTTCTCTGAGAAAACCCCTCTCGGTGAACTCATCCAAGCGATCCGCAACCATAGGGTCGATCCCTTCGTCGGCAAACGCATCGGTCGATACATCCAGGCAGCCCACCTCGAAGAAGACGTCAATTTCCTCTCCGCGACCTCAAACCGCTATCGCTTCCGCCTGGTCATCGACCCCGCCATCCGCGAGGAATCGGAACTCTTCAAGAAACTCGCCTTCGAGGTTGTCTTCCTCTCCCCGCAGCTAAAACAACTCGAACACAAAGGCTCCCGAATGCTCCGCCAGCTCTGGGAAATCCTCGAAACCCGCTACGTCCGCGGAGAATCCATCGACGGCCAGGATTTTCAACTCCTCCCTCGTGATACGGTCGCGGAAATCGAAGAGGCAAAAGACGAGGGCGGGCGCGCCAGAATTATCTGCGACTACCTCGCCGGAATGACCGACGGCTACGCGGCAAGAACCTATAAACGCCTCTTCTCTCCCGATTTCGGATCGATCAACGATCTGTAGGAAAAATGTCCCATCTCAATTTCTCCGAATCTGGAGAAAGAGTAGCCTCACTAGGGCTCGAACCTAGAATGACGGAATCAAAATCCGTAGTGTTACCATTACACCATGAGGCTGTTCCTCGAAGCTTCCGCTCCGGGCGCGGGACGCTACATGAACCTCCCGCCGCTTGGCAACTCGGAAATTACCGCGTTCCACGAAAAAAATCCACTTCAAATGCTTGGGACACGACACGCATACTCACGTTCGTCAGTGCGCAGAGCATTTTCAGATCTGCAAATCCGCAACCATCGCGTGAAACACTGCGGAAACCTTGTTATCCTTGGGATCAAGAAGTGCGACAGGTTTTCCAGAATCTCCGCCCCTGCCGGTTGGTATGTCGATTGGGATCTGCGCGAGCAAGGGCACGTTCATGTCCTCCGCCTCGCGGACTCCTCCCTCTTCTCCGAAAAGATAGTAACGCTTGCCGTCATCCGCCTCGAACCATGACATATTCTCAATCAAACCGAGAACCGGAACATTCACCTTGGCGAACATCGCAACCGCCTTGCGCGCATCGATCAACGCGACCTCCTGCGGGGTCGTCACGATCACCGCTCCGTCCACCGCCACGGTCTGCACGATGGTCAACTGGATGTCCCCAGTGCCGGGCGGCAGATCAAGCACCAGCACATCCAATTCTCCCCATGCGACCTGACGGAGAAACTGCTGGGTGTAGCGCGTTGCCATCGGCCCGCGGACGATCACCGGAGATTTATCCTCTAGCAAAAAGCCCATCGACATCAGTTTCAGTCCGTGGGCCTCGATCGGAATAATCTCGTCCTGATCGTTCGCATTCGGACGCTCGGTTGTGCCGAACATCTGCGCGACCGAGGGACCGTAGAGATCGCAATCGCAAAGCCCTACTTTCAAACCACGCTTGGAAAGCGCGACCGCAATATTCGCGGAAACCGTGGATTTACCCACCCCTCCCTTTCCTGATGCAACCGCGATAATACGCTTCACTCCGGGGATCGAACTCTTGCCCGCCGCACCGGCTGCCGCTTCGGGCGCGTCTTTGACCACGATATCGACTTTCACGGTTCCGATGTCCGCGAGCCCACCCAGCACCTCGTGCACATCTTTGAAAACCTGCTCCGGAACTTTCGCATCCTTGGTGGCGATCTCGATTTTCACCAGCACGTCCGCACCTTCCGTTTCGACGGATTTCACCAGTCCGAAGGAAACGATATCCCGCGAAAACCCCGGATATTTCACCTGTTTCAATGCTTCTTTGATCAGTTCGACATTTATCATAGCTCGCCCCCACTGTTCCCGATTTCCCCGCCAACGCAACCCCCAACGCGAATCACTCCAAACGAAGGGTTTCCGCCTACTCCTAATTTAAATCTCTAGACCCGAAAAAAAGTCAAGAGAAGCACCCCAGTGTCATCTTGCGGAGTATGCCTCCCAGCAACACTATAAACCAATGGACGCAGATCTAACGCGTGATTTACCTGAGCGACGTATTTGGCGGCATTCATCCGATCCCCACGCGCAAAGCCCGCAAACTCCACAGCAATCCTCCAGCCGTCTTCGCACTCCCTCTCATTACCCTCGCCCCGTCCTTCCGTTTCTCGGAAAACCGATCCCGTGAAGCCGCGAACACTTCGTCCACGAAATCCTTGCCCCCGATCACCGCGCCGTCCGTGAAATACCTCACCCGGCAGCGCAACATTTTCGTCATTTTCAACTCGGGAAGAACGCTCTCGTTTTCGCCTGATTCCATGGCTTCCGCTTCGTTCTTTGAAATCTTCATCTTCCCCGATGTCACCACCTTCGCCCTGAGGGTCTTGCGATCTAAAGCCATACCGAGAAGTCGCCGGTATCTCCGCGAGGCAACCATCCATTCCCCCGAATCAAAGCCAGTATCCGTGTCCGAGGTAATCGCCCGCACCAACCCCTCTCGCGCCTTCTTCCCGTTGCCTTTCCGCCCCCCACCCACCGCCTCGCCATAGCTGCTCCAGCGGTAATCCGCCGGATCTTCCACCATTCCCGCGCGCACCGGATTCAGATCGATATAAGCCGCCATCGTCCGCGCCGCCGTCCCGCTCTCAACGATCACGCTCTTGAAGCGCTGCTCCCACAAGGTTCCCGTCCGCTTGTGCCGCGCATTGAACCACTGGGTAAAACGCTGCATCAGGCCCTTCATGAATTCACCCAGATCATGCATCCGATAAGTGAATCGCTCCTTGATTTCCGAAACCCGTTCAGGATTTCCTCCCTCAAGCCCGCCCTCCGTCCTCGCAGACTCAAGTTGCCCGGCCACATCCGCCACAAACGCCTCCCCATAAAGCACTGAGAGCCTTTTAACAAACTCCGCATCAGAAATCCCACCCTCCGGCTGCGGCGGCACCTCCAGCAGAATATGGATATGATTGCACATCACGCAGTAGGACAAAACCCGGCAACCCGAGAAATTCTCCATCAGCCGCATCAGCGTCCGGAATCGCTCTTTTTCCTCCAAACCCAGGGCAAAACGGCGCTCAACAATTCTGGAAAGAACGTGATATATTACAGGCTTCTCATGCGAGTCCTTCCACGGTGATAAAAAGCGAGCGCGTCTCATTCACCAACCCTAATGCCCCGCCTCAAAGGCTGTCGAGAAAATGTTTGCTGTTTGGTCTGTCCCTTTGCAATACCTTTGCAATACCAAAAAATCACCCGATATGAATTTGGTAATGCCTTACGATGAGAATTTGGAAATTAACAGCTAGGGGGTCGATTTTAGGACGCTTATGCTCATCAACGACCAGGTCGAGAACGGCATCGCGACGAGCATGGCCGTGCTCTATTACCTCAGGCCTGAGTAGCGTAGGCTTCAGACTGCAAGGGAAGGGGAGGCTTCACCCCCCCGGCGCCCCCAACAGCTCCGTAACCTCTTCCCACGCCCAATCAGCCCTGATCCCCACGCCTTGTAGCACGAAGATTTCCCAACCCTCCGCGTAGCCGGTCTCCTCCCAGTAGGCCACCCTTCCGTCTTCATCGATCTCCCCGAGAAGCACATGCACATTTTCAGCGGATGCCTTGATCCGGCTCAACACGGATTCATCGGCGATCTCAGGGGAGAGTAAGAATAACTCTTTCACCTGCTTCGGCAATTTTGTGTTCACAGCGCTCCCCATCAGCATAACGCGGCCACAAAGAACCGAGTCAGCTCCTAGAACAACCGTCGCATCCCCTTTTTCCGCCAGTTCCCTGAGAAGCTTGCCGTGAAAATCCCCAAGAACCTGCGAATCAGGAATTACGCCGATCACATCCCCTTCCCCGCCTTTTTTTGAAATTCGGATGACACTTCGTCCGTCCGTCGTTTGCCCGAACTCGCGCTGAAGGGGATCCTTGGAACTTTCGACCCATCCCTTCCCCAGGAGAGCAAGAACGCATGCAGCCGCAACCCCGAGAGCAACCGCAAGCGGTTCCTTGCGAAACCCCCTTTCGCCGGAGAGTTTCATCACCAGAAGAGCAAGCATCGCAAGGCCTGGCAGCATCCAGAGCCGCCATTCCTCCATCGTTGTGCTGAAGATCCCGGCAACAAGGAATGCGATCAACAGCCCCCGCAGGCCGGTCACAAACCCGTTCCCATTCCCCGAAGCCGTCCATGCCCAGAAGCATGAAAAAGCGATCACGGTCACAGCAAACCATCCCCAGCCGCGTTCCACCAGGAAAGTGAGGTAGCTGTTCACCATCGTCCGGTAGCCTTCCTCGCGATCGGTCGCCTGATACCACTCCATGTATTCCAAACCGGAGCGGTCTGCCCCAAACCCCCGGGGATTCTCGACGGACATTTGCAGGGCGGCAGACCACACGTCGATCCGGTTGCCGACTGAGCGATCCCCTGCCGTTGCTTCACCCGTCCTTGCTCCCAACCCTGTCCACACCACCAGAAAGCCGAACACACCCAGCAGCAGTCCGTGCGCAATCCATTGCCGCACCGGCTTGCCGCGCTCCCGAATGAATGGGATACCCGCCACGTAGCCCAACCCCATGACAGCCGCCACCAGGGCACCGCGCGAAAAGGTCATGCACAGGCAATAGCCCGCCAACAGGAAAGCCCCTCCCGTGAGAAGGCAGGCAAGGCCACGCAGCCAGATGTTCCTGAACCTCCACCCCGCCATCCAGCTTTGGAAAAGAAGCGGAAGGAGACAGGCGAAAATCACCGCGGCCTTGTTCGGGTTGTCGAACCCGAAACTCCACCGCATTGTCTCCCCGTAGAAATACTCAACGCTTGGCTCGGGAATCATTTTGCGAAGCTTCGTCCCTCACCCGTGGTGTCTCTTGTAAATTGTTGGGCATTCCACGAACATCACCTGATTGATTTCCCTGCAATGAAGTTGTAGAGTTCATTCGCTTGGCCAGCTATGGAATCTTCAGTAAAAAATGGTTGAAGGATGAACCCGTTCGCTCCTTTCCTGCCATGGAGATAGGTTTTTTCTCCGCTTTCAAATTTCACCAAAATGTGGAACGAATTGAAATAACCATTCACCAGAGGGGCATCCTTTGCACCCCGGTTGCGGAGCAAGGCAAGGAACCCTTCGATATGATCACGCTCAACGAAACAAATAGCACCGAGCTCCAGCTTTGGGTCCGGGAGGGGGAAAACACTTCTCTGGTTGCTTTCCATGATGCATATTTCACGAATATCATCTGGTTGGACCTGACCGCCGAATACCTTTTCAGCCAATATTTCAGATCTTTTTTCAGCCTTCTTTGGGGTTTGCCCGCAAGAAACCATCGCCATGGCCATATAGGCGATTGGAATAATCAGATGCTTATTCATAAAACTTATCAAAACTTCCGGAAGAGGTAAAAATTGTGGCGACGCCGGCCTGTTGCAGCCTGTTGAAGGCAGCTATCGCTGGATTCGGCGAAGCGGGGGCGAAATCATAGATATCCGCAAAGGAGAAGGTCACAGCAAAAGAACTCGTCCCGGAAAGCGTCATCGAATAATCGAAAGATACCCGTCCATATGAGTATCCCAAATCGCTGATACCCCGATAATTCACTATTTCCGTTCCAGTCATCGTCCCTGCGGCATGCTTGCCGGTGAAGTATGCCTTGTCGAAAACACTGGAAAACTTGGAAGAGTTTTGAAGGGCCTTGATCTCATCAGCCATGGCGTCACGGTCATCAAGCTGACTAACTGAGTGGTCTGCAAGTCGTTTTGAAAATTTGAATCCCAGTGAGTCCCATCCTGAGATCACGGCCGCCACCAATTGAAAGTCGGACGCGTTGAGGCCACAATAATCAAACTGCCTGGTAGGCACCGGAGCGTAAAAGCTACCGTTCGCGCCATCAGGGAATCCACTCGGATCCTCGGAAGTCCAACGGGCAATTCGTGGGCTGTAGCTCCGGTATTTAAATGCATATCCGTCTGTAGATGCCAGATATGGCTTTCCAGTGAAAAATGCGGGATTTTCGGTATCCTTGATCGATTTTGAGGCTGCTTCCGCACGCATCGCCGCGAGCTGCTGCTTGTCCATGAAGGCCGGCTTCTTGCCGTTGATGGCGGCGTGGGAAGCTCCGGCTAGGATCGCCGCAAGGGCGATGGTTGTTGCTGTTTTTTTCATTCTTTTTTTAGTGATTGTTTGGCATCATCGTTTCCACATGTCTGCGAGTTTCTTGCTGGGGAGGAAGATCCGGGATTCCTCCGGGATGCCCTCCAGGTTTTCCGGGGTGTTTTCCACATAGTTCCAGAGCTGGCCGTCGCCGACGAAGGGCATTTCCTCCGGAAGCATCGCCAGATCCTGTGCGGCATCGAGCCTGGATTTCTTTCTTCCTAGGGAACCCTTTGTCCTTTCGTCATAGAATGTGAGGAATTCCGCGGCAAAGGCTTCGATCTCCTTGCCCCCGCCCTCATGGTTCATTCCCGCATAGGAGCGCAGCAAGGGTGCCGCTCCCACGTCACGGAGTTCCTGGGTAACCTTCACGCTGGCATCGTATGCGGGATCGGATTCGCCGATGATGATCATCCACGCCGTGCGGTTGCATTCCTTGCCCGGTGAATCGAACCAGCTCGATGAATTGATGACAACGGCATCCACACGTTCCGGCGCCCACATGGAGAAACGGTGCACAAACTGGGCTCCGCCCGAAAGCCCCTCCATGAGGATGCGCTCGGTATCGATGGGATGCTTCCTGGCTGCGATTTCCAGGGCTTCCACAACAGCTTTTCCCGAAAATGTCTCCGGGTAATAATAGGAAAGCTTCCTGTCCCGCCCCTTGCCCTTATCCTGTCTGAAGGTGCATGTCATGATGAACCAGCCCCTCTCATCGGCAAGATCCAGGTAAGTCTGGCTCCCTTTGAGCTTATCGATACCCTTCTGGTTGAGATACGGGCATAGGAAAAGCAAGCGGCGCGGCTGACCTGCCTGATAGCCACGCGGCGCGCGGAGATAGAATGGCACGATGCGGTTCATTTCCGAATAGGTTCGGACTTCGAACTTTTCCACTCCCGGCGGGAGAACCTCCGGCCCACCATCCTTCTTGCCACCTTGCGCCCTGCTTTGGATGGGAAGCAGGAATACCGTCACCAACCCAACAGTAAAGAGCGCTACGCACGGCCCGCACTTTCTAGCTCCGGTTTCTGAAAAGCCTGATATCACTTCGTTTCGGTTATCCATTCGGTGTTCCTTGGTTTCATTGGGGGGTAATTCTAATCGGTTTTTTTGGGTAGCGTGCATACGTGGGAAATGAGATGGAATCTAAGAAGTTTAACCACAGATGGACGCAGATGAACGCAGATGGAAGAAGGGATGGGAATTTAGAGAAGGGGGTTTGGGGCTATTTGTACAAACCATTCTTTATCCCTCTCCAAATCTGCGTTCATCTGCGTCAATCTGCGGTTAGAAATATTTCTTGTTTCCTGGTTTAGGACTTTAGTGGTTTTCTGTTGTGGGCGAATTACCGGAAAAAATCACAGCCGTTTCATTGCGTCCAGTTGATCCTATAGCGCCCCGGGATTCAATGAATGGGGGACCACACGCGCCCCCGCGTGTCTTGGAGTGTGCCCCCGCCCTCCCTCGGCCGGAACTGCGATGGAGCCATACATCCACCAGCCCGCCTACGCCCACCAAAACCCTCATTTCTCCCTCCTCCATACGTCCGCGATTTCCTCCGATGGCAAGGTTACCCGGAACTCCTCCGCCACCTTATCTTTCTCAGCGCTGACCCCATAGCCTTGGATATCACCATATAGCGGGACTGGCTCCTTCCAGTCATTTGCGGCAAGCCCTTTGAGCTTGGCCGCGTGATACGCCAGAAACGCTTCCGCCATGGTTCGCACGGCGGGGGTCAGGACATGCCCGGTGTCCTTGTAGGATCTCCAGATCCAGGGAGCGCCAAGAATCCTGCCTTTCCTGAAAAAACCGAGGCTCGCTTCATATCGGGGATCCTCTTCGCCGCACATGATCAATGCCGGGACTTCGCGCATCCTCACCGTCGGCTCGCTCCACCAAGCCGCCGAATAGGCTACATACGCCGCAACCCTCTCCGGCTTCCAGAGCGCGAAGCGATGCGAAACGTGGGCTCCGGCCGAAAATCCGAAAAACAGCACTTTCTCGGTCTGCACCCCATACCGCCTGCCTGCCTCTGCGATTCCTTCCTCCAGGATCTTCCCGCTGCCCTGCTCCGGATAGTAGTAGCCTTTGCCGTGGTTGTTCTCACTTCCCTCTGCCTTAAAGGTGGCGGCGAGGAGTAGAAGATCATTTTTCTCAGCAAAATCTCTCCACCGCCCATCCATCATCAACTCCCCATTCCCGTTGTAGCCGGGCACTAAGACCAGCACCCCTGCGCCGACCTCGTAGCCACATTCCTGCCATGCCTTGAACGGAACATCCGTCCCACCCGATGAAATTGTCCATTGCTCTTCCGCCGCTGATGCAACACACCAGAGACTGAACAGAAAGCGGACAATTTTCGGAAAGAGGACGATCATGATTAGTTTAATTCGTGTGACCTAGCCTACCTCATAAATCAACGCTACGGCACCCGAATGCCACAGGTGACCGCAGCGCTGTTTCTGGAATTTACGAGGGGAATGCTGCGGTGCGAAACCTGACCCAATCACAAATATTTTAGAAACAACAAATGTCATTTTTTTGACCTAATAGATACAAATATTTTAGAATCTCCAAAAAGATCGAAATGCAGTTCTTCTTCGCCCTTAATGAAAATAACATTGTAAAATTTCTTGAATTCACTATTGTTATCAACAATATCCAAGATTAGATATTGAACCCCTTTTTCATCAATTATTTTAATCTCAGTAGAGTAAATCACTCTGGTTTTTCCATCTGATTCTAATTTTATTGTTCCTTTGTCTGTTCTTTTCGTTAACGTGTCGATACTTAAGGATCCGCCGCCAATCTCATCTCGAATGCCAATTTCCACGTCAAATTCTTTGGCGATACAAACACTTTTGTTTGATATTAAGATAAAACATAATAATTGAATTACAGTTCTCATTCGACAGCTTGGAAGGTGAGAGTTGTAAATGTGCTGACTTTTCCTGCGGGATTTGTCCAAGAGACACTTGCCCCCCCTCCAACAATCGCACCGTTCGCTTGAAATCCTAAACCGCTAATGCCACTCCCTCCGTAGATGGAGGCAGATGCGAATGTGAGTGTTGCTGTCCGATTTCCGATATCCTTACTCCAGCTAGCTCCAATTTGTAACGATCTGTCAACCGTATCATACCCTCCCGAAGTTGCCGAAATAGATATTTGACCACTAGAATTTACTGAGATTGAAAAATCCACGTCGCCTGAGGCATTTCTTTCTGGTGTGCCATCCATCTTGGTTATGCTACCACTAAAATAACCTTTCGCAGTACCTGTAGTTCCGGTTGATGTAGTTGTAATATCGTTAGTTTCAAGCAAGGAGGAAGAATATAATTTAT